>Ga0255743_10003904_pt1 | contig 11656 bp, 7 predicted proteins | sample 101ome_19_FD_179950 | JGI IMG/M metagenome (GOLD analysis project Ga0255743, IMG submission 179950) | Coastal salt marsh microbial communities from the Groves Creek Marsh, Skidaway Island, Georgia - 101405AT metaG (version 2) | ecosystem: Environmental > Aquatic > Marine > Intertidal zone > Salt...
ACGGATCGACTTCACCGTCCAACAATTTCTCATTCTTTTCTCCAGTTTCCTCGTCCTCTTCCTCTTGGATGCCGGCGTTTTTGAGAAGCTCCGCCCTCGTAGCGTCGATCTCCGTTCTCGGATCAACGGCCTCTTCCTTCTCAGTCTTTCCGATCTTTTTCGCGGCTTTCTTGGCTTTTTGAGCGCTCTTCACGGAATTTTTCAAATCCTGCGTGACGGAATCAATTAGCGCTTGTTCGTCTTCACTCGGTTCCTCCTCGTTCGATTCTTCTCCATCCTCCGAGTCATCTTCGCCATGCTTTTTGCTGCTCTTCTTCTTTGACTTTTTAGAAGAGGACGATCCGTCGTAATCACCTTCACTTTGACCTTCTTCTTCTTCTTCTTCTTCGTTGTCGACGAGCTTGGACGTCTTCGAGAAGAGCTCCTTGTGCTTCTTTCTGGAAGTAGACTTTCTGGAGTCGTCATCCTCGTCATCTTCGAGCGGCGCTTTATCATAATCATCTCCAGATGAAGAGTGATGATGGTGGTGCTTCGATGACGACGACGTTGCGGCTGAGTAATCGTCATCTGCTGCGTCGGAAGACGACCACGGTAAAAGAGAAGTAAAGCTTGCGTCCGCGTTCCCTTGCGAAACGCTGTAGTAGGAGTAACAGCCAATGACAGAAACCACGGAGGCTCCGAGAATTCCAATGCAGGTGTTGCGACGAAACCTTTCTTGACCTTCGCGGTGTTCTCGCAAGTAATCGCGGTCGATTAAGCTTTCATCCATTCGCCCGCCGTTTGGACTGCGTCCGCCGTGATTCGTTCCGTAATTGTTCCTGTGGTGATCCTGTTGCTGTTGCTGTTGATGATATTGTTGATTGTAGCTTTTGTTGTTACTGTTCATGCCAATACCAGTGTTACCATTTCCTCTGCCGATGTTAATTGCCGGCGGAGCGTTTTGCATCAAGTTCATCGCCTGTTGTTGCGACGCCCAGTTTCCGTTTTCCACATCGCGCGGCTCATTTTTGCCGTATCTCGCCGCCGTCTGAGAATATCGACTCGAATGCTTGAATGACGGATCAAACTGAGATTCGTTGTTGCTAAACATTTGTTATTGTTTAATGTACCAAACTTTGCTCCTAGTTGCTTTGGTGTTGTTACAATAAGAACGCGCCCAGGACGAGGCCGCGCGATGTTCTGATTTCCGGGCCGCGGAGCTTTTTAGAGAGAAGCGCGAATGCGTGCTCAGAAAAACAGCAGTATTGATGTCAACGGAGGCGCAAACTACTACGACTCGTTGATACGAAGAAGACTTGCGTGCGCGCGTGCGTTTATGATTAAAACTGTGTGCGTTACGTGCGTGATCGATCGTTCGATGTACGACCAAAAAGCGCGTGCGTTTTGAAGTGAAGTAAGAGCTTGAGAGGAAAAGAGCGGGTGAAAAGCAAAAGTGAAAAAAAGCAAAAAAAAAGGAGAGAGAGAGAGAGACGCACACAAGTGAGAAGAGAAACGAGTTCTTCTGTTTTTGACTTCTTCCAACCAGCTGCTGCCAGTGGATGTTTTATATTTTACAACGTCGGAATCTCCTTCAGAGCTCCAGTCTCGTCCAACAGTTTCACTTTCTCATCGATCACGTCTGGTCGTATCCATTTAACCATGAAATGAACTTCCTCTTTGCCGCCATCTCCGCCGATCTTTGGAACGCTACCCATCTTATTCGCAAACTGCATAAACTTATCGCCGAAAGAGGAAGGACTCTTCTCGTCGTTACTACTCCCGCTACTTTTATCACCGTCACCACCGCTACCGTCAACTTTTGTTGTTGTTGCTTCGGAAACGATTCTATAGCCACAACTCTCGTAAAGACCAATTGCGCTGGCGTTATTTTTTGCAACGTGCAAAGCTATGCATTTTGGTCGACTCTTCTCCATCTTTTGCGCGATGACGTCGCACTCCTCTAAAAGCGCTTTACCGACGCCCATTCTACGATTGGCCGAACGCGTCGTCATTCCCGTCAAGTATAAAAAGTTACTCTCGTTAGAAAGTCGGAGTAATTTTACCCCGTTTTTTACTCGCGACTCCCTGGAAGCTTTCGGGCCGAACGCAGGTAAGAGCGTCAAGTCGCATGCGCCTACTATGTCGTTCCCGTCTCGAAACATTTGCTTGTCTTTATTCGCCGCCGAAGCCCCCTGCGTCGCTCCTTTTCTGCGCACACTTTTCGCGGTCAAACGTTTGGACGGTTTGTACGGTTGCGAGCCATACGGTCGAGCGATGACGCACGCGAAATTACCCGCACTCCACCTTGTTTTTTGCATCAAACCGTTAAGTAAATCGTCCGCTGGTTTCCCGAACCCATCAGCTAAAACTTCCGAGACGTCTCGCAACTGTGAGACCAACACGCTTTGGTTTCCAAAGCACTGCGAACACTCCCAAAGTTTCTTACTTTTGTTGTCAGTATTGCTATCATCATCTTGTTCGGATGTCGTCGTCGTCGTCGTCGTCGTCACGGTCTCATTCGCGCTTTCTCTCCTCGTCTCCGCGAAAGCGTCCTGTTCGTCCTCCTCTTCTTCTTCAGCTCTCGAAGAACTGGAGGACGAATTGGTAGTTGATTTTGTAACGACACTAAAACTGACTTTGTGTTGTTGATATTGATGATCACAGCGACGATGATGCGAACAACGGTAATGATTATTCACACGGCGTGCTTTCCCGCACGACACGAGAAACGTTCTTGTTGTTTGCAATCCGGTTGTTGCGATAGTTTCCATCGTCGCTTTATTGGTGCGGTCGCAACCTCTGCAGCAACACAGTGTGGTGCTAGCGACAAAATCTTACTACGAGTACGAGCACAAAGAAAAAATGATGATACATACAATTACAAGGTTTGTCTATTCATCTACACAAATGGCTAATCACGCTATTGAGAAGAAGAAGAAGAAACACACGGAGGTGGCAATGAGAAGACTAAGCTCGCGTTCGTCCCGCCAAATCCAAACGAGTTACTCATTGCCGCGTATCTCTTCGCCTCCGACGAAAAGGAAATATTTTGGAGCTCTCCCGACGCGCAGCCGAGTAAAATGTCGGACAACGGCTGCGATAAACCAACCGTGGCGGGAGCTATGCCACTTCTTAACGCCAAAATAGTGAATATGGCTTCAATTGCACCACTCGCACCGAGGCAATGACCGGTGCTCGACTTTGTAGCGGAGATGCGCACGTTTCCCTTTCTCAAATGTTCCTCGCCAAAGAGCGAGAGGATAGCTCTGAACTCGGCTTCGTCACCTATAGGCGTTCCTGTCGCGTGAAGATTGACGTGCGCAATATTCGTGGCAGCTAACCCAGAGTCACGTAAAGCGTTTTCCATGGCAAGGCGCGCTCCTCTGCCATCTTCTGGAGGTTTCGTCGCGTGAAACGCATCGTTTGAAGTGCCATAGCCTCGCAATTCAGCGTAAATGGTTGCGTTTCGTTTCTTCGCAGATTCGTAACTTTCCAAGACTAGCATCCCGGCACCTTCACCGATGACAAAGCCGGACCGATTTTGATCTAAAGGTAAACACGCCTTTGAAGTGTCGTCTGCCATAGTCAGCGCTCTGACCGTCCGAAAACCGAGAATACTCACCGCGTCTAAACAGGACTCTGCGCCGCCGGCGAGCATCAAATCCGCATCGCCTCTTTGAATCGTTCTAAACGCGTCTCCAATCGCGTGCGCTCCCGCGGCGCAGGCAGTGGACGAGCAATGAGTTGGTCCACGCAAATTCCACGCTGAAGCTAAATTTCCACTCGCCGCAGAGGCGAGCACTTTTGGAACAAAATGTGGTGAAAGTTTCTTCTTTGGACTCTCGTGCAGTTGTTTTCCGGCGTTGGAAATATCCGACACGCCGCCCATTCCGACTCCTATGGACGTGCCAAATCGATCGGGATTTATGCTATATCTTTTTCTGCTACTATCACTTTCATTGCCACTGATGACGTTATGATGAACTTTACCTTCATTGTCGATGATATTTGCGTCTCGTAAGGCTTGAAACGCCGCGTCCCGGCTAAAAGCCACAAAAGCGGCGACTCGGTTCGCATCGTCGTGCCATTTACTATCATCGAACATGTTTTCACGTTCTATGATACATTCGCTCGCGTGAAAATCATCATCATCACTATCCCGAGTATTTCCTTTTTCATGACCTTCATTCATATTTCTTCTCCTCGGGACATTCGCAACTACTTTAATGCCTCCTACACTCGTCAAATCTTGTTCGTGAATGTACTTTTCACGCACTGTTCGAATGCCAGTTTTCCGTGCTTGTATTTCGTTCCAATTGTGTTCTACGCCACATCCTAAAGGCGTGACTAAACCTAAACCAGTAACTACGACTCTGTTGTGTGCTCTCTGCGGTGGTGGATCGTCGAATCCTTCCTTCCAGTGTGCAGGAGCAGAGTGGAAAGTTCGCTTTTTCTTCAACGAGAATGTGTAACTTTTATCCAAGAAGCTTCTTTTCAACGTTGCGACGCGCGACGATGGAGCGAAAAAAGAGTCGTGTGAAAGAGAAGGAGAAGAAGAAGAGCACGCGAGAAGGTGACTGATCCTTCTGTTCGCGAGTGCCGTGAGAAGCACCTTTTTAGTCCTCATGTGAAAAGGTTTGTGTGTTGTGGAGTTTGGTAAAATTATCATCGCTGTGTGAGCTTCAGCTGTCAGAGGCATCACGAAAAATCGGAATCCGAGAAAGGTGACGAAGAGTGTGAGATGACCTCCTTCGGTTCGCATAAGTAAAACAATGAAAACAATAATAAATAAATAAATATTGGTACTAATCATGACAACCCCTACTATTGAACCTTACTCGTTTATGTACAAAGTTCTTCTTCTTATATCTTTTACTTTGGAAGTTTAAATGATCGAGTCCGCTACTTCCCGCGCTATATCAAGGCCAATCTGTTTGATTCTCGCCGCCTCCTCTTCACTGATGTCAAATCTATATGATGGATCCGTCAGACACGCGTTATTTGTGGTTAATATCGAGATGGCTACTTTGCCTTGCTTCAAAAGCTCTGAGTCGATACCAAAGCGGTCGTCGCGTTCAGTTCCACCAAAACCGTTGCGAAACCATCTCGTCTCGCTCGTTCTCCATTTCGACGTTCCGTTTCCATCGTCTTTGGAGATGTTCAAATTAGTTTTGAAATAGTCCGAGGTGTCAAAATCTTTGCTATTTCCACTCGCTGCACCCGAGACATCAGAACTATCGCGCTTCTTTGGCGACGAAATAATTTTACTACTTTTCCTTTCCAGAGAGAGAGAGTTTCGAGGTGAAGATGGTGGAGAGGGCATCGGAGAAGGTGCTCGCGCATCCTCTTCCCCGTCGTCGTGCGTCACGTATATCACTTCGGGGTTAGGATCTTTAACTCTCTTCCACAGCGGGATGGTCGAGCACTTCGATACTGCGCAAGTTTCTACACCTCTAATTTTTTCACCGTCTCTGGGAACGTTGACGTTGATGACAAGACCTCTCAAAAGTCGCTTCCTTTCTTCGCTCGATACGATAGATTTCACAATCTGCAAGGCTATTTTACAACTCTCAGAGTAATTCGCACTTCTCGAGTACGAATCTAAAGAAAGCGCGACTCCTATTTGACCTTTCATCGCAGCTTCTCTGGCACCGGCGACGGTTCCTGAATACATGACGTGTTTGCCCGCGTTGTCGCCCCTATTAACACCAGAGAGAACAATATCGAATTCCGCTCCACCGGTGCTATTGTTATTAGTGCTATGATCATTTGTTTTTATGAGTTCTGGGAACAAATCCGGGCCTAGTGCGAGCATCGAGCAATCAGCAGGCGTCCCAGTAATTGAGTAACTTTTGCACTTCACCTTTTCTTCTCCTTCTTCTTCTCCACGTCTTTCGTTTTCGTTTTCATCAATATCATCATCATCATCATCATCATTGTACGCGTCGTCGTGATAATAATCCGATAATCGTTTAACACCAATTGGTTCGTGTACTGTGATGCAATGTCCGCTCGCCGATCGCTCGCGCTCCGGTGCGACGACGCACACGTTGAACTCTTTTTCTTTCGCGAGCGTTCGAATTAGCGTTTTAATTCCGTTAGCATCGATTCCGTCGTCATTCACTATCAGTATTTGTATCCGTTTTCGGTTTTCCTCCTGTTCCTCTTCTCTTCTTCCTCTTTTCTCTTCTTCTTCTTCTTCTTCTTCTTCTTTTCCTCCCTCCCGCATCTTTCGCAAACGATGTTTGTTTGTTTGTTTATGTGTTTGTTGAACGGGGAGAACTAATAACGACTTTTCGGAAGAAGAAGATAAAGAAAAGAAGAAAAGCAGAGAGATGTTTTTCTTTTTTTTCGCGCCCCCTCTCACACGAAGCGACCTTTTCTCTCTCTCTCTGGATGGAATGCCACGTCCCACTTTTTTTCGTTTTTCTCCCTTTCTCGTTTGTGGTGTTTGGCTCTGGACTCTTGTTGACCCGGCAAACGAGAAGAAAAAAACAACAAACTTTTCAACACAATAAAAATTTGTTGCGACGCACTCGCACAGAGTCACACGTTCGTTTCGAAGAGTCTGAATATTCACATTATCAGACAATCGCAGAAACGCTCTCTTTCTCTCTATCTCCACGTATATCTTTGTAATTTGCAAAGCCGAAACTGAAGCTCAAACACACAGCAGCGGGGGAGTTTGTTAAAGAGAGTAATCCAAAAAAACACATATCTAAAATGGCGACAAAGAAAGCTACGCTCTCGGACGCGGAGAATCTCGCCGTCGGTGCCGCCGGTGGTATCCTCGAAACTGGCATACAGAGTACGTTTCTCTTTTCTCTCTGTTTTCTTTACTGATGTTATGCTCGCTCGTTCGTTCGTTCGATCGATCGATCGATCAATCGAACGTAAATTCGCTCGCTCGGAAAAACAAAAACACCCCCTCGCTCTCGCCCCCTCCTCCCTCACCAAAATAGGACACATCATCACTTTTTTTTTTCCCACGATTTCTTATTTTTAGGGGACGTCCCCGGCGGAAAAAAATGTCTCACCCTTTTTCTTTTCAAAAATCAAATGAAAAACAGTGCCTTTAATTACGTATAAGATCACTTCGCAAGATGGTCGACCGATGCCTAAGAACATTCAAGGTTGGTACAGAGGCGTGGTTGCTAACGCAGGCGCAGTGGCACCGATTACTGCGTTTCAAATGGCCGTGAATGGTGGCTTAGAGAGACTCATTTTAGCCGGCGATACCTCGAGAGAGTTGCAAGCGCACGAGAAGATTGGCGCCGCAATGGGTGCTGGCGCGATCAGTTCCATCTTATATTCTCCGTTGGATTTGGTTGTCATCCAACAACAAAAGCTGGCGACGTCTATTGGTGGAGCTTTATCGGCCGTCACGAAGGAACACGGCATGGCGGCTCTCTTCCGCGGCTTCAGTTCTTGCGCGGTGCGCGAGGCGATTTACACGGCGGGATACTTGGGCGTCGGTCCAGTTGCGACGCAACACATCAAAACCATGAACCCATTCTTTAGCGAAAACGAACAAGCCGCGCGCATCGCGGGGTCGTGCTTTGCGGGTACCTTGGCGGCAGTGATGACGCACCCGGTAGACACGGCGAAGACGTGCATGCAAGGGGACATGACGTCGAAGACGTACCGAAACGCCAGAAGCGCGTTGGGTCAAGTCTATAGCGAACACGGTATTGGGGGGCTTTATAGAGGTGGTGCGGCGAGAACGGCGAGAATTTGCGGCGCGTTCTTTATCGTCGACAACGTCAGAGAAGCGGCGATGAAGTACAAAGCCGAGCATTTTGATTCGTAAAAAAAAATTATGTGATTCTTTTTTGATGTTGTTTGTTGTAATAAAAATGTTGCCACACAAGACGAAGGTCTTCAAAAACATGCGAGCTCTACAAATTGTAGTGCTATCTTAACAGTCTGATATTTACTACTAATGTGCTACTACTAAGAGTGCTACTACAGCTACACTAATACTATCACCATTTCTTTTGAGCGCTATCATTTTACATCATGCTCATGTTTTCCACGAAGAGCTTGAACCGTTCAAAATTTTCCTCATTCGTGATGAGCTCGTCGTGCAATCGTAAATACGTGAACGATTTCATTGCTGGGACGTGAACTCTGGAAACTTCACCCGTGAGCGAACCGTCTTCATCTTCTCGAATAATTTCAACGTCGTACCCACCTTTGCAGTGTTTTGTGATGGTCTCGTACGCCTCTTGGTCGACTCTAGAGAGCGCATTCTCTCCTTCAAGGTGAACGCCATACAGTGAACATAAGCCGGAGACGTGCTTGAGTAAAGTCTCGGGCGCCGATCCGTCTTCTAGTTCATCATTTTCTCCGACACTCAGCGCAGGCGCCGATTTCGTCGGAGACTGCAAATTTTGAGATCGCGCTTCGTTGGATTCGTTGTCTTTCATTTCGCAACACGTGAACGTTAAATTAACGTCTAGCATTGCGCAAATCTTGACTATATCTTCGTAACCGACTCCAGCTCTTGGATTTCTCGACGTTCTCGAGGAGCAGTGCATTCCCGAAATGCATTCCGCCGCTCGACTTCGAGTATTCGCCCACCAATGAACGCCTGCAAGTTTCATCGATAGTTCCGCACGGTGCTGATTTTGTTTTTGTCCTTGATCTTCCCTTTCTTGATTAGCTGTGTTATTATTATGAGCTTTGTCATCGTCATCATCATCCACGTTGACTTCGTACCGCAACGTTTCGTAGGAAATTCGCTTCGGTTTCTTGCCATCTACGAGCGGATTATCTCCTATCGGTTTTAAAACGTGCTCTAATGCTTTTCTGGCGCGAGTTAAAACTCTTTCCGCGTGTAGACTTAGCTCTTTTGAATACCAGCTAAGAAAGAACCAACCGTACGCAGAGTCCCACTGCTCGTGATCATCGGAATCGCGTTTTCGTAACGTTGATTCGTCGTTTGTCCAAAACTGAGTCTCGTTTGGTTTAGCGTTCACAAGGTCGTCCGCACTCGTATCATTTTTGTAACTTTCCCCAACTTTAATCAAGACTTCCAAATTCTTTGGTGGATCTCCCCATTTTGGTACGCCAGATTTACTCGCGTGTAATGCGAGCGACATGCGAGCGCGTTCATCGTAGCATTGCAGAGTGCCAATCCCTGGGTATTTCCAATTCGAAGTTGATGTCGAATACGACGGGTATCGAAGCTCCCCGCAAGGTCCAAGACCAACGATTATTTCGAGAATTGACCCACTAATAATGTAATCGCGAAACGTGTTTCCGAACGAGCGCATAAAATTTTCGTAAGCGTCGAGCGGTGTCATCGTCGCGTCGTGAAACATGCGAATTTCGTGATGAAAGCCGAGAGGGGTGCCGATGTGCGTTTCGTCTGCGAACAGCGAAATGTACTCCTTGCATCGGGTTCCTTTCGAGTCGCAATAAAATATATTCTCATCTACTTTTTGCGCGTATTCACAAACCCACTGTGGTAAATTCACGATGAAATCCCCGTCTCCTGGATTTTCTCCGCAACTATGAAACGACATCACCGCGTGTATTTTTAACCCCGACTGTATGATGAGCTCGATGAGTGATTTATATCCACCCCAGTTATATCTCCCCGGCGCTTCGTTTTCTACGATCCCCCACCACACGTCGATCATGACGGAACTCACGTTGGCGGATCTTAGTTCTTCCAACTGTTTCGTTAACTTCTCTTTCGTTTCGTCTAAGAAAAGACCAGAGTCTGGAGTAATTAAGTTTAGAGGTAACATCACACACACGGGAACAGCGCTTTCTCCTAATCGTTCTTCTTTTTGCGCGCCAGATCGACCGTCCTCATCGTTCTCGACCTCCATTCTTCTCTCCGTTTTTGCTCCAACGAACTTCGAAAATGCGGAAAGTTTTTTTTGCTCTCGAGTGACTTGTGTGTGGCCGTGAAAAGCCCAACAACCAACAAAAAATCTAAAATCAACAACGACAACAACAACAAACTCTTGTTCAAATCCACAACAACACAAAAAAAACGAATACATTGATTTTTTGTGTTAAAACCATCATGAGTAACGATGGAAGCAACAACGCGTCTATATTCTTCGTGGCTGGATCGTGCGTCGGAATGCTGGTGCGTCTTTGTTCGTCGTCGTTTTTTCCCTCGCGTTTCTCTCAATTTCTTTGAAAATCAAATCAACAATATTCTCGTTGTTGGGGAAAACTCGCTCTTTCTCGTCGTATGTACCAAACGCATTCTTCTTTATTAATATGTACCACTAACACTGCGACCTATTACGCGTTCTTCTTTTCCTTCGCACAAACGTTTATCTTGTTCCACTTTAGGTTGCGGGAGTGTCCGCGTACTATTACGCCACCGCAATCAGCGCTTTGGAAGATAGACGACGAGAAATCGAAAAGGCGGAGTTGGAATTACAGTTGAAAACGAGCAGCGCGACTATATCGAGCGAGCCGACTACACCAACACAGAAAAAGCATCAACAACAACAACATCATCATCACGGAAACAGCACCGCACGAAAGCGCAAACCGTTCTCTAGACTAGGAAGCGGCGGTGGCTCTGGAAGTAAAACGGGAGCATACAATGATTCCGCCTCCTCTTCCTCTTCTTCGGATTTGGAAGATGACTCCAAAAAGGACATCGACAGAAGGGAAACAAAACCACGCGCGCCTCCGCCGTCGCCTCAACAGTTCAGTTCTAGATTGACGTCGCGATTAGTGAAAAATGAAAGCGATGTGAGAATTTTGCGGTCGAATTCCGCGCTGCAACATAAAATTGTGCTGAACGACGCGACGGATACCGAAACCGAAGATCCAAGTTTCAAAGACGATAGCATGTTGCAAGACGACATCTTGTTGACGGAACAAGAACGTCGCGAAGAATTGGACGAAAATGAATTAGCTATAAACGGTGGTAGTAGTAGTAATAGTAGCAGTAGTAGTAGCAGCAGCAGCAGCAGAGAAGAAGAGGAAGAGCGAAAAGATACAATAAAAAAGGACAACAACATTTCCCAGAGGAAGGATAAAGAGTCGGCGTTTGCGCTAGGAAGAGACTCCTACGCGGAATCGTCGGATGGAAATTCCGACGCGCACTCGACGAGAGTAACGATAAAGACGGCGAAAGTTGGGACGCCAAACGTACCAATCATGATTAAAGATTCCAAGAAGGATGGAAGCGTTCACGGAGGGAAGATCAAAGTAGGTGAATTGCCCAAGCTACTAGACAAGACGGGCAGCTACACTAAAGTTCTGAGTCCAAGGCGCGCGTCAACGAGCGACACGCGCAACTATTTTGGTAGCTTGGATAAAATGTCCTCAGAAACGTCATCCCCTACAACCGTAGATGCCGCGGTACAGCAACAAAATACGGTTACGCCGCTATCGCAAAAAAACGATATGTATGCGTATTCAAAGTCTCCTTTATCCAAAGATATGACACCGCAATCGTCCGAGTCTAGCAGTATCAGAAATATCGATGAAAGCGCTGGTCCTTCGACGACACCTTCGTATAAGAATACGCGAATGCGAACACAACAGCTGCGGGAAGGCGCAGCACCTACTTCACCATTTAACTACGATACGGTTACGCTGCGTGAATCGAGCGAAGGGCAAGCAATCACGGATGAGTGCGAGGAAACGTGTTTGATGATAGAATATTGCATCGGATTGAGGGAAAAATACT
>Ga0255743_10003919_pt1 | contig 11619 bp, 7 predicted proteins | sample 101ome_19_FD_179950 | JGI IMG/M metagenome (GOLD analysis project Ga0255743, IMG submission 179950) | Coastal salt marsh microbial communities from the Groves Creek Marsh, Skidaway Island, Georgia - 101405AT metaG (version 2) | ecosystem: Environmental > Aquatic > Marine > Intertidal zone > Salt...
GACTAGCATTTATTGCTCTTTCTTGCTCCAAAACTGATAGTTGTTCTGTGACATTTTTTAATTGTCTAATATTACCATTCCATCGGTAATTCTTTAATAATATTTGCGCCTCATCATCTAACCTTACAGTTGGCATATTATATTTTTTTCCAAAATCAGAAGCAAATTTTCTAAAAAGCAGAACAATATCATTTTTTCTTCTCCTTAATGGAGGTATATTAATCTCTACTGTACTCAATCTGTAGTATAAATCCTCTCTGAATTTATTTTTTTTGATTGCTGAATCCATATTGACATTTGTAGCGGCCACTATTCTTACATTAGTTTTTTGAACTTTTGAAGAGCCAACTTTTATAAATTCTCCATTTTCTAAAACTCTTAGTAGCCTAACTTGTGTAGTCATTGGTAATTCACCAACCTCATCCAAAAAAATTGTCCCCCCATCTGCAACTTCAAAATATCCAGATCTTGTAGATGTAGCACCCGTAAATGCACCCTTTTCGTGTCCAAATAATTCAGAGTCAATTGTCCCTTCGGGAATTGCACCACAATTTACTGCAATAAATTTATTGTGCTTTCTGTGAGAAAGTTGATGAATTATTTTTGGAAATATTTCTTTTCCCACACCACTTTCACCAGTGATTAAAACTGAGATATCTGTTGGAGATACTCTTAAGGCTTTTTCAATAGATCTATCAAGCATTGGATCAGTTCCAATAATCTCGAATCTTTGTTTAATATTTTGAACTTCTTGATTCATATTATATAGCTTTCCCTATTAATGTAGTTGCTGTGTTTGATTCAATAAATATTTCGACAAGCTCTCCAGGATGTAGATTTTTCTTTGGAAACACAACCATTATGTTTTGTTCATTTCTTCCTGCCCAATGATCATTTGATTTTTTTGATTCCTTTTCTATTAAAACTTCAGTTTTATTACCAACATATTTTGATAAATTTTCTAAACTATGCTTTTGTTGAAGATTTATTATTTCAGAAAGTCTGTTTTGTTTTGTTTCCTCATCAATATTGTCATCAAGTTTTCTAGAAGCGAGAGTCCCTGGTCTTTCTGAATATTTGAACATGAAGCCAAAATCATATTTTACCTCTTCCATCAAACTTAATGTGAGCTCATGATCGCGAGCTGTTTCATTTGGAAATCCAGTAATCATATCATGTGAAAAACCACAATCAGGTAAAATTCCTTTAATCTTGGAAATAAGTTCTAAATATTCATCTCTAGAATGCTGTCTGTTCATCGCTTTTAGTATAACATCACTTCCTGATTGAACTGGCAAATGGATATGATTACAAATATTTTTATGCTTCTTCATGGTAAAAATAACCTCGTCATGAAAATCTTGAGGATTCGATGTGGTAAATCTTATTCTCATCTTAGGAAATTCATTTGCAACTAAATCCAAAAGTTTTGAAAAGTTTAAAGCCGTCTTTTTTTGAATTTCAGATGCATTTTTAAAATCTTTTTTTAAGCCTCCTCCGTACCATAAATAGCTGTCAACATTCTGACCTAATAGCGTTATTTCTTTGTAACCTTTATTTTTTAAATCCAAAATTTCATTTATGATACTTTTCGGATCTCTGCTTCTTTCCCTGCCTCTCGTAAAGGGAACTACACAAAACGTACACATATTATCACATCCTCTAGTAATTGACACAAAAGCAGAAATTCCATTAGTATTAAATCTTTGTGGGTTGATGTCCCCATATGTTTCATCTTTGGACAGCAACACATTTACAGCATCATTTCCAGAATTAACTTCTTTTAAAAGATTTGGCAAGTCTCTGTAAGCATCGGGACCTACAACTAAATCTACTATCTTTTCTTCTATTAAAAACTTTTCTTTAAGTCTTTCAGCCATACATCCTAAAACCCCAATTTTAAGAGTTCGATTTTTTTTCTTTAAGTGATCAATACTTGAAAGCTTCTTTCTAATAGTTTGTTCAGCTTTTTCTCTGATAGAGCATGTGTTAAGTAGAATTAAGTCAGAATTCTCTATTGTATTAGTATTTGAATATCCAATACTTTCTAAAATTGATGCAACAACCTCAGAATCAGCAAAGTTCATTTGACACCCATATGATATTAGGTGAAATTTTTTGTTTAGAGTAGTCTTTTCTACTTTGATAGCTTCTTTAGATTCAACAATCATTTTATTGTTTTAGTGATGCAAATATATAAAAACATGACAATTTGTCTTGTTTTTAATCAATCCATTCCGCTAAAAATATATTAGTATCTCTTGTGCCACCGTTATTTCTGTTTGATGAAAATAATAAGTGCTTACCATCATTAGAAAAAACCGGGAAAGAATCAAACATTTCACCATAGGTAATTTGTTTAAGATTTCTTCCATCTATATCGATTGAATAAATATTAAAAGGGAATCCAACATCAGAGTTGTAATTAGATGAGAATAATATTTTATCTCCGCTAGGATGAAAGAAGGGACTCCAGTTAGCATTTCCTAAAAATGTCAATTGTTTTAGGTTTGATCCATCCGAATCACAAATAAATAACTCCATATTAGTTGGCTGAACTAGCCCTTTTGATAGTAATTCTTTATACTTATTTTCTTCATCTTCTCCATTGGGTCTTGATGCCCTAAAAACTATTTTGGTTCCATCAGGCGAGAAAAATGCTCCACCATCATATCCAAGATCAAAAGTTATTTGTTTAACATTAGAACCATCAATGTTCATTGTATAAAGTTCTAAATCACCAGACCTATCACTGGTAAAAACTATTTTATCTCCTAATGGTGATACAGTAGCTTCTGCATCATATCCTGGACTATCAGTTAATTTTCTTAAAATATTGCCATCAAAATCAGCTTCATATATATCATAAGAGTTATAGATTGGCCAAACATAATTACCGTCAACCCTCAATGGTGTTTCAGGACATGTTTCCTGAGATTCATGTGTTGAGGCATAAATTATATTGTTATTAGGTAAAAAGTAAGAGCATGTAGTTCTTCCTTTTCCTGTACTTACCATTTTAGGTGTTTCAGCGTCATAAGATTGATCAAAATTTCCATAGAACATTTGATCACACTCCAATCCCCATTTTGAATTGTTAGATTGAAATACAATTTTTTTATCGTCAAAACTCCAATAGGCTTCAGCATTATCACCACCAAATGTTAATTGTTTTAAAGATTTAAAATTTTTCTCTTGAGGTTTAATTAAATCAGAGTTTTGTTTGGCACAGGAGTTGAGCAAAAGTAGAATAAGCAAAAAAAATCTTTTCATTTAATAGTTTTATTTTTGCGCAAATGTAAATCAAAAAGTATGAAATTATTTATCAAGTTTATTTTTTTAACATTAATCTTTTCATGTTCAGAAAATTATGTCTATGAAAATAAATTAGAATTTGATGTTAAAAATTTGTCTGACGACAAGTATGAGGGCAGGGAAGCTGGTAAAAATGGTGAAAAGGAAGCAGCTAAATACATCGAATCCAGATTCAAAGAAATTGGATTACTTCCAAAAGGTACGGAGGAATTTATCCAACCCTTTAATTTCAAAAACAGCTCTAACCCCCACAGTAGAGCAACAATTGCCGAGGGCAATTCTGATGGTTTAATTTCTTCAAATGTTATCGGCTTCATAAATAATGAATCAAAAACAACTGTTGTTTTTGGCGCTCATTACGATCATCTTGGTTTTGGAAATTCAAGTTCACTGAGTAGTGAAAAAGAAATTCACAATGGTGCTGATGATAATGCTAGTGGTGTCGCTATTGTTTTAGATTTAGCATCTAAACTTATTAATATGGATTCTTCAAACAACTACTTGTTTATTGCGTTCGGGGCTGAAGAGTTAGGTCTTTTAGGCTCAAATTATTTCAACAAGTATCCTACAGTAGATTTAGAATCTATTAACTATATGTTCAATTTTGATATGGTTGGTAGATTGAATGATCAAAATAATTTGGCAATTTATGGAACAGGGACATCACCTATTTTTAAACAAACTATATTGTCAAATAACAAACACTTTAAAATAACAGAACATGAATCCGGACAAGGTCCATCTGATCATACATCCTTTTATTTGAGTGATATTCCAGTTTTACACTTTTTTACTGGTCAACATTCTGAATACCATAAGCCGACTGATGATTTTGAGTTAATTAATTTTGAAGGGCTTGAAAAGATATCTGATTATATTATTGAATTGGTTGATGATTTAGATGACAATGGAAAGTTAAAGTTTAAGAAGACAAAGGATGAAAACTCTAGGATGTCTCCAAAGTTTAGCGTTACACTGGGTGTAATGCCAGATTATTTGTTTGATGGAACAGGAATGAAAATTGATGGAGTTTCATCGGATAAACCGGCAGAGAAAGGAGGTATTTTAAAAGGCGATATAGTGATTAAGATTGATAAATATGATATTGAAAACATGATGTCATACATGAAAACTTTATCAAAATTTAAAAAGGGAGATAAGGTTATAGTTTCAGTCCTTAGAAATTCTAAAATTGAAAAAATAAATATTGAGTTTTAAAAAATCATATACTTTTGTGAACTTAAAATTAGCATATGCCTAAGAATTTAGTAATCGTAGAGTCACCAGCTAAAGCTAAAACAATTGAAAAATTTTTAGGCGGGGATTTTAAGGTGGTTTCAAGTAATGGTCATATTTCAGATTTACCATCCAGTGAATTAGGAATTGATGTTGAAAATAATTTCCAACCAAAATATCAAGTATCTAAAGAGAAAAAAGAAATAGTCAAAAAATTAAAAAATGAATCTAAAAAGGTTGATGTTGTTTGGTTAGCAAGTGATGAAGACAGAGAAGGGGAAGCCATTGCTTGGCATTTAAAAGAAGCTTTAAAATTAGATGATTCAGCAACAAAAAGAATTGTTTTTAGAGAAATCACTAAAGACGCAGTTTTGAATGCAATATCAAATCCTAGAAAAATAAATCAATCCTTAGTTGATGCTCAACAGGCTAGAAGAATTTTAGATAGACTTGTTGGATATAAAATATCTCCAATTTTATGGAGAAAAGTTAAGGGAGGATTATCTGCAGGAAGAGTACAGTCAGTTGCATTGAGATTAATTGCTGAGAGAGAGAAGGAAATAAATGATTTTATTCCAAAAGAGTTTTACAAAACATCTGCAGTTTTTAATACAGTTAATGGAGAAACTTTCAGAGCTAAATATTTAGAAAATATTTATGAAAATTCGGAATTAAATTCTTTTGTTGAAGGATTTTTAAATACAAACTTTAAAATTAGTTCTGCAAAAAAGAGTCCTGGAGTAAAAAAACCAACAGCTCCATTTACTACATCTACTTTACAGCAAGAAGCATCTAGAAAATTAGGTTTTTCTGTATCAAGAACGATGTCAGCAGCTCAAAAATTATACGAGCAGGGATTTATTACTTATATGAGAACTGATAGTGTAAATCTTTCTGATCAAGCTCACAAAGAAATTAAATCTACTATTGAAAATAATTTTGGTCCACAATATTATTTAAAAAGAAATTATAAAAGCAAATCTAAAAATGCACAGGAAGCTCACGAAGCTGTAAGGCCAACTGATTTTTCAAAGCAAAATCCTATCCTAGACGCTGATCAATCTAATCTGTATAAACTTATTTGGAAAAGAACAGTAGCATCTCAGATGTCAGATGCAAAAATTGATAAAACAGTCATTAATGTAGAAAGTTCAAACCATACTAATGTTTTTCAATCTGAAGGAGAAGTAGTTAAATTTGATGGTTTTTTAAAGTTATACATTGAGTCAAAAGATAATGAAGAAGAAAATGGTAAAGAATTATTACCAAACCTTTCTGTTGGAGAAGATGTTTCTAAAGAATCAGTAACTGTAACACAGTCCTTTACAAAATATCCTTTTAGATTCACAGAGGCAACTTTAGTTAAGAAACTCGAAGAGCTAGGGATTGGAAGACCATCTACGTATGCACCTACAATTTCAACTATCATAAATAGAAAATATGTTTCTAAAGGTGATGCCGAAGGTATAAAAAGAGATATTCAACAAATTGTAATTTCTGATAAAATTCAAAATCTAAAAATATCTGAAAAATATGGATCAACCAAAGGAAGATTAGTGCCAAGTGAGGTTGGTATGTTAGTTAATGAATTTGTTTCCAATAATTTTAAAAATATTGTTGATTATAACTTTACTGCTTCAGTTGAAAATGATTTTGATCTTATCGCGAATGGAAATAAAGATTGGCAGAAAATTATTGATTTATTTTATAATCCTTTCATAGAGAAAGTCAATGATGTACAAAAAAATGCTAAAAGAGAAACTGGTGAAAGAATCCTTGGAAATGACCCAAAATCTGGAAGACAGCTTAGTGTAAAACTTGGGAAGTACGGCCCAATTGCTCAAATTGGAAAAGTTGAAGAGGAAGAAAAACCAATATTTGCAAGCCTCCTTCCTGATCAACAAATTTCAAAAATAAGTTTTGATGAGGCACTCAAGTTATTTGATTTGCCCATATATCTTGGAGATTTTGAAAATCAGAAAATCGAGGCAAATATTGGAAGATATGGACCATATGTTAAATTTAATAAGAAATTTATATCAATTCCAGGAGGAAAATCTCCTTTTCAAATTGATTTAGATTCAGCAATCAGACTAATTCTTGAAAAAAGAGAAACTGAAAAGCCTATTGTAGAATATAAAGGTCATGGTGTTTCAAAAGGAAAAGGTAGGTTTGGACCATTTATTAAATGGAATGGTACATTCATTAATGTAAATAAAAATTATGATTTTGATAACCTATCAGAGTCAGATTGTATTGAACTTATTGAAGAAAAAATTAAGAAAGACAAAGAAAAGATCATTACTTCTTTTGTTGAAAAAAATATTACAGTAGAAAAAGGTAGATGGGGTAGGTTTTATGTAATTAAAGGAAGAAAGAAGGTTCAACTGCCAAAAGAAACCGATCCAAAGACAATAGATCTTAAAAAAGCAGAACAACTACTTAAAAAGTAATCATAATTGATTCAAGAGTATTTTAATACCCCAAGCGAAAAATTCATAAAGTTTTATGAGGACTTAAGTGATTCAACGTTTGGAAAAAAAATCCATGTTTACAATATTGATATTTCAGATTTAGATGAAATTTCATCATATGATTTGGCAATTTTTTATTTAGGTGATAACAAAAATGTCGAGAATCTTAGAAAAAAAATATATTCTCTAGAGTTTGGAAATTGGAGTTTAAAATTGATTGATTTAGGCGCTTTCAATCAAGGTCATAGTAAATCTGATAGTGAGTTTGGAATTCAAGAGATAATGAGAAAGCTTACAAATTTAGGTGTCTATGCATTGATGATTGGTGGATCACAATCAGATATAGATGTTTATTGTAAGTCGTTTAAATCAAACGATTTTATTGATGTTGTCTCCATCGATAAATTTTTAGGAATAGGCGAAAGTATTGATAACAATGAATCTTCAAATTATTTGTCCAGAATTATTCTTGATGAAAATATTAAATTGTCAACATTTAGTAATGTTGGGTATTTGAAACATTTAAATAATACTAAAAAAATAAGTTTAGTCGATAAATTCAATTTTGAGACATTGAGTTTAGGTCAATTAAAACATGATATAAATGAAATTGAACCAATAACTAGAAATTCAGAAATTATAAATTTTTCTATTGAAGCTTTAAAGTCTAATGTTATTAATTACAAACTTACATCTCCAAATGGTATTGACTCATATGAGGCATGCTTGATATCTAAATTCATGGGTCAGAGTATTGATTGTAAAATCTCTACAATAAATAATATTGTTCACTCCCTTGAATGTTACTCAATTGTTTCAGAAATGATATGGTACGTTATTGACGGATTTAATTCCAGATATATTGATGATTTTGAAAATCATGACGAGTTTAAGATTTATCATACAGATATAGATGGACATAATCTAAAATTTTTAAAAAGTCATATTTCTAAAAGGTGGTGGGTTGAGTATGTTGATGATAGAATTATAAGTGTCAAAAATCAATTAATTCCATGCTCTGAAAATGATTTTAAATTAAGTCAAATGGGGACTATCTCTGATCGGATTTTGAAAAGAATGAAGAATAAGTTTGTATGATTTAAACCAAAACTATATTTTTAGGTTCAGTTTTTGCAATATAAGAGGTATAACAGTGAGAAAACTAACTTTAATTATTATATTTTTTTTAATATCTGCATGTTCCAAAAGCGACAGGGGTGAGCTTGTTGGAGTAAAGACAAATAAATTTTTTCCAAACAAGCCTCAAGGCATGGTCCTAATTCCATCTGGATCTTACACTATGGGTCCTTCAAATCCTAATGCTGCATTAGATCAAAATCCAACACTTAAGACCGTTTCAGTAAAAGCATTTTACATGGATGAAACCGAAATTACAAACAGCGAATACAGGCAATTTGTTAATTGGGTAAGAGATTCTGTTGTCAGGCATGAGCTTGCAAAAGCAGCATATTTTAAAATTGGAGAAGATATTACTGAAGATGATCCTCTCTGGGAATTTATGCCTATTTACAATAGAGCTGATGATGGAGAAGAAAAATCTGCTTATCAATTATATCTTGAAGAAAATGGTCTAGGTATTTTAGACATTGAAAATAAATCTACTTACAAACTTAACTGGAAGAATAAAATTGCTTGGGACAGAAGTGATTATTTAGACGCTAACTACGCAGCGGTCTTAGAAGGTGGGATTGGTCCTGACTTACTTGAAGATTATGAAGGTTTTTTTATTCCTGCAGACAGTACTCCCAATGGACTTAGAGCATTTAAAACAAAACGTATTAAATACGCCTTTAGAGAATTTGATATTGAGAAAAATAAATGGAGCGAATATCAATCCTTAGAAATTTACCCTGATACAACTGTATGGTATAAAGATTTCGAATATAGTTATAATGAGCCAATGCATAACGACTATTTCTGGCACGATGCTTATGCTGATTATCCTGTAGTAGGTGTTTCTTGGGAACAAGCTAAAGCTTTTGCTCATTGGAGAACATTCTATAAAAACCAACATAATAGAAAGCAAAGAAGAAATATACAATTAGACAGTAGGTATCGATTACCAACTGAAGCTGAATGGGAGTATGCTGCAAGAGGAGGTATCGAAAGAGCTGAGTATCCTTGGGGAGGCCCTTATACTTATGATGAAAAAGGTTGTTTCTTAGCAAATTTTAAACCAGAAAGAGGCGATTATGCTGCAGATCAGATTCTATATACCGCTGAGGCAGAATCATACTGGCCAAATGATTATGGATTGTATAATATGTCAGGAAATGTTGCAGAGTGGACTGATTCAAATTATGAAAAAGGAGCCAACGATTTTGTTGCTGGTTTAAATCCTAATGTTGAAGGATCAAAAAATAATAATAAAAAAGTAGTTAGAGGTGGATCATGGAAAGATGTTGCTCATTTTCTCAAAGTATCAACTAGGGATTACGAATATCAAAATAAGAAAAGATCGTATATTGGATTCAGAACTGTTCAGAGTTATCTTGGAGAAGATGTAGGTTTTCAAGAAAATCCAAATAAAATATTTTAAAAATAATTATGAAAAAACAATTATTACCAGATAATTTATTCGAATTATTATTCGGTGTAGGTGCAGGTGTAGTAATCATTGGCGCACTGCTAAAAATTATAAATGGTTCATTAATATTCTCAGCCAATACATGGCTCATAGTTGGCTTATCTGTTGAAGCAGGTATTTTTGCTCTTTCAGGAATTCAAGGCTTTTTATTAGGTAAAAAAGATGAAGAGAAAGATGCTGTTAGTACAATTGCAGTTGAGACAGCTGCATTACAAAAAGCAGTTGACGGAACAGTCAAGGGTCTTAATGAATTAAACTCAAATATTTCAAATGCTTCTAAAGCAACAGCAACTATTAAAGTTCCCGTTGATATGGAAAAAAATGCAAATGATTTTAATAAAGGTTTATCTTCAGCATCATCAAATATCCAAGAGGTTGCTAAAGTTCTTCATAACTTAAAAGAAACTGTTGATGCATTCGAAACTGTTAATATGCCTGAAGGACTTGGTGATGAGTTCCAAAAAATGAAAAATACTGTTAAAGAATTAAACGCTAAGTATGAAGCTATGCTTGGTGCAATGAACAAATAGTATTATGGCTGGATCCTCGGGAAAACAAACTAGAAGCCAAAAGCTTCGTCAGAATATGATAAACATGATGTACCTCGTGTTTATTGCCATGCTTGCTCTTCAAATCAGTAAGGAAGTTTTAGCAACTTTAGGTCTATTGAGTGAGGATATGGAAAAATCTACTGTTGAACTTAAATCTTCAATAGACAATGCTTATAACATTATTGACCAAAATAGTAATCAGGATTATTATAAAATCCCATCTGAGGAGTTGCCTAAATTAAAAGAAATTACCGATGATTATTTTAATTTCATCCAAAGTCTAAAAGACTCTCTAATTGGATTGGATGAAAATAATTACATGATTGAGATTGAATATCTTGATGAAAACGGAAATAAAAAAGTTAGTGAGAGAAGAGATTATCAGGTAATGGATAAAAGCAATTATCTCGATGAAGTTTTCTTCATAAATGATGGTGTCACATCAAAAGGTCAAAAATTCATTGAATATTTTAAAGGCTTTCCAGCTAAGGTTGAATCAGTTTTAGATTCAATAAAAGCAAGAGATGCAAGAACTGTTCAATCCAATTATGGGTTTTCTACAGCTCTCTCTAACCTCTCATTAAGATTTAATTATCCAGAAGACGATCAAATTATTAATAGAGATGGGATAAAAGAAGATTGGTTGTATTATAACTATGAAAAATTTCCACTGGTGGCATCATTATCAAAGTTTACCAAAATTCAATCTGATATAAGATCTGTTGAATATGAAATTTTAAATTCTCTTGTAAGTAAAACTAAAGATCGACAGTTAAGTTTTGATTCAAAAAGTACATTGCTTGAAACAGATAAACAAGCTTACTACACTAACAGTACAGTAGATGCTAAAGTAGTTGTTGGAAATACTGATTCAAGTTTTAAGCCTGATAGAGTTGACTTGAAGGTTGATAACATTCAATTAAAAGAAACAGAGTGGGAAGTTGTTGACGGTAAGATTAAGTTAAATAAACGATTTTCATCACCAGGAATCAAAAAAATATTTGGTTACTTGTTTTTTGATAACAATGGAAGTACCGACAGTCTTCTAGTGGATACTGAATTTTATGTTATACCAAAACCTAATGAAGCAATTGTATCTCCATTAAACATGCAGGTATTTTATATTGGACTTAGAAATGAAATTAAAGTGGCGTTTCCTGGAATTGCTGATTTAACATCTATCAGAGTAAATGGAAGAAATGGTAGTATAATTAAATCTGGTAGCAGATATTTTGCAGCACCAAATGCTGGAGTTAATAGTATGGATGTTGTTGTTTCTGGTAGAGCTAATGAAGAAAATTTAACAAGTGTTTTAAATTTCAGAGTTGAGGATGCCCCACCGGGTAGAGGTTCAATTTTTGAAAGAGTTGGAGGACAGGATATTAATTATGTCAATTCTAGTAAAGTTTCAAAAGATGCACTTATTTATGGTACT
>Ga0255743_10003943_pt1 | contig 11586 bp, 12 predicted proteins | sample 101ome_19_FD_179950 | JGI IMG/M metagenome (GOLD analysis project Ga0255743, IMG submission 179950) | Coastal salt marsh microbial communities from the Groves Creek Marsh, Skidaway Island, Georgia - 101405AT metaG (version 2) | ecosystem: Environmental > Aquatic > Marine > Intertidal zone >...
TTTTTAATGAATTGCTTTATTTTTAAATAATTTTCTTTAGAGCTTGCTGATATAAGAAATAGACATTCCTTTTTTTCTGCAATGAGCTCAGCAGTTCTCAAAAAAATTTCAGATAACTTTTCAACCTCATGCCTTCTGCTCCCCGGCAAAATTGATATAACAATATTTTTAGATGTTATTTTTAACTTATTTCTTGCTGAAACAATGTTTGGCTTAAATGGTATCCTGCTTGCAAGGCTATGGCCAACATAGGTTGTAGGTAATTTTACTTTTTTAAAAATTTCTGGCTCATGCGGAAATACGCAAAATAAATGATGCATAACTTTCTTCATGTAATAAATTCTATTTTTTCTCCATGCCCATACAGATGGTGATATTAAATGAAAGGTTCTAATTCCGTTATCCTTCATTTTTCTTTCGATATAAAAATTAAAATCTGGGGCATCCACACCAATAAATACATCAGGTTTTTCTTTTAATAGATATGAAACTAATTTTTTCCGGGAAATAAAAAGTGTTCTGATATTTTTTAAAACATCAATCACACCCATTACTGATAGGATTGAATAATCAAAAAAAGAATTTAGGCCTAACTTCATCATGGCAGGACCACCTATTCCAACAAATGAGATATTTGTATTTATTTTTACTAAATCTCTCATAAGCTCAGAAGCAATTAAATCACCAGATGGTTCTCCTGACACTATTGCAATTTTTGGCACTAACGAATTAATCCACGTGTAGATTTTTTAATAAAATCAATATATAAATTAATGACTTCATCTTCATTGACTAAAGATTCTAGCTCTTTTAGAGCCTGATCTATTGAATTATCTTTTCTATAAATTGCTTTATATCCTTTTTTAATTAAGGATAGTTGATTAGAATTAAAGCCTCTTCTTTTTAAGCCCTCAGAATTTATTCCATATGGTTTTGCAAGATTTCCATGTATTACCACAAAAGGGGGTACGTCCTTGAGAATGCCAGAGCCTCCAGCAGACATAACGTGCGAACCTATTTTACAAAATTGATGAACCAATGTAGCCCCTCCCAAAACTGCATAGTCATTAATTTCAACATGTCCGCCCAAAGTGGAGTTATTTGCCAACACATTATGATTACCAAGTATACAATCATGTGCAATATGGCAATAAGCCATGATCCAATTATTATTGCCAATTGTTGTTTCATTTCTATCTTGAGATGTACCTTTATTTATAGTGCAAAATTCTCGTATTAGATTATTATCGCCAATAATTAATCTTGTATCCTCATTGGCAAACTTCATATCTTGAGGGTCTTCGCCAATCGATGAACAATGATAAATCTTGTTATTTTTACCTATGATGGTATTGCCAGTTATAGTGACATGATTACCAACCACTGTACCCTCACCAATTTTAACTCCTTCATCAATAATTGAATAAGGACCAATATGGACATTAGCTGCAATTTTAGCAGCCTCATGAATAATGACTGTTGGATGAATAGAATTGGAAGTACGCATCTAAATTATTTTTTTATTTGTTTTAAGATACACATAATATCTGCTTCAGCAACAATTTTATTGTCAACAGATGCTGAACATTTATATTTCCAAATACCCTTTAGAATTCGATCTATAGAAACTTCGAGAATTAACTGATCACCAGGAGAAACTGGTTTTTTAAATCTAGCTTTGTCAATACCTGCAAAATAGTATACTGAATCATCGCTTGGCATAAAATTACCAGTTTTAAAAGATAAGATAGCGGCAGCTTGCGCCAAAGCTTCAACAATTAAAACACCTGGCATTACAGGATGATGAGGAAAATGGCCAGGAAAAAAAGGTTCATTTATTGATACATTTTTTATTGCCTTAATTTTATTGCCTGGCTCCAACTCTAAAACTCGATCAACCAAAATAAATGGATATCGATGGGGTAAATGCTCTAAGATTTCATGAATATCCATTAAAGGCTCATTCATTTTTTTTTCCTAAATTTTTAAGATTATATGCAATTCTAAGCCAATCTTTATGTTCGATATTGTATGGAAAAAGAGAAGAAAATCTTTTGCCAGAGTTATCTATTGTCTTTGCTATTGTTGATCCACCAGAAATAATTGTACCATCCGCTATTGAAATATGCCCCTTGATCATCGCTGCACCACCAATCATACAATTTTTTCCAATTTTAGTACTTCCAGCAATACCTGCACAACCAGCAATAATTGTATTTTCACCAATAGAACAATTGTGACCAATTTGAACAAGATTGTCGATTTTAACACCATCATGAATAATAGTATTTTCGATAGCCCCCCTATCAATAGTTGTATTGGCTCCAATATCAACATTATCACCAATTATAACTTTACCAACCTGAGGTATTTTAACCCACGCTCCATCTTTTTCTCTTGCAAATCCAAACCCTGAAGTTCCAATCCTTGCACCTGATAAAATTTCACAATTTTTACCAAGTTTAACATTTGACTCAATGGTAACATTAGAATGAATTATTGTATTTGAACCTATTAAAACGTTTTCACCAATTGATGAATTTGTTCCAATATAAACATTTTCTTGAATTGTAGAATTTGAACCTATTGTTGAGTATGCGCCAATGGAAATGTTATCACTTAAGGTTGCATCAGAAGATATATATGAACTTTCATGAATATAGTAAGAATTTAATTTCTTGAGAAATAAAGATGAAACTTTGGCAAATGCCAGATATGGATCATCAACAATAATTGATGAACCGTCACGTAAAAATGCACTATTTTTTTTTAATATAACAACTTTAGCTTTAGTTTTTAAAAAATCGTTCTTATATTCTGAATTATCATAAAAACTAATCGATCTGCTATTTGCTTCAGATAAACTAGAGAAATTATCAACCTCAACGTCACCTCCAAGACATTCACCATCGATGATACCAGCAATATAACTGGCTTTAAAAGCCTTAGACATTGATAACTCTATTTTATAACTGCTAATTCTTTTAAAATTAATGGAGTTATATCTACCTTATCACCCGCATAAGCAACACCAGTATATAAAATCAAATCAAACTTATCTCTTTCGGCTAGTGTTTCAATAACTTTAGTCACTTTATTCTGGAGCTTAGTAATTTCCTCTCGTCTTCTAAGATCAATATCTTCTCGAAGCTCTCTTTCAGTTCTTTGAATATCTATACGAAGATTTTGCAATTTTTTTTGTTTTTTTTCTTTATCAGAATCATTCATAGTAATACTATTTTTTTGAAAATCTTTTTCCTCTTTGTTTAGATCAGAAATTTCCTTTTTTAGCTTTTCTGTCCTAACTTTGAATTCGGACTCTAATTTTTTATTACTCTCTGCTGCTTGTGGTGCATCTTTTAGAATTTGATCAACTTTTACAAAACCAATTTTTAATTCAGCATAAGCAAAGGTATGCATACTGAAAAATAAAAAGAATACTAAAAATAATTTCTTCATAATTATCTCCTATAAATTAGAAACTTGAGCCCATTCCAAACTGGAATTTTTCCGTTTGATCATGGGTACCTTCATTAAGCGGGTATGCAATTGAAGCATTTAAAGCCCCAAATGGTGATAACCAAGTTACCCCAATACCAGCGCTATACCTAAAATCATCACCACGAAATGAATCCTCAAATGATGACCCACCATCTACAAATGCACTAAGTCTAAAGGAATCAGATTTTTGCATAAATGGAACTGGGAAAAAACTTTCAGCGGAAAAAGATAGAGCTTGTTTCCCACCATAAGTTACCCATGAGCTAGAATTTGAATCATAAGTTTTTTTACCAATTGAACCTTCTCTAAAACCTCTTACTGAAGTTTTTCCTCCCATCCTAAAATTTTTAAATAAAGGAAACTCTTCATTACCATATGTATCACCAAAACCCACAGAAGCTTTTAGCTTTGTTGTAACGCTTTCACTTAAGGGGAAATATTTTTCTGCCTTAGCATAGAGTTTATAATATTCTAAATCTAACCCTGGAACAGAAATATCACCAGATAGTTGAATTCTATGGCCTTTTGTTGGAAAAAAAGGATTATCTGTGGTGTTATCAACCCAGGCTGAATAAAAAAGAAGGGAGTTCGCATCACATGATAGTGATCCAGGGCCAGCTAGATCAGAACAATAATCAAGATACTTTTGAGGGGAGTCACTTGTTAATTTCAACTCTAAAATTTCAAGAGTAGACCCAAATTTTAATTGCTTAAATTCATCAAGAGGTATTCCAAAATCAATACTTCCACCATAACTGTTAGTTTCATAATCTCCAGTATTTAATTCTTTAGCATTATAATCTCTGTAAAATATTCCAAAACCTCTAGAAACACCATCATCTGTCCAATAAGGGTCAGTGTAATTTAAGCTCCAAATCTTATTAATCCCGCCTAAACTTACTTCGGTTTGAACTATATTGCCCGTACCTAAAAAATTTGCTTGACTTAAGCTTAGCGTACCAACTAATCCCTCACTAGAACTCACACCAGCTCCAATTTGGAATTTACCAGTATTGGTTTCTTTTAACAGAATATTTATATCAACTTGGTCGGATGTTCCTGGAACAACCGGAGTCTCAATATCAATACTCTCAAAATATTGAGTTCTATTAAGTCTAGTTTTTGAGAGATCAATTTTTTCTTGTGAAAACCATGAGGACTCATATTGTCTTAGTTCTCTCCTAATAACTTTATCTTTAGTGCTATCGTTACCAACAATATTTATTCTTCGAACATAAATTTTCTTGCCCTGATCAATATTAAAATTAAAATCTACAATAAGATTATCATTATCTATTGTAGGAATAGCATTAATATTAGCGAATGCGTAACCAAAATTTCCTAAATATTTTGAAATTGATTGAGAGCTTTCGTTAACTTTTTTTCTATTGAAAGTTTGTCCAGGATTGATTAAAAGTTTACTTTCTAAGTCTGCTAATTTTATTTTTTCAGGAAGATTTCCAGTAAGATAAACTTTACCAACTGTGAATTTTTTTCCCTCATTAAGAGTAATTGAAATATAAACATTTTTTTTATTTTTTGAGATACTTACGATTGAAGATGAAATTTTAAAATCTAAGTAACCTCTATCCATATAATAAGATTTAATTTTTTCTAAATCGCCAGAAAGAATTTGCTTTGAATATCTATCATCTTTATTCCACCAAGATAAATAATTTGTTACTTTTGTTTCCATTTCTTCAAGAAGTGTTTCATTTGAAAAAATATTATTCCCAATTATTTTAATCTCCTGAACCCTCGAAATTCTGCCCTCATCAATATAAAAATCTAAATTAACTCTGTTATTAACTAATGGTGTAACTTCATAAGTAACCTTCGCATTGTATTTGCCTTGTGACAAATATTGAGATTCAATCTCTTTAGCTGCAATTGACAAATCTGAATCATCCAAAACCATACCAGTTGTAATGTTCATTTGATTAAGAGCTTGTGTCAGAGCTTCTGGCTGAAATATCTCCGTTCCATGAAAATTTAATTGAAAAAGCAATGGCTTTTCTCTAAGGGAAATAATAATTACACTCCCCTCTTTCTCAATAACAATATCTCGAAATTGACCTGTAGCATATAAAAGACTAATAGTATTAGAATAGTTAATACTGTCGATATCGTCATTAATTTCAAAAGGTAGGTTATTGAAAACTAGTCCTGCATCAAGTCGCTGAAGTCCTTCGATTTTGATATCTGATATTTTTTCACCAGCCTTAATCAAGGAAAATGAATAAAAAATCAAAAATAAGGCAATTATAATTTTTCTCATTATTTTTTATAAAAAAGAGTTGGCATATTATATAATATTTTTATATATTTTTAGAAGAAAAATATGTAATAAGTTATTGAGAATAAATAATTTTTTATAATTTTCTACTTACTAATTCTTTTGTTTTTGATCTTATCTCTAAATCATATTCGATAACTTCTTCAACTGAGCTTAATTTCAAAGTATGAATTAAACTTAAAATTTTTGAATTAATACTAGAAATATCACTAAATTTAATTTTGTTTTCCAAAAAAGCATCGACTGCTATTTCATTAGACGCATTTAAAGCAACACAATAATTATGGCCATTTTCTAGAACCTCATAGGCTAAGTTTAAACATGGAAATTTTTTATTATCAGGTTTTAAAAAAAATAAATTCTTATCAGTTAAATCTAAAGATAAAGCACCTGACGTAACTCTATCTGGGAATCCTAATGCATAAGAGATCGGAATTCTCATGTCAGGACTACCAAGCTGAGTAAGATAGCTCCCGTCAACATACTCAACAAGTGAATGAATAATGCTCTGCGGGTGAATTAAAACATCGATTTGCTTTTTATTGAGTCCAAATAAAAAAGAAGCTTCAATAACCTCTAAGCCTTTATTCATCATTGTAGCCGAATCAATAGTAACCTTTCTACCCATTTTCCAATTTGGATGTTTAAGTGCATCCTCAACATTTACATGCGCAATATCTTTTAATGGTGTGTTTAAAAATGGGCCCCCTGATGCTGTTAAGATAATCCTTTTAAGAAATTTTTTCTTATTTGGCAAGCCTTGAAGGGCTTGATAGATTGCATTATGTTCGCTATCAATTGGAATAATAGAGCTGTTATTTTTTTTTATTAAACCCATAATAATCGGGCCAGCAATAACCATAGATTCTTTATTTGCTAGCAATATAACTTTGTTTGACTTTGCTGCATGAAAAGTAGATTCAAGCCCAGCTGATCCAGAAATGGCAGCAACAACATGGGTGACATCAACATGAGAGGCAATAAAATTATTTGAGTCTTTTGAAAATAAAATTTTTGTCTTAATACTGCTTGGTAAAATATCTTTTAATTTCTGTGAGTCCAATTCTGAGGAACAAACCAAATATTCTGGATCAAACTCAATTGCTTGTTTAATTAAAAGATTGATATTTTTATTACAAGATAAAGCAAAGATTTTAAAAGAATCTCTATGCAAACGAATTACATCAAGCGTACTTCTTCCAATGCTGCCTGTTGATCCAAGAATTGAAATAACCTTCATAACTGAAAACCTCGCATAATTAAAAAAGTTACAAGAGGTAAAACAGAAATTAAGCTATCAATTCTATCTAAAATTCCACCATGTCCAGGAATTATATTGCCGCTATCTTTTTTATTTGACTCTCGTTTGATAAGAGATTCAAATAAATCTCCCAAAATAGAGACTGGAACTAAAATAATTACCAAAATTAGTAGATTGAAAAAATCTAAAGAGAACAAAAGAGAATAGATACTAACGAAAATAATATTCATCAAAAAAGCCCCTAATACGCCCTCAATTGTTTTTCCTGGACTTATAAGTGGTGATAATTTATTTTTACCAAATTTTTTACCAAAAAAATATGCGGAAATATCAGAAATCCATACAAGAAAAAAAATTAAAAGAAGTAAGAATTTATCATGTAAATAAAGATACAAAACTGAAAAATAAACTCCCAAAATTAACATTGGATAAATTAAAAATTTGAATGAATTAAAAAAAATTTTTTTATTATAAAGAGCTATAGGGGCTATAAAAAGCCAAAAGAAAAAACACAAGTAAACAATATAATTAGAAATACTAGAATTTATCAATGAGAAAATAAATATAAATAATGATAAAGTCCAATAGAATACTTTTTCAAATTTAATCATATTGGCTAAATTGCATAGTTCGCATAAAGCTAAAAAAGTAAAAATTGATACAAAAGATAGAAAAAATAAATGATTTTGGCTATAAAAGCAAAAAATAAAAAATAAAAAAAGGATAATAGCCGATAAGATTCTTTTTGATAAAACGCTCATAAAGCACCAAATCTTCTTTCCCTATTTTGAAAAAAATAAAGAGCATCAATGAATGTCCTTTCATTAAAATCTGGCCATAATGTATCAACAAAATATAGTTCTGAGTATGCCAACTGCCATATCAAAAAATTACTAATTCTTTTTTCTCCACCAGTTCTTATGAGAAGATCAACATCAGGAAATTGTGATGTATCTAAGTTCATTTCAATATCATCAACAGTTATTGTTTTTTTCCTTTTGATAAGTTTGTTAACAGTATCTACAATTTCTTTTTTTCCACCATAATGAAGAGCGATATTTAAATTCAAACCGTTATTATTCTTGCATTTACTTTCTAGCGCACTAATTTTTTTTTGGAGTCCTTTTGGAAAAAAGGTTATATCACCTAAAACTTTCAAAATGATATTACTTTTTATTAAATTCGAGGCTTGATCTGAAATCGATTTATTAAAAAGATCAATGAGATCATCAATTTCTTTTTTAGGTCTTTTTGAATTCTCAGTACTGAAGGCATATAAGGTAATAGCCTGGATTTTATATTTTATAGAATACTGAATTATTTTCTGAACTGAATCTAAACCTTTTATATGGCCATATGACCGAGGCATTAACTTCTTCTCAGCCCAGCGGCCATTGCCATCCATAATTACCGCAATATGCTTTGGGATTTTTTTTGAATTAATAAAGTATTTTTTTAAAAAACTAAACAATTTAAGCCTAAATTGCCATTAAATCTTTTTCTTTGGATGCGATTAGCTTATCTATCTCTGAAATATACTGGTCTGTCATTTTTTGAACATCATCTTGGGCACGTCGCTCATCATCCTCACTAATTTCTTTATCTTTAAGTTGTTTTTTTAAAGCATCATTAGCATCACGTCTTACATTACGAACTGAAATTTTAGAATTTTCGCCCTCAGATTTAACAACTTTAATCAGATCTTTCCTTCTATCTTCAGTAAGTGGTGGCATTGGAATTCGAATCATATCACCTGTAGTTGCAGGATTTAGCCCTAAATCACTCTCACGAATAGCTTTTGCAACTATTTCAACCATTGTTTTTTCATAAGGTTGAACATTAATCGTAACTGCATCACCTAGTGTAATATTAGCAACTTGGTTTATAGCTGTTGGAGATCCATAGTAATCCACCATCAGATGATCTAATAATCCAGTATGTGCTCTTCCTGTTCTGATTTTAGATAAATCTACTTTAAGTGCTTCAAGGCTTTTTTGCATTTTTAATTTTGTATTATTTTTTAATTCTTCCATAAATAAATCCCTACATTAGTTTTTTACTATTGATCCCTCTTTGTGCCCTACTAAAATATTATATAAAGCATTTTTTTTATTAATATTGAAAACTGCAATTGGTAAATTTTGATCACGACACAAGGTAAAAGCAGTTGCATCCATAACTTTTAAATTTTTATTAATAGCTTCATCAAAGGATAATTTACTATATAGTTCCGCATCTGGATTCTTAATTGGATCATCAGAATAAATACCATCAACCTTTGTAGCTTTAATCATAATATCTGCACTTATTTCCATCGCTCTTAATGCGGCTGCAGTATCCGTAGTAAAAAAAGGATTTCCCGTGCCTGCAGCAAAAATGACAATTTTTTTATCCTCTAAATATTGAATTGCTTTACCACGAATGTAAGGCTCAACTACTTGTTCAATTTTAATAGCAGACTGAACGCGACAAACGATATTGGCTTTCGTCATCGCATCCTGCAAAGCTAACGCATTCATTACGGTTGCTAGCATGCCCATATAATCAGCAGTTGCTCTATCCATCCCAGCAGCGCCCAATGCAACGCCCCTAAAAATATTGCCACCGCCAATCACAATAGCAATTTCTACGCCAAGCTTTTTAGCTTGATTCACTTCTTTAACAATAGAATTTACGACATCTGGATTAACCCCAAAAAAGTCATCACCCATAAGCGCCTCACCAGATAACTTTAATAAAACTCTTTTATACTTGGGATTCATGTCAACTTTTAAAATTAATAATAGCTGTATTTTATATGGTTTTAGGCAAAAAAAAAGGATTGACGAACAATCCTTTTTTTATTGGAAATTAATATTTAAGCATTAGCTGCTGCTGCAACCTCAGCTGCAAAATCATCTTGTTTTTTTTCAATACCCTCACCAACCGTAAACATGGTGAAAGAGTGAATTGTTGCCTTATTCTGATTTAGAAGAGCTTGGATTGATAATTTATCATCTTTAACAAAAGCTTGATTAAGCAAAGTCACTTCTTTTAAATATTTATTCACTGTACCTTCAGCAATTTTTTCCAACATTTCTTCAGGTTTTCCTGCCTCTCGAGCTTTTTCTAATGCAACTCGACGCTCAGTGGCAATTAACTCTTGATCAACACCTGTTTGATCAATTGCCTTAGGCTTGGCTGCTGCAATATGCATCGCAATATCCTTACCTAAGTCCTCATTACCGCCCTCAAGGTCAATAATGACACCAATGCGTAAACCGTGAATATAGCTGTATAAAGAACCCTTGGCAGAAACATTAACAAAACGTCGTGGAGTAATATTCTCACCAATCTTGCCAATTAAGCCTGTTCTTAAATCTTCTACCGTTTTACCCTTGGTAGAAACCTTTGATAATTCTTCAACATTGGATGGTTTTTCTGAAACAACAACTTCTGCAAGCTGTTGTATAAAGCCCTGAAACTCTTCATTTTTAGCACAGAAATCAGTTTCAGAGTTAACTTCAATTAGGGATCCTTGCTTTCCATCTTTTGTAATAAAGGATGCTACTCCACCCTCAGCTGCAACCCTAGAGGCAGCTTTAGAAGCTTTATTGCCAAACTTAACTCGAAGTATTTCTTCAGCTCTAGACATATCTCCATCAGCTTCCGTTAATGCTTTTTTACAATCCATCATAGGTGCGTCCGTAGCACCTCTTAATTTCATTACCAAACTTGCTGTAATCTCAGCCATTGTTAATCAACTCCTTAAATTAGTTCTCTACAGATTCTTCTTCAGCTTCACTTAACTCAGAACTTTCTGAAACCATTTTAGCTACTTCATTAATTGCGCTATTTTTACCTTCCAAAATAATATCAGCCATTCCTCTCGAATATAAACGGATTGCACGGCTAGAATCATCATTTCCAGGAATAACGTAAGCAATATTTTCAGTTGAGTTATTAGTATCAACAACCCCAATAATTGGAATACCTAGCTTCGTAGCTTCAACCACAGCACCAGATTCAAAACCAACATCAACGACAAATATAGCATCAGGTAGAGCAGTCATTTCTCTAATTCCACCAATAGAACGCTCAAGTTTCACATAGTCTCGTCTTAAATTAAGTGCCTCTTTCTTGGTCATTTTTTCAATACCACCCTCTTCTAAAATGATTTTCATTTCATTAAGGCGTTTGATTGACTGTTTAACTGTTTTAAAGTTTGTGAGCATTCCACCTAACCAGCGGTGATTAACGTAAGCACATCCTGCTCTGGTTGCTTCTTCTTTAATAATTTCTCTGGCCTGACGCTTAGTACCAACGAATAAAATACGACCTTTGTTGGCAGCCAATGTTTTAGCATATTTGAGCGCATCCTCAAACATTGGTAGTGTTTTCTCAAGGTTAACAATATGAATTTTATTTCTTTCGCCAAAGATGAATGGGGCCATCTTTGGATTCCAGTAACGGGTTTGATGTCCGAAATGCACACCCGCTTCTAACATTTGTCTCATGGTAACAGACATGTTTAATCTCCTATAAGGGT
>Ga0255743_10003955_pt1 | contig 11564 bp, 14 predicted proteins | sample 101ome_19_FD_179950 | JGI IMG/M metagenome (GOLD analysis project Ga0255743, IMG submission 179950) | Coastal salt marsh microbial communities from the Groves Creek Marsh, Skidaway Island, Georgia - 101405AT metaG (version 2) | ecosystem: Environmental > Aquatic > Marine > Intertidal zone >...
CATCTTGAATTACCTTTGCTGCGATTGGAAGTAAAAATCCTAACATAATAGATACCAATTATCTATCAATATATAGGAACTTATTTTTTATTTTTTGCTGCTTCTACTCTTTTCTGAAACTCACTGAAAGACTTCTTTCTCTTTTCCATGTCTTTCTTAACAGCGCCCATTTTGAGAGAATCACTAACCTTTCTTCTCAGACTGGCGCGTCCAAGAGGTGGTTTGGTCTTATCAATCGCTCGGGCAAGTTCTAAACCAACACCCTCTTCTACCTTCTTCTTTTCAGGAAGACCTTTGTGCTTAGTAGAGGCAAAGTCCTTAGCATCTTTCTTTTTCATAGATGCTGCTGCCTGTGCAACTTCGGCAGAAGGTGCAGGCATATCTCCTTTCTTAACGGCATGGACCATACCCATGAACCGTTGTTGTGCTTTAGATACTGCTGGCATATCACTTCATCTTTTTGAGGTGTGCTGCCATCTCCTTTGCCCTTTTTGCTTTTTCAGCAGGGGTAAAGTCTCTAATACCGAGTTCTTTATTGGAGAGTTTCTTGGCAGGTGGACGATCATAATCTTTGCGGGCAGCCATTCCGCCACGCATTTGATGCTCATCTCTTGCGCGGTCTTCTGCTGATTCACCGAGATCATCATAGGTCTTCATATTTCTTGGTGAGATTGAAAGACCAGCAACCTGAATGCCTCTTGCTCTCAACTTATTCTTGAAGAGCATTGCCTTTGTTGGTTCTTCTCTTTTATCTTCATTATCACATTCGCAAGGTGACTTACCACACTTTTCACAGACCTTTGCTTCTTCATTATAATTCAGAGGGAGTCTTCCTTGTTTTTGCATCTGCATTACCTGCTTCTGCATCATAATCTTTTTCTTCAGCATCTTATCCTTATTCATAAGTTGCTTCTTTTCTTCGTCAGAAGGACCTGCTGCCTTCATTGCAGCTGCTGCTTCTTCAACCTTTTGTGCTTTCAGAGCATCAAGTTCGGCACGAATACTTTCACCAATAGTTGGATTAACCTTGACGGTATTCTTACCCTTCATTACATCAAGTTTCTTCTCACCAGATTCTTCCTTTTCATAAATGACTTCTTCTTTTGCCATTGCCTTCTTAATGGCACGGTCCTTTACACCAGCATACTCATGACGATCTGGTTCTTTGGTTCCGTCTCCGTCCTTATCACCGACGGTGTTCTTACCTTTTGCGGGACCATACTTCTTTTCATGCTTCTCACCATAAGCATCGTCTGCTTTTTTTCTTCCAGTGATTTCAACAGAAGCGATATTCTTATTTGCTCTCAGTTCAGCAATCTTAGCACGATCTGCTTTTCTGTATGAGGTATTACCCGTTGCCTTATCAGTTACACGAATAACAAACTTTTGATCTGCTGCTTCTTCAATCTCTTCTACTTCTACCTTCTGTCCACCACCTTCTACAAATACTCTTCCCAATACAGTAGAAGTCTTATTTTCTAATATCTCTGCTACAAGTTTCTCACCACGATCAATTTCTTCACCAAACAACTTCTTCTTGACGATTGCCTTAACACCACTAGGAGCAGGTGAAGAATTCAACAAAGATCTATAAAGTGCCTGAACCTGACCAGGACTCAAACTGGATCCTGATGCGCCCTTCATCTTTTGTCTTGCCTTATACTTAATATCAGAAGCAAGTTGAGATGCCTGTTGCTCAATGCTAGTATCTCCTGCCGCATGACCCTTACGTGGTCCTTTGGACTCCTCAGAAATATGCTTACTCATTGGAAGATCTAATAATTCTTACTTTTTTCTATACTTATTTATAAATTGCTTTCCCCATTCACTTCCAGGAACCATTTTCTCAACATACTTCCTATGAGCATCGGTCCCAACAAGTCTCTGATCGGCAGGAACTCCTGATGGTGCATCGCTATTTTTGACTGCTTCCATCACATCTTTGATCCAAGACTTGAACATAATATTGTCTTCTGTTACACAAATCAGATAGTTAGTGCCTCTGCGAATAATCTTACCAACGAGTCCAGTATTCAAGTTTTCTACCAATTCTCCAATATTAAAGATCTTATTGGAAATAAAGTTTTCGCGTAACCCAATCCAATCAAACTTAGGTGCAATCTCCCAGGTGTTCCAACCTTCTTTGATTTGCATTGCGGCACGAAGAGTATTATAAAGTTCCCTTGCCTGCTTATTATTCATAGAAGCAGGAACACCCTTACGGAATGTGGCAAAGTCTCCTTCTGCTGCTGCCTGTCTCTGTTTTGATGCAGACATTCCAGAAACATCATCACTATCAGGATCTCTGTCACCTGCCGAACGAACTTCTAGATTATCAAACTGATAAAGTTTTCCGTTATAATTACCAGAAAGTTTTTCAAATTCTGCTACACGATCACCACCACCAATAATTCTTACACCAGCATATCCATCCATATGTGCCTTCTTGAGCACATCAAAGATGGTGCGGTTTTGTGGATCATTTACAATTCTCTCACTGTGATTCGGATACATCTGTCTCATAATAGAGACTTTGGTATCGGCATCTAATGGATTCTTTTTCTTATCTTGTGTTCTAGACGGAACAATAATATAGTCACCATCATCAGAACTTGATGCCACTGTGTCTAAAAGTTTTTCGTGACCAGTGGTTGGTGGATTGAAACGACCAAATGCAACGGTCAGTGTTCCTTTGGTTTTTTCTACTGGTGGTGGACCTTCTTGTGCAGGTGGTTCCTGTGCCTGTGGTTGTGGTGCAGGTTCTTGTTGTGCTGGTTCAGAGGTTGTCGCAGAAAGTCTTTTTTCCTTATCAGTCTGTGGAGGATCTTGCTGACCAACTCTCTGTCTCTTATTATAAAACTTCAGTCTTCCCTTATCTGTCTTCGCAACAAACTCACCATCCTTATACCATCCACCGTGACCATCGCCTTCGAGACCAAGACGTGCTGCCTGTTGTGCTGCAGATTCAGATAAAAATTGGAAGAAATTCTTCATTACTTACTCAGTTTCTTAATTATAGATTTTTCGTTTGCAACAATGTAACTGAGGACACTATTCCTCATTTTCTTATATTTATTCATCATCTTATCTGACTTACACAATGAGATGTGTTTATCAAAAGTCATATAGACGTGAGAGAGGAAATCATTATACTTCCTTTTCGGTGTCTTTGAGTCAGTCTCAAAGGACTGTAATAGTTCGATAATTTGTGGGTTCATTTCTTTTTCACTTTATTAAATTTTACTGCAAGATTAGAAAATTGTCCCATTTTGTGCATGGCACCAACTTTGTTTGTTCTAGTTGTAAAATCCAATTGAACCGTAATTCCATCATCTAATACAATATTCCACGCCTGTTTAGATCTACTCGTTCCTTCTGGTTTACTAGCAATGATTTTATCAGCAGCAGCAAGAGCCTCAACAAGAAGATCACTAGACTTATCTCTCCTTGCAGTTCTCATTGTTGTTTTTACAACAACTAGAGGAACATCTTGTTGTTGCTGTGCCACCTTCTCAAGAAGCCAAGATTTAGTTTTTGAAAAATTGCTGTTAAGTAGTTTTATCAATTCATCTTTAATGATTTCTAAATTTTTATCGTATAACTCATTGTATGTTTGTTCATCTTGTTGTTCAAATGCATATGTTTTTCTGGCAAGTGCTTGTGTTCCCCACAACTTTTTATCATCATCAGTAATTCCAGGAATGACTGCATATTGTGGCCAAAGTTTATCTTTTAATTTTTCATAGTCACTAGTCTTTCCATAAAAATCAAAAATTGGTTTCACATAAGTGTTTAATTTTGGTTCATCAGTAGTCTCGCCACCTGCTTTAAGACTAACACCTAGAATTTGTTTTTTTCCTTTTATAGTCCCAAAATATAAAAAAATGTCTCCAGGATGATTTGCCATTACTCCTTGAGGTTTTGCTCTATATCCCCAATATACTTTTTCTATTGGATGCTTCTTATTAACTGATTCTATCCATCTTAAAACATTGATTGCATTTTGAACTTTTTCCTGAAATTTTCCAGTTTCTGCTTTATCAATAAATTCCTTTCCAGCAGCAGCATCTTTAGCATTCAAATAACAATTTAAATTTGGAGAATTATTTTCTATAATCTTGTTATAAAAATCTTTAACGTTTTTAATTTGATTTGATTTAATTCCTGTCTCAAAGGCAATACATGGAAATAATTCGGTTATACTTGCATTCAAGGTAGTTTGAGACATTCCACCCCTAATAGGTTTATAGATAAATCTATATGTCATTTGCCCAGATTTGCAGTTAGTAACTGCAAATGAAGACATTGCCATCAAATCTGTAGTAACAGTTCCTACCCTATACTTTTTTAATGCTGCTTCTACATCGTCTCTCGTCTTCGATCTATCTTTAGACTTTATTTCATAAGCAACTACTTTTGCTCCAGCATTTTTAACCTCAATAATATCATCAACTTCCTTATTTGCCTGAAACTCATTTAATGCCAGATTTAACTGGATCAGATCGTTCATTGACATTTTTTATTTTTATTTAGAATGGAGAATAGCGGATTCGAACCGCTGACCTCCTGCGTGCAAAGCAGGCGCACTACCATCTGTGCTAATTCCCCAGAAAACCCCGAAGGGTTAGTCAGATTCTACCACGGCACTGATGGCATCGTCAAGGTCTAGAACAACCTGACGGATACTACCAACACGGGCAGGAACGTATTCAGTACCATATCCTTTTTGTGCTTCAAAGAGGACTTGGCGAACTGCGGCGGCAGAGAACACGTCCATTTCTACGGTTACTTTCTTATCAGTCATCGGTCGTCAGCAGCACGGTTTTCAGAGAAGTAAACATCAAAGGTTCCTTCTGGGTAACGCTTCTCAAGTTTTTTAACGTTGGTGGCAATCACATCATCGAATGAGACATCGAGTGCCATGCAGGCTTGAGCAACGTACCACATAAGATCACCGAGTTCAATAATAAGATGCTCACGGTTATCGTCATTCCAAGGTTTTCCCTGGAAAACCATCTTCTTGATGATTTCAAGAAACTCCCCGCCTTCAGCATTAATACCAACGCCTGCAGTAAGAAGTCGCTCAATATTGGCACCCTTCTCGTCAAGGGCAACAAGGCGGTCGGAAAGAGCGAGAAAATCTGTAGAGGCATCGCTAGTAACCGCATCAACAAATTTTTCGTAGCGTTCAAAATCAATATGTCGTTCCATTAAAATTTAAATCCTTCAAACGATTTTTTAGGTTTGGTTTCTTCATAATCATACTCGTCTTCTTGTCCAGAGTCAAGTATGTCAGTCTGGGCAGACTGTTCACAATCATACAGTCTCATCTTAGCTCTGTCAATACCTACGATGAAACGTTTATAAATCGTAGGATCATTGTAGCGATTCTTCAACTGCTTCACCATAAGTTGTCCAAGTTGTTCCAACTCCTCTGTGCTAATAAGGGCAAACATAAGATCAGCAGTAGCAGGGAGACCAAAGGATTCAGAAGTGTCAGTAAGCTCAACGTCACTGCTACCATAACCAGAACGAGTGGTCTGCGTGGCAGATACGATAGGGACGTTTGCTTCAACAGCCAACCCTCTAAGCTCCTCTGCAATAGCTTTAATATAGCTATATGAATTGACAGACATACCCGACTTATAGCGGGAGGAAGCACATATATTAAGGTAATCAATGAAAATAATATCAGGTCTAAATGACTTCTTAAGTGCAAGTTCATTAAGAAGTGCTTTAAAGTGTCCACTATGTGCTGATGCAGTCGGGTATTCTTTAATTATAAGAGTGCCCTGTGTCTTTGCTGCCAACTTATTAACTTTAGTTTCAAAAGTCTTTTTGGGAAGATCTGCCAAATCCTGAATAGGAACATTCAGGAGGTTTGCATCAATTCGCTCAGCAATTTTCTCTTCTGCCATCTCCATTGTAATGTAGAGAACGTTCCGTCCTTGGAGCAGCACGGAGCTAGCGACGTGGCACATGAATAGAGACTTGCCGACACCTGTACCAGCAAGCGCGATGTTAAGAGTCTTGTTAGGTAAGCCACCTTTCGTGACTTTGTTAAAGTATTCGAGATCAAACGGAATCTTGTCTTCCTTCTTGTGATAGAACTCATATCTTTCTTCGTAGTTTTGTAAGTAGTCGTGACCAATATTGTTGTCAAAAGAAACTGCCAGTGCGTCAGAAAGAATACTGGGAATAGCATCCCGATTCTTCTTTTCATCATTACCATCTGCAATGTGGATTGATTCCATCAAGGCAAGATAAATCGCACGATCACGACACCACTTTTCAGTGGTGTCTAGCAACCATTGATGATCTACTGGAGAGTCTGTAAATGAGTTACAAATATCTCTTGTCTCTTTAATTTCACCCTCGTTTAGATCAGTCCTATTCTCAACCTCAATATTTAGAGCTTCTGTTGTAATGGCAGAACCATACTTAACAATAAACTTAGCAATCTCCTCAAAGATTACCTTCTCAGTTCTCTGTTCAAAATATGTTGGTTCAATAAAAGGAATGACCTTGCGGGAATAATCCTCACTGTGTATTAAGTTTCTGAGAATTGTAGTTTCGATTCTTTCCATTACTTATAATGTAAATAAGTGCTCATAATATACTTTGGATTACTGATAGGAGGATTTCCACGATGAGGATACATCCACAAAGGAGGAAATACTAAAAGAGATCCTTTCTTTGGAGTAATCTTTTTATCTCTAAAAACTGTCTCTCCACCTTCCGAAACATCATTCAGATAAAACATAAAAGAGAGAAACCTTCTGGCGGAGGAATAGTCTGCTACATCGACATGTGTATCAAACCTATCCTCACCACCAGTATTATACCTCTTTATTCTGAATTGTTCAAATGCATATGAAGAAGGAAACACTCTGGCATCCACGAACTTGTAGTATTCCTTTTGATACTTCTGAACTTTTTTGATTACACTATTGTGAACCTTTTTGAGTTCATCGGTAAAATTACAGTTCTCTGTAAGATTGAATTGAGTAAAATTTGGTCTACCCTCATTCTCAATTACTTCATGATGTTCTGATTCTTCATCAAAAACTTTTATTAGAAAATCACATGTCTTTTCATCCAACACACCATCATAAACGTGAATAAGATCACCAAGATCAACCATAACTGAATTCTTCTTTTGCAATAGAATCCAGTTTCTCCATTACTTCTGGAGTGAAATAGGTTTCGGGGTCTTTGAGAATTGCCTTAGCATAGACTTTTTTTCCGTCCATTTCATACCGACCTGCGACATTCTTCCAAAGTCCACCGATCTCACCGAGTTCAAGAAGACCATAATAACGATCAAGACCACGCTCGTCGTAATAAAGACGTATCGTAACATCTTGGTTCTCCTTGCTTAAACGTGACTTAGCAGTCTTTGCCTTGATAAGATTTCCGATGATTTCTGTTCCATCTTTCTCCTTCTTCTTTGAGAGATGGATGATAGTAGAAGCAGCATACTTAAGACCAGAACCGCCTCCCATCTCCTTTGTAGGAACATAAGCGCCAATGACATCGTAGGTGTGGTTAGTAACAATCATGGGAATGTTTGCCTGACCCAACTTGAGAGTGAGCATACGGAACGCACCTTTGATCAGTTGGGATTTGGTCATGTCCCGAACTTGCTTGTCGTTGAGTGCGTCGGTAATCTCTTTCTCAGTGGAAAGCATACCTAAGGAGTCTAGCACAAACATGCAGGGTTTGCGCTCATCTACAGGTTTTTTTAGGTATAGGTCTACTGCTTTGAGTGCCTTGCTACGGAACTCCTCAACAGTAACTACGTTCACGACTACAAGACGGTTTAGGTCAATTCCCCTAGAATCAAGTAGTGATTTGTTGACAGCAGCCTCAGTATCAAAGTAGAGACAATAACCATCGGGGTTAGAATCAAGAAAATTCTTAACCACAGCGAGAGAAAAGAAAGTCTTTCCAGTAGAAGACTCTCCAGCAATAGCAGTAATCTTATTGCCAGATACACCACCAAATAGGCTACCTGAAACCAGTGCATTAAAAATGTACGAACCTGTATCCACATATGTTTCGGTCTCGTCAATGTCCGCCGCGAGTTTGGTGTAGTCGTCACCAATCTCTTTTACAATATCCTTTAAAAAATCCATTACTTTCTCCACTCTGGTCTAATATAAGAATAATTTAGATAGTCCCAAAAGACATTTTCATAATCTTCGAGGTCAAATTCTAGATCTGTTCCATCATACAACATCAATTCTCTCCAATGCATAAAACATCTTTTAAAGAGTTTCATTATCCAAAAAACAGTTCAAGGTTTACAGTTTTCTCAACATTCCACCCAATCGCATCCAAAATAGACTTGAGTGGTTCTACAAAACTCTTTTCAAATTGTAAGTCATAGTCAATGTACTTGTCAAGACCGAGTTCTGTTGGGAAGTCTTGAATGAAAGAGATTACATTCTCCTGAATGATATTCGGTTTTTTCAGATAGAGAAACTTAATTTTTTCCCCATTATTGATAAGTGAATATTTATTGGTCAGTTTCTTCTCCTTGATATAGTGATTGAAGAGAAGTGCTCCACGACAATGAATAGGAGTTCCTTTGATGTAAATGTCAGCATTAGATCTGTACTTCACAACGTCAGATACAGAGCGTGGGAACGCAATCTCTTCTGGTGGAAGTTCTTTGAATTCCTTACGACATTTATCAATAAATTCAATCACATCATCCTCAGTCCCGTTCATCATTAGTTTGAGACCATCTTTAATCATCTTGCGACAAGGTGCAGGAGTAGAAGACTTGACTGCTTCAATTCCCATCATTTTCAGTTTGGGTTCTGAGTATTGAACACCCTCACTGTTCCACACGTTGAGAATATATCGCTTCTTCGCAGTCCAAATGCCACGTTCTGCAATATTCTCACGCTTCATAATCATTTTTTGTTCATATGCCGAAACGTAATCCGCAAGGTTCTGATAAGATTGTTCGATGAATGGTTCCAACTTGTCTTGACAGATCTTATCAAGTAGAGCAACAACCTTTGTTTTATCGTCAGACTTATTACTAAGAAATTTATCAACAAGAGGTCCCATATTAAGATAGATTGAGTCAGTGTCAGATGCGATGACATAATCTTCGCCTTCTGTTTGCAAAATCTTATTTAGATATCCATTCATTCGGTTCTCAATCCAACGGATGGAGACTTGTCCAGATAATGTGATGGCTTCTGCGTTTGCAAGTTTGTAATAACGAAAGTATTGATTACCAATAGCACCATAAGCACTATTGAGTTGGATCTTCCTAGCCATCTGAATGTTGTTACATCTGGCAATCTCTTTTTCAAGTGCTTTGGTAGGAGTCTTTTCATAATCTTGTTTAGCAGCAAGCATCTTCTTTTTGTAGATGGTGCGATCCTTATAGATCTTCTCCATCAGTTCTGGGAGGAAACCACGGACATCTTTTCGGTACATGGCACCATTGGCACATACCGCATTGTCCTTATACATCTCAAATGTCAGGTCCTCATTCAGGATTTTCTCAACAGTTGCGCTGGGATGTCTTTCCTCACGGAGGGTCTCTGGTGAGATGTTGTACTGCATAATGAGATGAGGATAAAGAGAGTTGAGGTCAAAAGACACAACCCAATCATACTTTCCAGGAATCGGTTCCTTGACGTATGCTCCTGCATATTTTGAGTCCTTGTCTGAACGTTCTTTGGGAGGAATGACTATGTTTCTTTTCTTCAAATAATTGAAGATGATTGTATCCCACATCCTAACTTGGGAGGATACATCGGCATAGTTTGCTTTTGCGTCATATGCCATCGTGACTGCCAACTCAATGAGTTTCATCTTGTCTTCCATTCGGTCAACAAGTTCCACGTCAATGATGTTATATTCTACAAACTTTTGCCAACCATTAGTATAGAAGTCTTTAAAGGTATCAAACTCAGAGTGGTCTAGTTTCTTCTGTCCAAGTTCCACACTAGCTATGTAGTCTAGACGATAGGACTCTTGTGCTTTATATGTAAACTTTTTATAAAGGTTAAGATAATCAAGTTGAGTAATACCACCAACATCATACGCAATGTGTTTGCGACCAGCAATAAAGATTTCACGTTCAGTCACAAGACCCCAAGGAGAAAGTCGTTTCATCAACTTCTCACCAAGAATCCTCTCAATACGCCGCACAAGATACGGCATATCATATAGTTCACTATTCCATCCAGTCACAACCTCTGGGATGTTTTGTTCTTCCATCCACCAGTTAATGAAGGAACTCAGAAGTTCATACTCGGTTCTGAAACCTTTGTAGATGACATTCTCCTGCTTATTCTTAAAGGGACCACGCCCCCAGGTGCGAATCTGCTTTGTCGAATAATCTTGAATGGTAATGAGAAGGACTTCCTCTGCGGCAGATTCTACATCAGGGAATCCATTCTCGGATGCAACCTCAATGTCAATAGTAGAGATTTTGATCTTGTTGGTGTCAAACTTAATCTCTTCCTCTGGATACATTTTAGAAATGTATTGGTAGATGTATCCAGTGTTTCCATAGATCTTAAAGTTATCTACGCCCTCATACTTCTTGATAAACTCACGACATTCTCTCACCGTTCCTGGTTTCACTGGTTCAACAGGTTCACCAGTCAGAGTTTTATATTTGGTTTCTCTTTTAGAAGGGACAAAAAGAGTCGGGTAGAACTTCTCCTTAGTCATGAAATGGCGACCATTCTCATAACCACGGACTAGGAAGTTGTCCCCGACCATTTGGACGTTTGTATAAAAGCGCATCAGGCAATCATCTCAAAATATTTGGAAAGCAAATCAGGTGTTGGGTCTACAAGAGTAAGGATACTCTCGGAACTAATCATGTAATCAGTTTGTGGAGAAAAGTCAATCCAAGGTTCCAATACATAAGAATCACTTGTTGCCTTTACCATCCGAAAAGGTTTAGTAAGTTTACAGTCTGGTTCTCCAATATCAGCACCGACTTCTACAATTTCAGTGATCAACACTGTGTCATTCTTCAGTAAAAGACACTTCACTATTTGTTCCATTTACTTTTTCCTCATACAATTTTTTAATTTCGCCAGCAGGTTCCACAACAGTAACCAACCAATCTGGTCTAACTGGAATCTCAGTGTCATTTGTAAACATAATCCAAGGAGTAAAAGTCACCCCAATAGAATCATCTTCTGCTTGTTCTGTAAGATATACAGATTCCGTAAGACTAAGTTTATGGGGATTTTTAAACAAGTACCCACAAATCTTATCATCAGAAATAAGTTCTTTAACATCTGCAATGATTGTCTCACCAGATTTTAATAGCGCAAGTTGTACCGACATTTACAAGATTTTTCTCCAATTATTCTACCAACAAAAAGGGGAGGTGTCAACTGGATTGTGCCAGTCACCTCCCCGTCTGCGCCGACGATATTCAGTTTTATTTATCAGGACGTATCAGGGCAGAACGGCGGCGATCGTTCCCCCGAAGAAAAGAGTCATTACTGTGCCAAATGCTAAGGCGGCGGTGGTAAAGTGCATCGTCTCCTCCATAGGTCTAAATTATA
>Ga0255743_10003960_pt1 | contig 11556 bp, 10 predicted proteins | sample 101ome_19_FD_179950 | JGI IMG/M metagenome (GOLD analysis project Ga0255743, IMG submission 179950) | Coastal salt marsh microbial communities from the Groves Creek Marsh, Skidaway Island, Georgia - 101405AT metaG (version 2) | ecosystem: Environmental > Aquatic > Marine > Intertidal zone >...
AATAGTTGGTAGATCATACTTTAGATTTTGATTTTTTTTTGGAAATTTTATTAATACACCAGACTTTTTTTTCTTGTTTTTATTTAAATTTATTACTCTTTTTAACATACTATCTGTTCCCTCGGCTGCTTCTATGGCAACTATATACCCTTCATCAATCACAACGCCTTGCGCATTGTCAAATTTACTTAAATTGTCCAAAATTTTTTTTCCTTTTTTTGCATCTTGAAGGTCAATCTTGTTAGGTTTTTTATGAGTAACTGTTTTTTTCAACAAAAGATTTTTTGAATATTTATGACTTTCAACTACTTTAATTTTATTTTGATTTAAAATTTTTTTAGCTAAATTCAAAATATTCCCATCACCACTTTTGAAAGCCTTAATGAGATGAGGCATATATGAAATAGCTTTCATATCAAACTTCATATTTCTTAAATTTGGCCTTTTAACATATCCGGCAAAAATAACTTCACGTATTTCATAATCTTTTAATAGTTTTAAAATTTTTCCAAATTGTCCTAAATTAATTTTGAACGAGCCTTTAATTTTTTTTTCAGTAATATTTAAAATAATAAATTTTTTATTATTTTTTTTAAGAGAATAAATTATTTCTTTTGGATAATCCCCTGTACCAGCAAATATTGCAATCATTTTTTTGGTCTACAAATATCTCTATTTGAATTTTTGTTTTCAATAAACTTTATCAATATATCATTTAATTTATTATCATTTTTTAAACTTGAAATGTATTCTTTCATATTGTCACTAATGAATAATCCCGTCACTGTTTTTTTATAATTTTCAATTTCTAAATTTTTGAAACCTTTTCGTTTTAACCCAATTAAGTTTATATTTTCAAAATATGATCTATTACCCTTTATCAAAGTAAAGGGGAGCACGTCTTTATCAACACCGGTCATTCCACCAATCATTGCACCTTTGCCAATTTTAGTAAATTGTAAAACTGCTGAATTACCACCAATAATAACATCATCGTCAAAAATACAATGACCCGCAATTGCAGCATTGTTTGCAATAACAAGATTATTACCAAGCTGACAGTCATGCCCGATGTGAACACCTACCATGAATAATGAATTATTTTTAATTTTTGTAATCTTGCCACCTTGATCGGTACCAAGACTTATATTCGTATATTCTCTAAATGAATTATTATCTCCAATTTCAAGAAAAGTTTTTTCACCTTTAAATTTGAGATCTTGCGGATTGGTTCCAATACTACAAAAAGGAAAAAAAATATTTTTTTTTCCAATTTTTGTGTTTCCTTGAATATTTACATGATTAATTAACTCTGAATTATCACCAATTTCAACATTTTCACCAATTACACAAAAGTCACCAATTTTGACATTTTTTCCAATTTTTGCATTTTTATGAATAGATGATTTTTTACTAATCATTTCTATCAACTATAGTTGCCATCCATTCAGCATCAGCCATTTTCTTTTCATTACAGTAGGCAATTCCTTTGTATCTCCAAATCTTTCCTTTAATTTTATCTACGTTGCATTGTAGATACAAATCACATGGTGGTATAACTGGATTTCTAAAACGTGCGTTTTGAACAGACATTAGGTAAACTAATTTATTTTCAACTTCTTTTTTATCTATACTGTATGCAGCTAATGCAGCTGCTGCTTGACCAAACGCTTCGACAATCATAACACCAGGCATTACAGGTTGTCCTGGAAAATGACCCTGTACAAAAAATTTGTCTTTATTTAATTTTAAATGACCGGTAGCAGATTTCATAGGTATAATGTTATACAAATTATCTATTAATAACATTGGATCTCTATGAGGTAACAAATCTTCGATAGTTTTTTTATCAATACTTGGTAAGTTATTATCAATCATTCTATATACTCCTAACTCTTTAAAAAATCCTTAATACTTTTTGCTGGGTAACCCATTACTTTAGAATTATCTTCTAAATTTTTTAAAACACCTGAACCTCCACCTATTTGAACATTATTACCAATTTTTAAATGCCCTGATATACCAGCTTGGCCTCCTATCATACAATGATTACCAATTTGAGTACTACCTGCGATACCGACTTGGCCTGCAATAAAACAAAATTCACCTATATTAACATTGTGTGCTAGATGAACAGAATTATCTATCATAGTGTTTCTTCCAATAATTGTATTGGCAAATGATCCTCTATCAATAGTACAGTTTGATCCAATATAAACATTTTCACCAATTTTAACATGACCAATATGTGGTATAAAATGCATTTTTTTATTTATATGTTTAAAACCATATCCAATTTTACCAATGACACTTCCATCGTTTATTATAACATTATCACCAATTATGGCATTTGATATAACGCAATTTGAACCAATTTTTACGTTATCACCTATAAGAGCATTTTTTTTTAATGTTGTATTTAATCCAACTTTGAAATTTTTTCCAATTTTTACTGAGGCATCTACTAAGGTATTATTTGCTAATAATTTTTTATATTTAACATTAGGTTTAAATTTAAAATTATCACCATCTGCATCTGGATAAAAAATTTTTATAATTAAAATAAAATCAAGCAATGGGTTTGTTGAAACGATAGGTTTAACTTTTGTATTTAATTTACTCATATATTTTTTTTCAATAAAACAATAGGAAGCTTTTGTGTTTTCTAGTTCTGATAGATATCTAGAATTTTCTAAAAAAGTAATATCTCCCTTTTTGGCATCTTTTAAATTTGAAACATTTTTAATTATATTATTTTCAAATTTTTTTTTTTTAGAAAATTTAGTAAATTTTATTAATTCATTAATATTATATGGGCCTGTATTTTGGAAAAAAGAAACCATTATTTAAAAAGAACTGCCAATTTTAAAACTAAAGCTTTCTTCAAGATCTCCAGGAGCACTAGAAATTGTTTCAGCTAAAGTAAAACTTAATGGACCTAATGGCGATACCCACTCTAAAGAAACTCCAGTAGAACTTCTAATTTTATCACTATCTAAAGAAGAATTGTAATCAACACCCCATACGTTACCAGAATCTATAAAAAATATACTTTTTGCATTCCACTTATCAGGCAAAGGATTTGGGAATGTAGATGAAACACTGCCATATATTGAATAGTTGCCCCCTACATGGTCTTTGCCATCTTTTGGACCAATACCTTGATTTTCAAAGCCTCTCAAATTAGTTTGGGTTAAAAATTTTCTACTACTTAATTTAACGTCATTATTATCTATAGAGTTAATTGAGCTAAATCCACTTTTTACATTAAATATATAATCATCAGAAATTGGCTTATAAAATGATCCAAAAACATTATTTTCAAAACTTATAATGTCACTACCAGGTAATGCCATGGCTTGACCAAAACCATATCTATATCCAGAAGTCGGTAAAAATTTGCTATCACGTTTGTCGTTCTCAATGCCGTAAGAGCCTTTAAGCGTTAAATATTGACCCTCTCTAGATTTATATAAAGCTGATGCTTTGCTACTAGTGTCAATTTTATCACTATCTAAAGATAAACCTGTAGATAAAAATATATCTTCGTAAACTTGATATCTAATAGATGTATTAACACCATATTTAGAACTTTCATATCCAGCGTTTGTATAATCTGTTGAAACAGCAAATAAACCTGTAGTTAATTGATTACCTGTTGATTTAAAATCTGGCTGAACTAAGTTTATATTACCTGAAATTTTTTCAGTTCCTAAAGAAACATTAGAGAAAAGAGAATTGCCTGTACCAAATAAATTTCTTTCTTCTAATCCAGAGCTAATAGTGCTTCCAGAAGATCCAATACCAATTCCAGCTGATATAGATCCAGTTGGCTGTTCTTCAACTTTAATATCTAAATCAACTAAATTATCATTTTTTTTACTAATATTTGCTGTAACGTCTTTAAAAATGCCGGTAGATTTTAAATTATCTATAGATTTTGCTAGTTTATGACTTAAAAAAGAGTCACCTTCTGCAAATTCTAAATTTCTTCTTATTACTTTTTCTTCAGTTATAGAATTTCCGTTCACGTTTATCATGTTGACGTAATTTGATTTAGTTTTTTTAATAATTATCGATAATTCAATTTTGTCCTTATCAGTTTTTAACATTTTTGTATTTAACATAATGAATTCAATTTTTTTCAATTTAAAATATTCATAAATTTCATCTAATAAATTTCTTATTGCTTTTCTGGAAAAATAATTACTAGTATATGAGGTTGCTAAAGATTTTATTATTCTAAGATGTTCATCTGATAAGTTTTTTTCATCATCTATGATTAATGTTTTATCAAAAAAATATTTAGTACCAGAATTTATTGAAAAAGTAATATTTGCAAATGATTGTGATCTAACAAGATTGATATCAGAAGTTAAAATTTGCACATCATAATAACCTCTATCTAGATAATAATTTTTTAATAAACTAACATCATAATCTATTCTATTTTTATCGACAATCGTGGTTGAGGATAAAAATTTCCACCAGCCATGTTCAGAAGAAGATACTATATCTATTAGTTTAGAAGATTTATATTTTTTATCACCAATGAAAAAAATTTTATTAATTTTATATTTATTTCCCCTGTCAATATCTAAAATTAAATTTATAGAATTATTTTTTAATTGTGAAATTTTTGGAAAAATTTTTACATCAAAAAAACCAGATTGATGATAAATTTCACGAATTAACTCAAGATCCTTTTTTAAAATAGAGTCTGAAAAAATTTTATTTTGACCTAGTATTAATTTTTCATACAATAAGTCCTCTCTCTTATTATTTTTTACTCCATCAATATAAAAAAAATCAATAATTGGGTTTTCAATAACATTAATGATCAAATTACTTTTCTCAATTTTAATATTAATGTTTTTGAAAAAACCTGTCTTAAAAAGTTTTTTCTGCATATCATTAATATTTGAAAAAGAGTAATTTGTACCTGGTTTAAAATCTATAATTTCATTTATAGTTTCTTGGGAAATTCTTTGATTGCCTTGAATTTTAGTAAAATTAATTTTATCAGCTAATGATTGACCACAAGGCAATAATAAAAATAGTATTAACAATTTCACAAAAAAATTCATATTTTTATTTTTTTTCCATAACTAATTATTTTTATAATATCTTTTATATTAGATATTTTTTTAATTTTTAAAAATTTATATTTTTTTTTATTAAAAAATATAACTAAAGTTTTCACTATATCTCCGTATTTAATTTTATTTTCAAGAAATAAATTAACAAGTCTTTCATTCAAAACAGTAAATAAAATCATATTTATATGACTATTTGATGACAATATTTTCTTACCAACCTTGATTAATGGAAATTTTTTTTCACAAGGTTTTTGTAAATCAAATTTAATCCCAAATAATTTATAATCATTAGGATTTTTTAGTAATAATGAATTTGATATTGGTATTTGCATATCAGTCACGTGCATTATTGGAAATGTTATTTTATTTTTTAATTGAACTATAGCGTGAATATTAGATGTCTCTTCAACAACTATATCAATTAAATTAGATTTTAAATTGAACAAAACTTTTGCTTCAAATAATTCCATGATTTTATTTGCGAATGTCGATGAATTAACACTTATTTTTTTTCCCATTTTCCAAGTTGGATGATTTAGGACATTTTTAATTTTTTCATTATGTTTTAATTTTTTTTTAAAAAAAGGACCGCCAGAGGCGCAGAGATAAATCTTATCTATATCATTTTTGAAATTAAAATTTTTTAAAAAAAAATCTATACAATGATGTTCTGAGTCAATTGGAATGATATTACAGTTATTTTTTTTTGCACATTTTAAAAAAATATCTCCACCACAAATTATTGTCTCTTTATTAGCTATTAGTAAATTTTTACAAACCTTTAATAATTCAAAATTTGTTTCTAAAGATTCATATCCATCTATACCCGAAATTATAAAATCTATTTTTTTATTTTTATATTTATTTATAAAATTTTTTTTAAAATCTAAATTTGAATTTGATTTATTATTTTTTAATAAGCTTATAGCTTGAGGTTTATATATTTTTTCTTGTTTATATAATTTTTTAATATTAGTATTTGCAACAAGTGAAACTAGTTTTAAAAATTTTTTATTTTTTTTAAATATTTTTAAAGAAGTTTCTCCTATTGATCCAGTTGAGCCAATTATAGCTAAAGTTTTCATGAAAAAATTATTATTAATTTAAAAAAAAGTGTTAAAAATATCAGACCGTCGATTCTATCAAACAATCCTCCATGACCAATAAAGACATTTGAATAGTCTTTAATATTACATTTTCTTTTTATAAAAGAAAAAAACAAATCTCCCGAAATTACCATTAAAGACGAAAGCAATATTAAAAATATACTTAAAAATAAACTATTAAAAAAGTAAAAATCATTAAACATTAAATATAGAATGGAAAGTTGTGAAAAAATTACACTACCAAGAAAACCCAAATATGTTTTATTGGGACTAATAAATGTAATTTTTTTTTTACCAAAATATTTACCAATGATATATCCTCCGCTGTCAGATAACCATGTAATTAGTAAAAGAAAATAAACGTATATTTTTCCACTTTTTTGGTAATATATTTCAATAAAAAAATATAAAAATGTTATAAATAGAAAAAAAATTATAAATTTAAATAATTTATTTTCTATTAAAAATATTTCATACAAACCTATTAAAAAAACTAATGTTGTCAAAAAATAAAAATAATACCCACCTAAATGTATGGACAATAATACTAATGGAAGTGAAAAAGTTATAAAAAGTAATCTTTTTAAAAAGTTAGATTTCATGCACCAAAATTTCTTTTAATTTTTTTATATTTTTTAATAATTTCATTTAAATCCCTTTTTTTGAAGTCCGGCCATAACTTGTCTACAAAAAAAAGCTCTGAGTAGGCAGATTGCCATAAAAGAAAGTTGCTTAATCTTTTATACCCTCCTGTTCTTATTATTAAATCTGGATTTTTACTTTTTGCTGTATATAAATTTAAAGATATATTTTTCTCAGATATTTTTTTTTTATTAAAAATTATTTTTTTTACACTATTCAAAATTTCTAGTTTTGAGCTGTAATTAAATGCTATATTTAAAGTTAATTTTTTTCCTTTTAAATTAAAAACCTTATTAGCATTTTTTATTAGGGTTTTAATATTGTTTGGTAAACCTGATTTTTCTCCAATAAAGTTTAATTTTATTTTATTTTTTTCAAAAAATTCTTTATTTTTTTTTAAATATTTTTCTAATAAATAAAATATATTATTAATTTCATTTTTTCTTCTATTTAACAAATTATCTCTAGAAAATGCATATAATGTCAGATGCTTTATTTTTTTTAAAAGTATATAGTCTAATATAGTTTTTATATTTTCTATACCCTTCTTGTGACCTGAAGATCTATTGTTAAATTTTTTTTTACCCCATCTACCATTACCATCCATAATTATGGCAATATGATTTGGATTTTTCATACTTTAAGAATTTCTTCTTCTTTTTCTTTAATTTTGACCTCCACTTTTTTAACAAAATCATCAGTAATTTTTTGTAAGTCATTTGATAACTTTTTACTTTCATCTTCACTAATATTCTTGCTTTTTTCTTCTTGTTTTAAAAAATCCATTCCACTTCTTCTTATATTCCTGATGGAAACTTTGATTTTTTCAGATTGCTGACTTACAATTTTTGATAATTCTTTTCTTCTATCTTCATTTAATTTTGGTACTGGTATTCTTAGCAACTGACCATCTACAATAGGATTTAAATTTAAATCACTTTCCCTAATTGCTTTTTCACAAAATTTAACATTATTTGCATCCCAAACTTGAATTGCCAAGGTTTGTGGGTCTGAAACACTTATTGTGGCAACCTGATTAATTGGCATGGATTGCCCATAAACCTCAACCTTCACCAAATCTAACATGGAAGAGTGCGCTCTTCCAGTTCTTATAGTTGAAAGATCTTTATTTAAAGAAATAATTGAGTCTTCCATTTTTTTTTCGAAAGATTTTAATCTACTGTCCGTAGTCATTTTTTTATTTTGCTAAAGATTTAACTTCCTCGCTAAAATCCGTTTTTTTAACCTCAATACCTTCACCTACCTTGAACTTATAATAGCTAATTATTTCAAAATTATCTGAGTTATCTTTATTAAATTTATCGATAGCTTTTTTTACTGTTATGTCTTGATCAACAACCCAGCTTTGTCCTAACAAAGTATTTTCTGATATAACTTTATTTAATTTTCCAGTCATAATTTTTTCGATTATCTCAGGTTTTTTTCCTTCTTTACTAAGCTGCTCTTCAATTATTTTTTTTTCACTTTTAAGAAAGTTTTTATCTAAATTCTTTTCATCTAATGCCATTGGCGACATTGCGGCTATATGCATACAGATATTGTTTGCAAAACTTTTTGATTCATCTTTATTTGATTTATATTTAAGTGCAGATACAATCTTTCCAGTTAAATCACTCGATTTATTATGAATATAATAACTGATTTTTTGCCCATCTTTATTAATATTTTCAAATCGCCTTAATTTAATATTTTCTCCAATTTTTGAAATTAGATTAACAATAGACTCTTCAATGGTAGAATCGTTTAATTTTTGATTTTGCAATTCATCTAAGCTATTTGCATTCAAACTAACTTCAGAGACTTTCGAGCAAAATTCTATAAATTCATTATTCTTGGCAACAAAGTCAGTTTCAGTATTAATTTCTGTTAAAGTAAAATTATTTTGATTTTCACCAATAATGATTAATCCTTCAGCGGCGTCTCTTGAGCTTTTTTTTGATGCTTTCAAAACACCTTTTTTTCTTAAATACTCTACCGATTTATCTATATCGTTATTATTTTCCTTAAGAGCATTTTTGCAATCTTGCATACCTGCTCCTGTAACTTCTCTTAATTCTTTAACTTTCTCAAGCACTGACATTTTTATCTTCCTTGTTTATTTCCTTTTTATTGCTCAATTTTTGATCTTTGGAGTCTTCAATTGATTTTTCTTTTTTTTCAGAAACTTTGATATTTTTCTTTGCGTCTAAAATAGTTTTTTTTATTAAATCACAATAAAGATTGATTGACCTACGCGCATCATCATTTCCTGGAATTGGAAAATCAATATTATCCGGATCAGAATTACTATCTAATACTCCGATGATAGGAATATGAAGTTTTTTAGCCTCCAAAATAGCTAATGACTCAATGTTAGTATCTATTACAAAAATTATATCTGGAAGCTTTTTCATATCAGAAATTCCACCTAAAGATCTTTCTAGTTTCTCTTTTTCAAGGTTCATTTTAATTAACTCTTTTTTTGTAAAACCAGAGTCTTCTTGTAATAAATTTTTCTTAAGGTTTTTTAATCGTTTTATTGAATTACTAATTGTATTCCAGTTAGTTAACATTCCTCCTAACCATCTAAAATTTACATAATAATTGTCCGTTTCTTTGGCAACTTCGGCAATAAGTTCTGAAGCTTGTTTTTTGGTAGAAACAAATAATACTTTGCCGCCACTTGATACAGATTTGTGTAATTCTAAAAGAGCAGTTTTTAAAAGCTCTAACGTTTTTGACAAATCAATGATGTGAATAGAGTTTTTTTCTCCAAAAATATAAGGCTTCATTTTTGGATTCCATCTAAAAGTCTTATGACCTAAATGCACACCTGCCTCTAACAGGTCTTTTACTGTTACTTCTGGTAAGTTCATTTTATCCTTTCCGGTTAATCCTCCAGAGAAGCTACTGCATATGCAGACCGGGGGCATAAAGCCACTTTCTCTGTGCGTATTTTATGTGGCTTATATAACTGAATGCTAAAATTACAACTGAAAATTTATTAAAAAATTGCCTTTATTTGGTAATTTTCTAGGAACTCAATATCAGATGGCCTAACATTTGATTTATGGTGAAGTTTAAAAGAATACTCTGAATTTTTATCCTTATAAATAATATTTACATTTGAAGAGCCTTTTTCACTCAATCTACTTTTAATAACATCTAAAGATTTGATATTATCAATTTCGAAACTAACTTGATCAATTGTTTGATTTTTCAAATCATCTATAAAAAATATATTTTCTAAATTAATTCTTTCAATATTATCTTTATTGGTCTCCTTCTTTACTTTTACTAAAAAAGAATTTCCAACAACAAGATTATGTCTATTTTCTACTAATTTTTCTGAAAATATGAAAAGTTCATACATTGAACTTAGATCAACTAATTTAATAATTGCATAAGGATTTCCTTTTGCAGTTTTTTTTTCTTGAATTGAAATTAATGTTCCAGCAATCATTCCATCTTTAAGGGCATTGGTATTTTTTAATTCTTGATATGAATATACGTTATATTTTTTTAATAATTGAAGGTTTGATTTTAACGGATGTTCTCCAACAAAAAACCCAATTGACTCAAATTCTTTTTTTATTTTTTCACTTTTATCCCAATCTAAGACATTAAATTGTTTTGTATTTGTTTGATCATCCTCTATTTCATTTGAAAATAATTGATCTTGTTCGTTATCACTTGCCACGTCGGACGATTTTGATTGTTTTATGTATTCTGGAACATTCTCAAAAAGTTTTTTTCTATTATTATCTAAAATATCTAACGAACCAGACTTGATTAATCCTTCTAGTTGTAACTTATTTAAGTTTTTGCTTTCTACTCTGCTTAAAAATTCAGAAATTGAATTAAATTTTCCATTTCTCTCTCTCTCATCCACAATTTTTGAAATAGCGTCATAACCAACAGCTTTTATTGCCGATAATGCGTAATAAATAGTTTTATCACGAGGTAAAAATTCAGCATATGAAAAATTAATATTTGGTGGTCTAATATCAATTTTTAATCTTTTTAATTCTTCGTAAAACAAATTTAATTTATCTGTATTTGACAATTCTGTATTCATAGAAGCGCAAAAAAAATATATTGGATAATGGGTTTTTAGGTATGCCGTTTGGAAAGCAATTAAAGCATATGCAGCAGCATGACTTTTGTTAAAACCATATTGTGCAAACTTTTCTACTAGTTGAAAAATGTAAATAACTTGATCCCTAGAAATACCATTTTTAACAGCTCCATCTATAAAATCTTTTTTTTGACGCTCCATTTCTGCTGATTTTTTCTTACCCATAGCTTTTCTTAGAATATCTGCTTTGCTTGCACTGAAACTTGATAAGGCTTGTGCGATTTGCATTACTTGCTCTTGATAAATTATTACCCCATATGTTTCTTTTAAAATATTTTCTAATTTTGGATGTATGTAATCAACTTTCTCTTTTTCATGTTTTCTAGAAATATAAGTTGGAATATTTTGCATAGGGCCGGGTCTATACAATGCTACTAATGCTATAATATCTTCAAATTTATTTGGTTTTAATTGCTTTAGAACTTCCCTCATACCGGAGCTTTCAAGCTGAAATATTCCCATAGTTTCTCCAGAGCTAAGGAGTTCAAAAGTTTCTTGATCTGCTAAATTGATTTTACTTAAATCAAAATCAGGTTCGTCTTTTTGAATAAACTCAATAGTTTTTTTTATT
>Ga0255743_10003962_pt1 | contig 11554 bp, 9 predicted proteins | sample 101ome_19_FD_179950 | JGI IMG/M metagenome (GOLD analysis project Ga0255743, IMG submission 179950) | Coastal salt marsh microbial communities from the Groves Creek Marsh, Skidaway Island, Georgia - 101405AT metaG (version 2) | ecosystem: Environmental > Aquatic > Marine > Intertidal zone > Salt...
CTCATTGGTAAGTGGACTCTGATGTATTTTGGTTTTACAAAATGCCCCGATGAATGCCCAACAACCATGTACCAACTATCTAAACTTATAAAAGTGCTCAGAGACAAAGACTATAAACTAGATGATAAGCAGTGGGTTTTAGTTTCAATTGACCCTGAAAGAGATACCCCAGATATGATAGATAAATATGCAAAGGGTTTTGATAAAGATTTTATTGGTGTTAGCAATTCTAGACCTATGCTCTTAAGCTTAGCTACTCAATTGTCAGTTAATAATGTGATGCCAGATCACTCAAACCACATGGATCACTCCCATTTAGACAATCATGTAAACAATATTATTTTATTGGATCCAAATGGAGATTTTGCTGGTATATTTAGACCGCCTTTTGATATTTCAAGGCTTTCTTTAACTTATCAATCTGTTACAAATTAAATCATGTTTGTAACAGATCTTTAATATAATTAGGATAAATTTAAATTATGGATAATTCAAAAAGATTATTTATGAAACGTGCAGGACAGTCTTCTGCAATGTTAATGTTATTCGCATATGGTGGAGGCAAGTTATTTGCTGCTAACAATCCAATATCATCAAATACAAAATGGGATGGACTGTTACTAAAAGATCCAAAAGCTTTATTTGATTTACCTAAAGACTTTTCATACAAAGTGCTTATGTCCACTGGTGATGTTATGACAGATGGCCTTAAGTATGGCGGAAGACCAGATGGAATGGGTGCTTTTGAATTAAAAGACGGCTCAGTAGCATTAGTAGTTAATCATGAAACAAAGAATAAAGATAAGCATTTAGAACTATCAACAGCATACAATGACTCCAATGGTAGACCTTTTTCAGGTGGAACAAGTACCATTGTGCTTGAGTCAGATGGTTTGACTTTAAAGCGTGCCAACAGAAGCCTTTCAGGAACAATCGACAATTGTGCAGGAGGAACCACCCCATGGAATACATGGATTTCATGTGAAGAAACATATAGAGAAAATCACGGTTACGCTTTTGAAGTAGACCCAGAGGCTGATTCACTTAAAGGCTACAAAAGATTAACCCATATGGGTAGATTTCAAAGAGAAGCAATAACAGTTGATTTAAATGACCCAAATGGAAGTGTTTATCAAACCGAAGATGATTACAGTGGCTTATTCTATAAGTTTGTACCAAACAAAAAAAACAATCTGAGCGGAAGAGGAAAGCTTTACGCACTAAAAATACCGGGAGTTGAAAATACCTCAAACAAAGACGGGTTGATTAGTGTCGGAGACAATTTTCCTGTTGAATGGGTTCGTATAAAAGACCCTTTGGCAAAATCTACCAAAACCAAAATTCAAGGTAAAAAAATTGGTGCTTCAATTTTTAATGGAGGGGAAGGAATTATTTTCACAAATGATAAAGATATGACTACCAACATATTCTTTACTTGTAAAAAAGGTGGCAAGGCAGGATTGGGACAAATTTGGAAATATTCTCCTGTGAATTCAGAAATATCACTTTTTTATGAATCTGATAATGCTAGCAACCTTTGGGAAGGCGACAACATAAACATAACCCCATGGGGAGACTTAATAATATGTGAGGATAATGGAAGCAATGCCTGTAAGCTTATTGGTTGTACGCCCAATGGGACCCTTTATCCTCTAGGAAGAGTTGCAGGAAATAGCAGCTCAGAAATTGCGGGCATATGTTTTTCACCTGATGGAAAAAATATGTATCTTAATATACAAGATAGAGGCAAAACTATTGCTGTTACTGGTGACTGGAATAAAATCAGAGAATATAGAGATGAGCTCGATTCAAACCTGGTTCACTATAATTCTTAGAAATTAATAACAACTTTTCCTTTAGCTTTTCTATCTTTTAGATGGGCAATTGCCTCTGCAGAAGTCTCCAGTGTAAATTTATCTGAGGGAGCAGGGTTAATTTTCCCATCTTTATACATTTCGAATAACTCCTCAAAGTTTTTCTGATTTTCTGCAGGGAACATCCCCGTCCAAGCGCCCCAAAAGACTCCAACAATTTGACAGCCTTTTAGCAAAGTTAAATTTAAAGGCATTTTAGGAATTTGATCCGCTCCTGCTGCAAAGCCAATGACAAGATACCTGCCATCCCAGGCTATAGATCTCAAGCATGGTTCTGCATATGTTCCCCCAACCGGATCATAAATGACATTGGGTCCGAGGCCTCCTGTTAATTCTTTAATTTTGTTTGAAAGCTCTTTTTGCTGATCTCTATCTAGGTTCCCTGATGGATAAACAAAACCTTCATCCGCACCGTTTTCTATGCAGATATCAACTTTCTCTTGAGTTGAAGCGGCTGCTATAACCTTGGCGCCCATTGCCTTACCAAGCTGAACAGTTGCTAAACCTACACCGCCCGAAGCCCCAAGAACTAAAAGGGTTTCACCAGCTTTAAGATTTGCTCTTTGTTTTAATGCATATATAGAGGTTCCGTATGTAACAGACAGCGCGGCAGCTATTTCAAAATCCATATTTTCAGGTATGGGCCTGACATTATTTTTATGTGCCAATATTTTTTCACATATACCGCCTACACCAGTTGCAGCAAAAACCTTGTCACCAATATTAAGCCCTTCAACTCCATCACCTATTTCTATAACTACTCCTGCTGACTCTCCTCCAGGAATAAAAGGAAGCGGAGGTTGAAATTGATATAAACCCTGGATCATTAAAACATCAGGAAAATTTACACTCGCAGACTTTACTTCAATAATGATATGATCTTCAGCAATCTCTGGATCTGCGACATCATTTACGACTAATTTTTCTGGACCACCAAGTTCTACGCATTGTAAGGCTTTCATTTTTACCCCTATTTATATTTTTGAATTGTATGAGTTAACAAACTCATCAAAAGCTATCTCTTGCTTTTGATTTATTCTATCAAACTCTTTTAACGAATCACTAGCTTCCTTTTCGCACAATCCAACGTCCATATTTGAAAAAGAATTAATTGTCTGATAATTTTCAATAGTTTTTTTAATACCATAATCATGAAAGGATTCTGTTTGGTTAAACTTATTTTTCTTAAAGCTCCCTAAACTTTTAATGGCATCAATAAAAGCTTTATCTTCAAATTCCAATGCTAACTGCCCAAGGTCTTTAATTAGTTCTTCCCTAGCTAAACTTATAGGTATTTCCTTATCTTTATATAAGACGTTAAGGTTAGGATTCCTACCTGATTTAATTACACTTATATCTTGTTGCTCAATCTGAATTTTTTCTATGTCAGTCATTTTTCGACTTGGCGTTATTAAACAATAAATCAGAAGAAGATCTAGTATTCTAATATGGTCTTTAGAAATGCCGATGGCCTCACCTGGATTGAGATCAATTCCTCTAACCTCAACATACTGAATGCCTTGTTCTTTAAGAAGTTGATAAGGCCTTTGACCACTTTGGCCTGCTCTTTTTGGTCTAATGCAGTCATAAAGCTCATTTTCAATTTGTAAAATACCATTTGATATTTGATGAAACTTATCGTCATTATCTTTTAGCCCAAGTTTCTCAAAATCAGAATAAGGATTTACTATTGCGTTTTTTAGTTCAGACAAAAATGCATCTAGATCATTGTATTTAAAATCGAGATTTTTTTGAGCTTTGCTTTGATAGCCGATATCGCTCATTCGAAGTGAAGTCGCATAGGGTTTAAATAAATCTGATTCATTGAGAATATCTAAATCATTAGCTCTGCCTGCAACAAAAGACTTGTCTACAACAGGAGAGTTGCCAAATTCAATTAACACGAACCAAAATAATCTTTTGAAATTTCTGATTAAATTCAGATAAGCTTTATTTTTCTCATTTTGAGATGAATAACCTAGATGTTTTAACGATTTATCAGATATAGAAAAGTTATAGTGTATGCCTGATACGCATTGCATTGTTTTCCCATACCTAATGGCAAGACCTTTTCGATAAACATGTTTAAGTCTACCCATATTAGTTTTTCCATATGTTGCAATATTTATTTTGGCCTCATCTTCTATTTTTGGAGGCATGGAAAACGGCCAGAGCATTTCTCCATCTTTTAGATTTTGATTTATAAAAATATGAATTATTTTTAGTTTTTCATAAAGTTCATCGACGCTTATATAGGTGGGTGTAACAATCTCAATTAGAGATTCTGCAAAGTCAGTAGTTATTGATGGGTTTGTATAAGAAGACCCAAGGGTTTCTGGATGTTTTTTGTTTGAGATATAGCCGTTTTTAGTAACTCTTAATGACTCTTTCTCAATACCTCTCTCTATTATTAGGTTTGAAAAAAAAGATTGTTTTTTAAGATTTTCTAATAGGTTGTGGAAGTCCACAGCTTTCTCTAAAATTTTGGTCCTGCAGAGATAATATCATGTCCGACATCAAATTTTTTAAAGTTATTTTGGAATTTTTCAACCAATTCTTTTAAGTATTTCTTATAGCTTTCACCATCTGCCCATGTATCAATTGGGTTTAATAATTTGCTATCAACTCCGTCAATATTTCTTGGTATTTCTAAATTAAGTCCTGGAACGTGCTGAGTCTCAACATCATTAAGCTCACCATTTTGAATAGCATTAACTATTCTTCTTGTGGTTGGTATATCAAACCTTGAACCAGTACCATACGGGCCTCCAGTCCACCCAGTATTTACTAGAAAAACCCTAGAATTATAGGCCTCGACCCTTTTCATTAATAAATCAGCATATACTCCTGCAGGCCTTGGAAAGAAGGGTGCGCCAAAACACGTTGAAAAAGTAGATTCGATAGAAGAGCTTGACCCCATTTCTGTTGAACCAACTTTTGCTGTATAGCCGCTTAGAAAATGATAGGCAGCAGCTTCCTTAGAAAGAATAGATACGGGGGGTATTAACCCGGTTAAGTCACAAGTTAAAAATATTACTGTTTCTGGTTCACCGGCAGCATTTTCTTCTACAGCATCTTCAATATGAGATCTGGGATAACAACATCTCCCGTTTTCAGATAGCGTGGTGTTGTAATAATCAGGTTCATTGGCTTCATTCAAAAAAACGTTTTCAATAACACTACCATGCTTGATTGCTTTATAAATTACAGGTTCATTTTTTTCAGAGAGATCTATAGTTTTTGCATAACATCCCCCTTCAAAATTAAAAACAGAACCCTGACCCCAGCCATGCTCGTCATCACCAATCAAAGAACAAGTTGGGTCTGCTGATAGAGTTGTTTTACCAGTTCCTGATAAGCCAAAAAATAAGGCTACCTTACCTTCAGAATTAACATTAGCTGAGCAGTGCATAGGAAGAACATCTTTTTCGGGTAGTAAGAAATTTTGAGCAGAAAACATAGATTTTTTAAGCTCGCCTGCGTACTTCATTCCAGCAAGCAGAACTTTTCTTTTTTCAAAGTTTATTATTACGCAGCCTTCTGAATTTGTTCCATCTTCTTCAGGAATACACTCATAATTACATGCACTTAAAATTTCCCACTCTTCTTTCTTTGAAGGATTGTATTCTTGAGGAACAACAAATATTAATCTTGCAAACAAACCATGCCAGGCAGTCTCCGTTGTAACCTTGATGGGTAAATAATGATCTTCATGAGAACCAACATGGAGTTGAGAAGTATACCTATTTTTACCATCAAGATACTTTTTAACCTTATCCCAAAGCAAATCAAATTTTTGAGAGTTAAAAGGCTTATTTATATCACCCCAATCTATAAGATCTGAAGTTGTTGGCTCGTCTACAATGAATCTATCATTAGGGCTTCTGCCTGTCCTAGATCCAGTAGAGGTAGAAAAAGCGCCATTGCTCGCAATAACCCCTTCATTATTTTTTACAGCTTCTGAAATTAGTTCTTCATTATTTAGAAAAAATGCTTGTGCTGTATTTGTTTCATTCATATTTAACCCTATTAAAACATATAACAGTAAATTATTTACATATTTGTAGTGAATTAAATATTACGATCAAATGATAGTCAAACTATATTATAAAGCCTTTATATATAAGCTTTAGAGATAATTTTATATGTAGTTTTGTTACAAAATATCAGAATTTATACTCTGAATATTTTTAAAATAGATGATATCAAGAAAACTAGAAAGAATATAAAGCCCCATTCAGCAAAGTTAAAAATGAAACTCCAGTTAACTTCAGCACAAGTTGGGCCTCCCTTATATGCATTTGCAATTCCTCCAAAAAAACCGAAGTATTCTATTTGTGTCTCTAATGGCATGCCACATCCCATTGGTAAATTACTAATTTCTTCTTGGCTTAAATTTTGAAGATATATCTGTTTTCCTGTTACAGCTAGTCCAGCCGTAGATGCCAGCACTATAAGAAATTTATCAATTAGAAATAATTTCTTTGCTATAAATCCAAAAAATGATATTAACGCAATAATGCCAAAAACATATCTTGTCATTACGCACATTGGACAGGCTTGGAGACCTAAGATATTGTCCATCAAGATTGCTAATAAAATTATTGTAGTTGCACCTAAACATGAGGCTATTTCGAAATAGTTTTGATACACTGAAATGGTAAAATTTTTAAGACGTTTAAACATAAAAATAGACTCGTTTTACAATAGTATAAGAAATACTTTTACAGAATACACCTTAGGCAGGGAATTTAATTAATATGAAAGATAGAGTTTTTATAATCGATGGTTCTTCATATTTATATCGCGCATATCATGCGATGCCTCCGCTAAGCACGTCAAAAGGTCAGCCTACTGGTGCTATCAAGGGAGTCACCAATATGCTGATGACTTTAAAAAAAGATAGTGAAGGGTCGCCAATAATTGTAGTTTTTGATGCTAAGGGAAAAACTTTTAGAAGTGAAATTTATAAAGAATATAAAGCCAATAGACCGCCCATGCCTGACGACTTGAGGGAACAGCTAGAGCCTCTAAAGGAAATTTGTAAAGCAATTGGATTTCCTCTTATTGAGATTCCAGGAGTTGAAGCAGACGATGTAATTGCAACCTTGGTAAATAAAGCAAAAGAAAAAAAATTTAAAGCAGTCGTTTCTTCATTGGATAAAGATCTGATGCAATTAGTTGAAGATCCAAATATAACAATTATGAATACAATGAAGCATCAAATTTTTACAGAAGCCAAGGTATTTGAAAAGTTTGGTGTTCAGCCAAATCAAATCAGAGACATGCTTGCTCTGGTTGGAGACAGTTCTGATAATATCCCCGGGGTTCCTAAAGTCGGTCAAAAGACAGCAGCTAAGTGGCTGAATGAATATAAAAACTTAGATGGTATAAAAGATAATGCTGAATCAATTAAGGGTGTTGTTGGTGAAAATCTCCGTAACTCTCTTGCAGATTTAGAGAGAAATGTTGAACTTGTATCATTGAAATACGATGTTGAACTTGGTGTGGGCTTTGATAGCTTGCTCCAGCTCAATCCCGATCAAGAAAGATTAGATGAGCTTTTTGCTGAACTAGAGTTCAAAGCATTACCAAAAAATACTTCTAAACAACATGATGCTAAAGAAACCCTCAAAGAGAAAAACAAAAACTATGAAACTGTTCTTAGTAAAAGCCAGCTACAAGCCTGGGCCAAAAATCTTGATGAATGTAAAGTTTATGCAATAGATACTGAAACAGATTCACTAGATACAGTAACAGCAAATCTTGTTGGTATATCATTATCTGTTGAAGAGGGAGCTGGATGTTACATACCTATAGGCCATACCTATGAAGGCTGTTCCGATCAACCAAGTTTAGATTTAGTAATTGAAATTATTGGCAATGCTATAGAGCGAAACAAGGAAAAAGCTGTTGGCCAGAATCTAAAATTTGATATTCCAATTTTATCTAGGCATAAGATTCAGTTAGATAAATTTCATGCAGATACTATGCTTATGTCGTATGTTCTCAATAGTACTGCAACCAGACATGGGATGGATAAGTTAGCTTCATATTATCTTGATTATGAAACAATAAAGTATGGTGATGTTGCTGGCACCGCATCAAAACAAATTAGTTTTTCAGAGGTTGAAATTGATGTTGCAACTAACTATGCAGCAGAAGATGCTGATATAACCTTAAGACTTTATAACAAACTTGAGGGACTGCTTGAAGACAAGCCAACACAAAAAAAATTACTTGAAGATATTGAGTATCCACTCGTCCATGTTCTCTCCAAAGTTGAACAAAATGGAGCAAAGATAGACAAAGAAAAGCTAGCCGCTCACTCAGAAGAGCTTGGAGAAAAAATATCAGACCTAAGCTCTCAGGCTTTCAAAATTGCTGGAGAAGAATTTAATTTAGACTCACCAAAGCAACTTTTAGAAATTTTATATGAAAAGCTTAAGTTGCCAGTTCTCAAAAAAACTCCTAAGGGACAGCCATCAACAAATGAAGAAACCCTTCAAAGACTATCAGAAGAATATGAGTTACCAAAAATTATTCTTCAATATAGAACTTTAGCAAAGCTAAAATCAACCTATACCGACAGTCTTATTAAAATTGAGAATCCGGCAACGCAAAGAATCCATACTTCCTATCAGCAAGCTATAACCTCAACCGGAAGGCTTTCGTCTACAGAACCTAATTTACAGAACATACCAATTAAAACTTCAGAAGGAAGAAGAATAAGAGAAGCTTTTGTTCCAGAGAAAGGGAATGTTTTAATATCAGCAGACTATTCACAGATTGAGCTTAGAATAATGGCGCATCTTTCGAAAGATAAAAATTTAACAAATGCTTTTAATAAAGGACTAGATGTTCATTCCTCAACAGCTGCAGAGGTCTTTGGAGTAAATATAGAAAATGTAACAGATGAGCAAAGAAGAAGTGCAAAAGCAATTAACTTTGGCCTAATGTATGGAATGTCAGCCTTTGGTCTAACAAGACAACTAGATATACCCAGAGCAGATGCACAAAAATATTTAGATACTTATTTTGAAAGATATACGGGCGTAAAAGATTATATGGCCAATACAAAAGCTCAAGCAAAAGAAGATATGTTTGTTGAAACCATAATGGGAAGACGCCTGTATCTTAATGAAATCAATGCAGCAAATGGTCTTAGAAGACAAGCAGCGGAAAGAGCTGCTATTAATGCACCATTGCAGGGATCAGCTGCAGACATAATTAAGAAAGCCATGATAGATATCAATGCATTTTTACATAATGAGTTACCTGAAACAAAAATGATTATGCAGGTACATGACGAATTAATTTTTGAAACTCCCAAAGCGAATGCAGCAGAAATTCTTACTTTAATGAAGGGTATGATGGAAAAAGCTGTAAAGCTTGATATTCCCCTGATAGCTGAAGCAGCAATAGGAAATAATTGGAATGAAGCGCATTAATAATAAATTTTTATTTTTTCTAATCCTCATAACAGCACAAAATTCATATAGCCAACTTAATGAAAAGTTAGAAGATTATTTTTCATCAGTCTATGTAAATGAAAAATCTAAATTTTTGGATTGCGTTAAGCTTGAAGGCTTACAGAAGCTAGAAAAGATAAATACACTTTGTGAAATATCTCAGCCTTTAAAAGATGCAGCATATATTTTGTATGGAATAAAAAACATACATAAATCAAGTTTGCTAGATAATTTCACAGAATATAAGCCCTTAAAAAAACAAACCCCATTCTATCCAGCTTCAATGTTAGGATTAGGTATGATGGGTTATGTAGTTGTTGAATATGACATAACCAGCAACGGCAAAACAACCAATCATAATGTAATTGAGAGCATGTGTGGCGATCCCACAAACCCAAAAACACACTATTCTTCTTGCAATTTCTTTAATGGCTCGGCTCTAAAAGCTGCAAAAAAGCTAGAATATAAGCCAGCTACCTATAAAAAAACTCCAATTAATATTAAAAAAGCGAAACATAAATTTACTTACATTATGGAACCACCATTTGAAGAGGTAGATAGCGGCAATCAAGCTTATCGACAGCTGCTTAAAAGTATCAAAGGCAATGATTTAAAAAAATCTTTATCCATAGCAAATAAGAATTTACAAAGAGACCCATTATTTACATATCAAAAAGCAAGAATAGCCTGTATTCAAGATAGGCATGAAGAGTGTTTAGAATTTTTAAACAGTTTTGAGAAACTTATATTAGATACTAATAAACAAGTTGCAGAAATTATCCATGTGACATCTTTTAGCATGTTGATATATTCCTTATTTAATTTAGATAGATATCAAGAAATCATAGAGTTAGAGGAGTTTTATTTGCCTTATGCCGTAGAACAAAAAAATTACAAAGATATCTTAGCAATAACTAACTTTTATATTTCCGTTTCTTATATAAATTCAGGCAATCTTCAAAAGGGTGTTTATTACATGGCGCTTGCAAGCAAAAATTCCTCATCAAATTCTGAGAAAGAATTTATAGACTCTTTTGTTGATAAGATATCTAGTTATTTATAGATCCAGACCACTTTGTGGGGATGTAATTTAGTTCATCTGATTTAAGAATAATTATTCCATGAAGCTTTCTTAGGTCAGATATTTTCATATCAAGATAATCTTCAGGCATTTGAAAGGGCCATTTTTTTTTCATTTTACGAGTTCTAAAGAAAACCTTTCTTTTAATGGAAAGAGTATTCCAATAAAGGCCTAAAAAACCCTTAATTCCTAATTCACTTATCAATCTTTTTTGAAGGTCCTTGATTTGTGGAAGCTTTGCATAGCCAAGTAGATATCTCCATTTGAAAGAGGTGCCCCATAGGACCCATGTATCTAATATAGCCTCCTGTTCAATTGATATATCGAGGCCAAAAATTACATGCGTACAATCATGGTCGCGTAACAGGTATCCAGATTCTGGGCTATCCTTTAGTATTTCTTTTGATTCAGGAAAAGATTGGTAATAGCATTCCAAGCCTTCTCTTAAGGTTAATTCACAATCTTGCTTTTGGTATTCAAGCACTTGAAAAGTTTAGTATTTCCTTAGATAGCTTGTCAAAACCGGTGATATCTTTTGAAGATACTATTATAGCTTCGACACCAACCATATTTTTATTTACTTGAGCAAGGGCTTTATTTTTTTGATTGTTGGAGAGTTTATCGCTTTTGGTTAATACGGGTATGAAAGGAACATTCTGACTATTACATAAGGCAATCATATCCTTATCACGATCTTTTAGAGGGTGTCTGATATCCATAAAAATAACAACAGCTCTTAGAGATTCTCTTCTAGCGAAGTATTCTTCTAGAAGAGGGGCCCAATCTTTTCTTTTATATGAGCTAGATTTAGCAAAACCATATCCTGGTAAATCTACTAACTTGAGTGAATCATTTACCTCAAAAAAATTAATCTCAGTTGTTCTTCCTGGAGTCTTGCTAATTCTTGCCAATTTTGGGTTGCCTGTTAACGCATTAAGAGCGCTCGACTTTCCAGCATTAGATCTTCCTGCCAAAAGAATCTCATCACCCACATCTTCTGGCAAGTTTTTATACTTAGTTACCCCAAGCATGAATTTTGTATCTTTAAAAAGGTTTTTCATTTAATCGTTTATATCATACCAACCTATGTTTATAATACACATCACAAAGACACACTTATTTAGTTT
>Ga0255743_10003971_pt1 | contig 11530 bp, 8 predicted proteins | sample 101ome_19_FD_179950 | JGI IMG/M metagenome (GOLD analysis project Ga0255743, IMG submission 179950) | Coastal salt marsh microbial communities from the Groves Creek Marsh, Skidaway Island, Georgia - 101405AT metaG (version 2) | ecosystem: Environmental > Aquatic > Marine > Intertidal zone > Salt...
CCTCCTCCTCGCGCGTCGCCCGCTCGATTTTTTGCAAGCGCTTCATCTCCTTCTCAAACACTCCTTCCAACGCTCGATCCGCGCGAACCCGTCTCGCGTCTTCCTCCGCTCTTTTCTTCGTCTCTTCGTCTTGCATTTTGAGCTCGATCGCGTCTTCTTTCCTCCGTCGTTCCGTTTCCGTTCTCTTCGCTTTTTTTAAACGCTCTTTGAGCGATTTGATCTCTTTTTTCGCCTTGACTCTCCTCGCATCCTCAGCGGTTCGCGTGCGTCGTTCCGTGATGGCCGAATTGTTCAGTTCCTCGTTCGACGAGACGTTATTCTCGTTCAAGGAGAGCAGATCCGTGGTCGTCGCATCCGACGAAGACGACGACGACGACGACATCGCGACGATACTCGCTCGATTGCGATGATGATTTCGATGATTTCTCGTTTTCAAATTCGTTCGAATTTGGCTCCTCTTTGCCACCGCTTTCGCCGCGCGACGAACGACGACGGCGGCGGCGCTCGGAGACGAAGCGGCGAGCGACATGATGCACTTCTTCTTCGCTTTCCTTCCGCGGCGGTTTTTGTTGTAATTAGTGTGCGGGTAAAGAAAACACGCCTGTAGCGCGCGCTTTTGTGTTATTTCTTCTCTCTCGCGTCCTCTCTCTCTCGCGTGTGTGTGAGATACTCTATAGTATTTTAACGTCTTTCTTCGAGAACGTCTTCGACGTCGACGGCGTTCAGAGAGAGAGAGAAAAGAGAGAGAAGAGAGCTTTTCGGTTGTTTGGTTTCGGCGGTCGTCCCTTGGGCCTTCGCTCGTGAGAGGGAAAAAAGATAAAAAAAACACGACTACACTTTCCCCAAAAGAACAACGGAAGAGAGAGAGAAAGGACCGTCGACGGACCGAGAGAGAGAGAGAGAGAGAGCAGCAGAAGAAGAAGAAGAAGAAGAGACAGAGACAGTTTTAGAGAGAAGAGAGAGAGAATTAATTAATAGGAAGAAGATGGCGACGAGCAGCATCAGCGGCATCACCACCGCGAGCAGCATCAGAAAAATGCAGAGAAGAGGTTCGGCGACATCGTCGTCGTCGTCGTCGTCTTCGCGTCGCGTCGTGCGCATGATGGCGGCCCCGGGCACGGACGGGACCCCGTACGTGGCCAAGAACACGTTCACGATTCCATCCGACGAAGCCGGCGTGAAGCTGGAGGAGATCAAGAGGCGATTTTTGGAAGAGATGCAGTTTCGCGAGCAAAAGATGAAAACGATGCCCGATTACACGAGCTCTTCGTTGAAGGAAGTTGGCGCGAACACGTACGAGTTTTCGCAGGAGTGGAAAACGAAGGAAGGGTTCGAAGGGTGGATGAATACTCCGGAGAGACGTCGATCGCACTTTCCAGTCGGGGTGTATCAGTATTTACCGAAGGATAAGTGGTCGGTGCCGGAGAATTTTGCGCCGGTGATCAAGTTAAAGGACCCTCCGAAACCACCGAAGGAGGCGTAAAAAGACCTGTTGTAATCGAAAAGAAGAAGAAGAAAAAGACGTCACATACGCGTAATACGCGATTCGCTTCGATAGTAGTGTATCTATTATTACTATTTGTCACAAAGCACACCGAAACTTTTTCGCCGACGATGTCTGGGAAAAAATCAAGCGCGGAGCTTTCGGTTCCATAAACAACGGCGGCGCAGAGGAGGAGGAGGAAGAAGAGAACGCCAACGCGCGTGATGATGAGGCTTTGTCGAGCGTTTAGTTCATTAATGATGATTCGCGTTGTCTTTTATATCTCGTGACGATTGTTTTTCAAATCGTATCTGAATTTCACTGCTGCTGCTCTGCTACTGTTGCTGTTGCTGCTGCTGCCGCTACTACTTCTACTAAATGTCTCTTACTTAAATGTCTCTCTTTTTTGTTTCTCTTTTGCTTTCTCGCTCTTTCGCGCTCGCTTTTTTTTTTTCACATGTTCGTCATCGCTGCTGCAGTTTGTTACTTTTATGCTAACTGTCAGACGTCGGGACTCCGCCGCCGTCCTCCTCTTCTCGTTCTTCCGTTTCGAAGCCGTTTTGCTGCTCTTCGTCCGCGCCGTTCATTATTACGCGTGGCGTTTTTCCATGTGCACTTTGAGTTTAAACTTCATCGTGTACGACGCGTCGCACATGTCGCAGGAGAATCTTTGTCGGTTTACATCGTGCGTGGTCAAGTGGGCTCGCAGGTTGCTTTTTGTCGCGAACGCCCACGAGCAGAGGTGGCACTTGTGCGGTCTTTTGGCGATTTCAGCTTCAGTTGCTTGTTTTGCTTGTGTTCGGCAGCGGCCTTTTGCACACGCCGTACCGCGCGGCGTCTCGCGTCTATGCATGAACCCGGCATCTCTCAACGTTTTGCAAACCGGACACGTAAACGACGGGAACTGTTGAGCGGCGCAGTTGTCGCCTTTTACGCAAAAGCCTTTTCCACACGCCGTACCGCGCGGCGTCTCGCGTCTTTGCTTGAACCCGGCTTCTCTCAACGTTTGGCAATCCACACATTTAAACGACGGTAAATACAAGCTTGCTTTATAACAGTTTCTGCAGATCCACATATTGAGTATGTTGGCGTGTATTGCGATGAAGCGGACATGCTTGTTCTTGAAAGACTGTTGATAATATCTTTTCTCACCAGCCAGTATGAGACCTTTTTCCTTACCTTCACGAGAGCAGTTTACTCCATTGGCACAGGGTTGTTCTTCTTTCCATTTTGGAGCCGTCGGTATCGTTGCTTTTTCGCGCGCGCTTCGTCTTTTTGGATCTTGTTCTGTCGTTGTCGTCGGCGTTTTCCCTTTTGACCCTGGGATCGTATCGCATTCCGTTAAGGTTGACAAAAAGCTCCCACCACCGAGTTCTTTCTGACCACCGAATTCTTTCTGAAGGCGCTTTGCAACCGCTTCGTCGCTTTCGAAGGTTTGGTCGTCGTCGTCGTCGTTGTCGTCGTCGTCGTCTTCATCGTCGGAAGAGGAGGACGAGGAGGAGGAATAGGCATCCTCATCCATGTAATCGCCGTCGTCGTTGTCGTCTTCATCGTCGGATGAAGAGTCCCCATCCATGTAATCGCCGTCGTCGTTGTCGTCGTTTTCTTTCTCTTCGGCTCTTTTCCTCTTCTTCGTATCCTTCGCCAAAATTTCAGCAGCAAAGGCCAGTGCGATTTCGTCGTTGTTCAAGAGCATTTCGTTTCTATGTAAAACGAATTGTGCGAACTTCTCGAAGGTGACGAATCGAATCGTTTTGTTGTTGTTGTTGTTAATTTTGTAAACGTCTCGAACGTAACTTGTGCCGCCGCTTTCGTCGAGTACGACGATGTCTGTTTTTTTACTAACATTTTTGCTGACGGAGAACTTGTTGTTTTTCGCGTAACTCTCGACGTAATCTTTACCTCCAAGGCGAGTATTCGCGTATTTCGTGAACTCGCCGGTCACGAATACGTTAAGCTGCGGTTGACGCATGACGGGTTCGTTTTTCGTGACAATCTTCTTTCCTTTGAGTTCGTGTTCTACTAATTTTTCGAACGCGTCCTTTTTGTCCTGGCAGCATAACATGAACATAAAATTAGTCATTGAAATGACGGGGATCCCTAGCTCGAGAGCCTTTTGCTCGTATGCCCACACCGGATTGTCTCCTAAAATCATGGCGTCGGTGTTCTTCGTTGCTTTTTTTACGAGTGTGTAATTCGCGAGACGGAGTTCCTTCGCTATGAAATTTAAATCGTATTGCTCATCCTCCGCTTCGTCGGTGAATCTCGTGCTTCCATCTGTTACAAATTCGTATCGACGTGTGCTAATTTCGTTGTCGTTCTTTCGTTTCTTCGATTTTAGAAGTTCGTGAAGCTCCCATTGTTCTTTTTGTTGCTTTTCGAGCAGTCGTTGGAAGTGGTCGTCGCAGCTTGAATTTCCCCTAACTGCTCGGATTTCGTCGTTGTTTCGCTGCATGCGAAAGTCAATAGCCATCGCGTTATCGTCGTCGGTGGCGACATAATCGCGCTTCTCGCGAATCTTTTCGTTTTCTTCTTCTTCTTCTTCTCCTTCGTCGTCGTCGCTCTCGTTTGCACTCGCGCGAATTTCGCCAGCCGTCGGTTTCTCCTTCGAATATAAATTTCTCCTTCGAGATTTACCTACCCCTTCTACTCTCGGAGATAGCGGACATGCGTCTCTTTTGCTGGGCACCGCGCTCGTTGAGCGTAAAGTGCGGCCGACGGCGGTTCTTTTCGCCGTCATCGCCTCGTTTATATCTTCGTTCTCGATCTTATATTTCGACTTTGGTGGTGTGTGCGTGCCGAGGGCGCTTTTTTGATGGCGCCAAAAAAGTGGCGTGTGCCCACTTTAGGTAAATTCAAATTTTTCGAAAGGGCGGAAGGGGGTTGCCTTTGAAAAAGCGCAGAGAGAGGAACAAAAAAAAAATATTCGCGCAAACATAAAAGAAAAAAAAAAGAGAGAGAGTCGTAACCCTCTTTATTCGCGCGCGCTCTGCTCTGTCTTTCTCTTACTCGTAAAGACGGGCGAACTCATCCGCGCGCTCACAAATGGGTATGTCGTAGACGAGTATTTTTGATCGTGTTTTCTTTTTTTTTACGTCGCTCCTTCGCGAACGAGCGTGGCCAAAACCTTTGTTCGACCAAGTTCCGTCGCTTCCAAGAAGAAAGGAGAAGAAGAAAAGGAGAAGAGAAAAACAGAGATGCACTGTGGTTGATCACGGCCGCGCAAGTCGAGACGATCAAAGTCTCGTCCGACGCGAGTGTCTCTCGATGCGCGAGGTGTTCTCGACGCGACTTCTTCTGCGCATTCCTCGGTTTCTTCTTCTTCTTCTTCTTCTTCTTCTTCTTTTTTTACAACCTTCTTTTTCTTCTTCTCCTCACGGTCACGTTTCCTTTCTTATTGATTTACACAGAGAACGAGTCGGAAAACGCAAAGAAGCAACAGACGAATGCTCAAAATTTGTCGTCGGATTCTGATGATGGCGATGACGACGAGTACGCCTATGGGGAAGCCAGTGATAGCGATGACGACGAGTCCGCCTTCAAGTCCGCCGGTCAAAGCGCACCCGGGGATGGTGGAAAATTTAACGTCCTCAGCGCCAAGTTTCTTTGGCCGTTGGAGGACAAATGTGAACAACAGGCGTTTCGAAACGCTATTGGCAGAAAAAGCACAAATAAAGAAAAGTCTGGTGGCGACGTGACATTGGCAAAGTATATCGTCTCGGCTCTGGAAAATCCAAAGTTTGCGGAGATATTGAATATTATTAGACACGCTATTGTAGGCGGCGACGAGAAGCGATTGTGCACAAGAGAAAAGTTGGAGGAAGAGGTGCTGAATTTTCTCTTTCAGTTTCCGATTTTCGTGTTGCCGAAAGTAGCAGAAGAAGTTCGTAAATCTGGATTTGAAGCGTTTGCGTCCGAGCAAAGCGCGGAAAGTGTGATGCCTTGTGATATTCCCAAAGTCGTGCAAAAAGTGTACCTGAAACAATTTCAAGAAGGAGACAACATCCCGAACATCGGCTCCATCGACCAGGAATATTCGGACTGCCTCAAAGGCATCAAAGATGCGATAGAATCACACTCACGATCGAAGTCGGGGGCGATTCGCGCTTACCTCGATAAGGGCGTCTATAACTACTGCTTCTCCATTCGTCGCCCAGCTGGGACGGTTGTAGAGGGTATCCAGAATCCACACTGTTTGCAGCTCATGTACAACGGCATTCACCATTCCAAAGACGGTTCGATGTCTAGATGGGGTACGCACCGTAACAACATAAAGAATCCAAATAACACTAGCGCTCAAGTGTGTCATTTCGTCGCGAATAGCATGCTTTTGGAAACAGCGGCGGCGCTTTCCAAAACGCCTTCGGGAGATGAAAATACGGACGCCAACGTTAAATCTTCTACTGTTGTCGACGTCGACAACAAAGACGACGACGACGCGATGTTTGATATCGCGATGGAGAAGTATGTTAAAACTTTCCTCGTTTGGGCACCTTCTGAAGAGAATGTCGAGGCAATTTTAAATCAATTCATCAAGGCGTTGCAGGCTTTATATAATAGAGAGCGAACGAGTGACAACCAAAAGCAGCCATTTATAGTTCCACTTGGACCTCTGGCATTGTTTCCTGCATTTCTGAGTTGTTTGCGCGAATTAACGACGACACAAGGACTCCAGACGCATCGTTATTTTTTAAACGATTCGGGGGAAGATGTGTTCCCGGCGAATTGGTCGATGCCGCTCGGTACTTTTTCAGGTGGCGGAGGAGTTTTCAGAATCGAAGAGACATTTTCGTTGGAGAGGTTGCGAGGCATGCCGTTCGCGTCTCTTCCTCACATCGACAAAGATCCACAGAAAGTGAAAGATTCCATTTTAAAAGCCGTTAGTATTATACAGACGAAATTTCAAACGTGGGCTGGAGAGAAGAAGGCGTATTTCGAAAAGAAAGTGTGTGTGTTCGATGAACATCGTGAATATTTAGTAGGAATTGTTCCTCGGTTGGAGATGATGAAAGATGAGAAGAAACCTCTCGCAGACTTTTACGAAAATTTCTACGATGAGCGCGAGATCGCCGCGAGGACACTAGTTCACTTTCTCGTTCGAGAAGCACCCACGCTTTTTAAAAAGATATTCGAAACGCAAGATCCAGACGTTCGTTTCGATTACCTGTTCGGCAAAGTGGATGGCAAAACAAAGGTGCGAAACTCGAATTCTTCACTCATCGTCCGAGTACAAAATGTTATACACGACGCAAGTCGTGGAGAAGAAGAAATCGGAAAGTTACTTCTGCTTGCGCTTTCCGAGCGAGAATTCGTACAACTGTTCGTTAGTTCTATGAAGAATAAGATGAATAAAAACAAACGTAGCTTACTATTCCGTGTGTGGAAAGAAATGGTATCGCGAGCTATACCCGCTAGAAAGCCGGGCTTGGGACAAAAAAGAGAATCAACGTTTGACTCCGACGCGCTTTTACTCTTCTTGGAAAATCGAAAGGCGATGCACAATTTGCTGTACGTCAGAAATGAACAGAATATTAAGCTGCGTAAACTGAACGAAGAGAAAAATGAAGGAGGGGAGTTTTGGACACGCGTCGAACAAAGTGAAGGAATAAAGTACCAATATTTGAAAATGTCTATGTATATCGACAAAATGCCCAGACAAATTCAGACGAATATTTTCTTCTCTTTGGTTGTTTTTCAAATCAGAAGTGCAGTTGAAGTTCAGGCTGAAAAAGAGAAAGGCGAGAAAGAGTATGCGCGCATCAAAGAAAGTGACGACGTGAGAGTATCCGCGTTTGCAGAAAAAAAGTTGACACGAGACTTCCGCGCGTCGTTAATACAAGCGGGATTGCCGAAAAGTGAATAGGAACCACCCCTCTCCTAGCGTCGCACGTTACCTGTTGTAATATATAAGGACTTTGTCTTTCATTTATATACATACTCTCTCTCTCTCTTTCTCTCTCTCTCTTTTTCTACTCTTCTCTCATTGCAAAAAGTTCGAGACGAAAGAAGCACAATTCAAACTCTCTTCTCTTAACGCGTGGTCAAAGGGTCGTTTTCTTCCCACCAACGCCGCAGAAGGCGAAGAATTCACACAAACTATGTATCTCGCGCCTTTCTTCGCCCGCGCTCAGAGTCTAAGGGGGCGAGTGTGCGAAACATTCAAAATGGTACCAATTAAGTCCAAAATCGGGAATTTTCCCCTAAAAACGCGCACAAGCAACCAGTCGTCGTTTCACATACACACGAATTTTGACGATGGCGAACATTCGAAGAAGGTCTACATGCACTGTTGCGCGTGTAGAGCGTCGAAAATTGGAAATTTTAGTAATACATATGAACCAAAGGATACGCGTCTGAAATGAAGAAGTTGTTCGTTACTTGCTTTACTTCGTTTTGTTTCCCCACACGACGACAAAAGCTTTTGAGTTTAATCTTTATACCTCCATTTACACACGCGCACAACCCTCTCTAAATCAGAGAGTTTTGAAGTAAAGTATGCGTATGTGTTAATGTTGTGTGTATGTACGTGTGTGTGTGTGTGTGTGTGCGCGCGCGAGGGAGGCCGGGGGGTAATAATGGCCATCCCAATCCGTGAACACGCGAGGAGAGTTGAGAGTCGATGGATTTTAATCACAACGACGCGACGAGGTGAAAAAGAAAGCGTGTAGAAACAACGAGAGTCGCACCCAGTTAAAATCACTCGTTGGTTTTAGAATAAAAAGCGCGTGATGGAACGATGAGAGACACGTCGCGCGATGAAAACCCGAAAGAGGCATAGAGAGAAAAGAGTGAGAGAGACGAGGAGAGAGAAGAAACTCAATAGAGAAAGAAGAGAGACACAACAGCAAAAAAAAAAAGGATAATAATAAAAAGGCGCGGACGATGAAACCAACGGGATGCGCCGAAAAGACCGTCTTCGAAGACTTTGACTCGGCCTGGAACGCGATATGCGAGAAAGAGTTGTATCCAAACGAGCTTGATCTCGTCCGCGGAAGCCCTCCGGGACCGTCGCCGAATTCGTCGTACGGAATTCGGACCCCAAAGCGTCGTCTCTCAGCTAAAACGTTCATGTTTAGAGACGTTCAAGATTGCATGCGATTACAGAAGAAGAACATTAGCGATAACGGAGTCCAAGAAGACGCGGAGATGATGTTCGCGACGACGACGACGCGAACGAGTGATCTTGAAAGCGTGTTCATCGTTGGAGTATCCGTGTACGCGAGAGCTGGCTCTTCTCTGTTAGAATCGGGTCTTATCTTATCCACAAGCCTCGACAGCGATCACCACCACGCGCATCAAGTCACGGACGAACAGTTTCTGAGAGGTGGGGAACACGTTCCCGTCTTCTTTCGCGATTTTTTGCCGCACTCGACGCGTGAACGCGCGGATTTGATTCGTCGCGCGCGTCGGTTGGTACCACGTTCTCGCTTGAATAAAAGACTTATCCAACACGAACAAGTCAGAGAGATTGAGACTGCATTGGGAGCGAGCGACGCTGGTTTGATCGACCTCTTCTTCTCCGATTACGTGACCGCGTCGTTTGAGTTGCGTCGCGACGAAAGCATCGACGGAACGCACGACGAGAACAGTTGTAGTGATGATGAAAACAAAGTAGTAGAGAAACAAGAATTGGACGTTTTCAACGGCGACGACTTTTTACTGTTGGCTTATTTTCGGGGAAAAAGAGATCCGTATGAACGATCAGGCGACGAGATTTCGCCGTTCGCGACGCACAGACTGATCAACGTACGAACGCTAGAGGACGTGTGGTTGAGTCCCGGCCATTTCGCGCGTCTTTGTCGCTACAGAAAAGGAGATTTGTTGGTGGACATCAAAGACGCGTTGAAGAAAGTGTCACCCTCTGTAAAGACCAGGACGGGAAAAACAGATTCTGGTTTGATTCGTTCGATTGAGTTGCGAAGAAACGCTCGATTCTCGTTGTGCATCGGTTCTGGTTCGTGCATGAGCGCGGTCGAGGCGCTCAATCGCTCTCTGATTATTCCAAGCAACGGGAGGAGAAGGATTTTTATATGCATAGACCCGAACATCAGCGCGTTAGCGTTTCCCGAAGCGTGGACGCATCCTCAAATCGTCTTTGTGAGTTGCAAAATCGAAGACATCAACCCGGCGCATCTCCCGCCCGAAGGCATCTTTCGCTCCATCGGTAACGCGCCGGAGTGTTCGCCGTACTCGGTCGCGAAGTTCCCGGCACTCGCGGCGAGGATAAAAGAGCTTGGCGAGGAAGAAGCGGCTTTGATTACACAAGTGGAAGTTGACGAGGCGAACGTTCAAGTCCGCGCCGCGGTAGACATCGCCAATTATTTAGCGATTTGTCTGTGGATTGAAAATCCAAAAGGGAACGAGAAAGCCGGATTGTGGAACGAATATTCCCCTTTCCTCGGATGCGCGTACAACGTACACGCCATTTCCTATTGCAAATACGGGAGGCTGTATCGAAAGAACACGGTCATTTTAGAGAACTGGTTTGCATTGAAGCTCCGTCCGGAGTGCGCGGGAAGCACTATGTGTTTACACAAACGAGTCCACGACCGACACGCCGAACACTGCAAATTCGACGGCGCCGCGCGAAGCGAGAACAAAATCCATCCCCGGTTATTAGTTCAATCCATCGACGCGCAGATTGAATCGTTTTACGAAAAGTGTTTCGCGTTGCATTGGTGAATGCTTTCTTTCTTTCTTTCTTTCGGGAGAGGGGGGAGGTATGTTGTGCGTTTAAAGTGTATATATATATTACAAGCAGCCAGCGCGCTTTACAAATGTTTATCTATCTCTTTGAATATCTCTATTCTCTCTTGTCTCTCAGTTCAATCTTTCTCTCTCTCTCTCTCTCTCTCTCTCTTCTCTCTTCTCTCTCTCTCTCTCTCTCTCTCTCTCCTGACACGCTTCATGCGTTCGCGCGTCTCAAAGGGTGTTCCGCTGTCGCTGATTTTTTATATCCAATGGATTATAGTTTGACATTCATCTGTTTTGACTATTGGTGTAAAATGGGGGGATTTACTCCCAATCCCCTTTCGCGGCCAGAAATGGAACACAGGTGCCAGAAATGGACACATCGTGCGAACCAGAAATGGACACATCGCGTGTACTCAGAAATGGTCAACATCACGAACCAGAAATGGACACATCGCGTGTACTCAGAAATGGTTTAAGACCAACATACCATTCTATCACTTCAAAATCGGTCCCCTTTCTTGTCCTCACTCTCATCAATATAAAATGAGTTCGTTTTGAAGCACGTAAAAATAGAGATAAACAAAAAAAGTGCCGCCCTCTCTCTTTTTGATCCAAAAAAGTGCCCCATCGAAAACGCGCGCCATACACGTCAGAAAAAAAAAAGAAAGAGATGAATCGTCATCATCATCACCGATCGTCGATCCACTCCTCTCCTTCATGAGCGCGTCGTCATCGTATTGACATCCGAATCTCGACACGTCTCCGGGCTGCAAGCCCAGCTCTTCGATCATCGGAGGCATCACTCTCGGATTTGCTCCAGCACCTTCATGACTGAAAGGTTCCTCTTTCCTCCCCACGAGAAACATCGCCGCGTTCTCCAAAAACAGCCGCAAACAGCTCTCCACGGAAACAAACCCGAGGAAAGACCCAACCTTCTTCTCCACGTCCAATATCGGCAGCGACAACACGTCGCGCGCTTTCATTTTTTCGAGACACTCCCCGAGGGTGTTTGAAAGCTTCGCGAAAACCAACGAGGAAGAGGAAGAGGAGGAAGCTCCAGAGGAACCCGACTTTGCGTCTTCGGCAAACGCTAAAGTTCCCGCGCGCGCAAACCGCGCGCTTCGCCTCGTCCATATCGCTGTTGGCCAGAGAGAAAGAGAAAGAAAGAGAGAGAGAGAGAAAGAGATATGAAAATATATTGTCTAGCTTTTGATCTCGAGATGTGTTTCTTTTTCCCTGTTCTTGCAAATTTTGGCGTTTTTTTTTTTTTTTTTTTTTTTTTTTTTTTTTTTTTTTTTTTTTTTTTTTTTTTTTTTTTTTTTTTTTTTTTTCTTTTTCTTCTTGGTTGTTTTC
>Ga0255743_10003984_pt1 | contig 11508 bp, 5 predicted proteins | sample 101ome_19_FD_179950 | JGI IMG/M metagenome (GOLD analysis project Ga0255743, IMG submission 179950) | Coastal salt marsh microbial communities from the Groves Creek Marsh, Skidaway Island, Georgia - 101405AT metaG (version 2) | ecosystem: Environmental > Aquatic > Marine > Intertidal zone > Salt...
ATTTTCCTGGTTGGATATCTGCAACATTTAGATCCCATTCATCAAACAATAAATCAAAATATAAGAAAGCATCTGCACCTGGTTTGTTTGAGAATGCACGAACAACTGGTTCAAAATCATAATCTAAACCTGAACGCTCAAAGCGAATTTCTTTGATTGAACCAACTTCAAGCTTTGGAAAGAAGCCATTTGGATTTACATGACCAAGTTTATAATTTTTATAATCCTTGAGTTTCATATTCTTCAAAGTACCAATTGTCAAATTCTTGATACTCTTATTGAAATCAAAGATATAATCTGACAACTCTTCATTTTTTTCAATCTTGCTTACATAAGCTTTTGCTGGTACAGTCGCACCTGTATAAGTATTATCAAAAGTAATTTCATCACCTACACCATAAAACACACCAGGATATTCAATATTGATTTTAGTGACAGAATGTTTTTTCATTTTGGCGACTTTACCAAAACCATCTGAATTGATACTACCAAAAACAAAACGATTGTCAAGTTGATGTCCAATACCACCGTCTAGGTGTTTGATTTTTGTTACACTTTCAATCGTTTTTGATTCTGTTACTTTTTCACCTGTAATATAATCATAGGCAAAAATTTCTTCATGAGGTAAAAAACTACCATTGATGAAAATTAGGTCAAGAAAATACTTTGTTGTACCACCAACATTTGTAATTTTTAGATCTCTCACATAAGCAGAAGCTTTGCTGATTTGCCCAACAATTTGTGCTTGTTTGAATTTCGCAACATCATTTGCTTGAGAAATTTGCATCCATCTTCTTGACTGATAATCACTACTGGATAAACGAAGAATGTCAACTTTTGGATAATAGATTTCAATTGGTTCATCAAAAAAGATTCGAAAGAACCAGAAGAAAGAATTCTCTGTATCTTTATTTTTATAATAATCAAGAATTCTTTTTGTGAGGATATTTGGATCAATGTTTCGAAAGATTGATTGATCAAATGAAACGTTCTTGCGGAAATATTTCTTGAATAAATTCAAGACCATATCATAACAAGTATTATCTTCAATGTCACGAATATATCCATAAATGTTTTTATAGATTTTAACTGTGTTATAAAGTTCACCTGTTCGAATATTGATCAGAATTTCATTCTTATAGAAATTGTTTGTCTCCGTTTCATACTCAAAATAAATGCGGTCATTACTTACAATTAGAATTTTTGCTTTTGCTTTCGATAGTGAGCCATAAAGAATATCATCTTTTCGAATTGTCTTATTGTTTTCAAGAACCATTACTGTTGATTCAAGAAACTCATAGTATTGTTCTAAGAACTTAACAAATTGGGGATACTGCTCCGAAAAGTGTCCTGGTAACTGACTTGCAATTCGATTCTTAGGGCTGCTCATTTGATTCGATTATTTCTTATTATCGTAAAATGCGACAGGAGCTACATTGATGTCCTGTGATAACAGCATTAGAATTTGACGATTCGTTGGTGTGATCATGTAAGTATCTGCTTCAACTTCGAATTCCATTTCAGCACTTTCGCCAAAAATATATGTTGGTGCAAATGCCTCAATACGAATGAGTCCTGATTCATAATCAATTTTGCCAACATCTTCAACTAAAATATGACCATCATTTGTTCGAATCTCGAGAGCAGAAAAACTTGCATTTTCTCGAAGACTGCATTTCTTTACGTCTTCGTTTGCAGCATCAAAGTAATTGAATTCATTTGCTTGAAATGAACCTTTTTTCAATTTATTATTGAAATTGATTTTATATGTTCTTGCAGAGTTCGTAACAATTTTTCTTGTTTGATATAATCTTGTTCTTGTACTTGTTCCTAAAAATCCATCTTCAAGACCATCAATCAATCTCGAAAGTGCAGTGACTTGAAATGATTTATAAAATTTCAATAGATTTTCTTGTGCAAACTGTGAGGCAGATCGAATTACAAGGTCCGTCATTTCTGTTTCAGTAATTTCTACCTTTGTAATATCATAAACAATATCAGCAAATAAACGAATGTATGTATATTCTGGATCAATAATTTGCGGCTTGATTGAAATCACATTCAATGTATTCAATCGATCCATGATTGCAGTCTTTTCCGTTTCTGTCAAGAAGTTTCTACCTTTTGGCTTCAGGGCAAGATATACATTTCCATACATGGGTATTTCATTTTTCTCTCCACCCCAAACAGAAAGAGAATCGATATAGGGAAAATATTTTCTTATTTGAACTGAATAATCATCTTCTGTAACGGAGCGATTTTGACTAAAATACATTTGTCTTGCATTTTGACGAACTGCTTCAACATTTTCCTTATCATCGCCCTGTGCAGAAAACTGAACTGTTTGAATTAGATTGCGAGTTGGTAGTGGATTTCCCTGAAGATTAAAAGTGACACAATCATTTCCTGCGGCACCTGCAGTGGTCATGTAACTCAATTCAATAATCATATTGTTGAGAATTTTTTTACCCAGAATTCCATCACCAAATGATACTTGGTAATAGCCATCAAAATTTTCTTCAAGATAGTAAACTTCTGAATCTTCTGACAATAAAGTAATGTCAGTCATTCGTGTGTATCTTGTTCTTTCTTGACTATTACGATTTGGCTTGACATATACATTGAGTGTTTCAATATCAATATCTTGAGAAGCAATTAGAAAGCGATTTTCAAGCAACTGACGATTGACAACAATTTCTTCTTGTTGCGAAATTCCCTGAATCAAATCAATTTGTAGATTGAATCCGTTGACAGGACTAAAAACGTAATCTTGTGTGGTGACAAATGGATGAGATTCGCCATTCAGTTTTCTACCAGAAAATCTAGAACCAGCTGGTAGATTGACCGCACCTTGAGCGCCGGTAATGTCTAACAATCTCATGTTGAGAATGGCTCTTGACATCTTCTTTGAGTTTGCGAGATAGCCCATTTGTTTTGCAATTGATACAACATTCTTTCTTTGTTGTGCTGTATCTAAAAACATCTCGCTGGCGACTTGATTTAGATAAAATGAATTGTATTGTGTATTATAGGCGAGTAGGTCGGCAACAAAGTTCAACCCAGAAGCTTCAAAGTCATAGTCTGAGAAGTCTGAGTTATTACGAACAAAGTCCATTAGATTTTCTCGTATCAGAGAAAAATCGAGTTCATTGATCTTTTCAGAAGGAATTTTTGACATGTTAGCGAATTCTTCGAATTGTTTTCTGGTATACTAATCTTTCTTGTGGACTTGAACGAATCGCATATTCTAAGTATATATTTAGATTGTGTAAATCACTTTCCAATTCAAGATTCAAAACATTGATTCGACTTTCATAATTATTTATTTGAGTTTTGATAAAGGTTTTGAGAACATCCTTTGTCAAGAAATTGTTCATTTCAAATAATTGATCCTGAATACCAATACCAAAATTTTCATCATAAAGTTTTTCTCCTTGTCTTGTGTAGAACAAGTGATTCAAGGCACGAATGATTGCCGTCTTTTCATCCAAATTCTTGACTTGTTTTGTCATTGGATTTGGTATAAATTTGAGATCTAAATCTGAATGTCCTGGATTGACCATTATCCTTTGATGCGATAGAGTTTATAATAATCAAGTATAAATCTAGTATTTTCAAAATGATGTCGATTCAAACTGCCTGCATTGTAACGAATCAAAACGTAAGGATAGAAGTAGTTCTTATTTAGCTGACCAAATGTAATGAAACAGTCTCCTTCAAAAACTTTATTTGGTCTTTGATTCAAACGGAAGATATGTGTGTTCTGAGAGTTGACATGAAATGCACGATTGTTATTGTTCTCAAAGAAAATTGTGGATTGAGGAGCATCAATTGGATCTCTCACCAACCCACAATAAATCTCCATTCTTGAAATTCTTGGACGAGTTTTCTTGTCTTCATAATCATCCACTGCTGTTGTAAATTTAAATTCAAACGCATATTTAAATTTTGTTTCATCTCCATCAGTTGGATTATCATCAAGTTCTAATTTTAGTGGATCTCCTCCAAAACGAACTCCATAATAAACATTTGGTGTTTTGATTTTTGCTTTACGATGAATTTTAAATTCAGAGTTGCCAGTTATTGTCACTGCAGGTTCATCATCTGCAGTCATCAGACTTTCATTTGTATACAATGGAACAATTGGTGAAAACTTGTATTCTGTAGCTTCGCCTGTTTTTGGTGTTGGTGTTGGATTGGATTTTTCACTGCTGACTTTAAGTTTCTCTTGTGAAATTTCAGGAGAACTTTCTTCAATAAATGAAGATACAGTTCCACGGTCCAAAACTTCAATCAGTGTTTCTGGTTTCTCATCTTTCGAATCATCAGGCAATTTAAGTCCAGTACCATCTTGAGGTTCAAGCTCAAATAGTTTTGCAAGCCAAGCGATTGGATGAAACACGCCAGTTTTTGGTAAGTAAGAAACAAGAACTTGACTGAATCCAAACTCGGTTGAAAGTTTTGGTGTAATTCGAACAAGTTCTCTTTGAATCATCATATTGTGATGTTTGAATTTTTCTTCTACGTAAAAATCACTAGTAGTTTTTGGATCATATAGTACATGATTCTTAAGTTTATTTTTCATTCCACTAAAGTATGCCGCACTATAACGCATTTCTTTTGTTTCAACTACTGCAGTAATTGCGCTGTTTACACCACTCGATACACTTTCGTAGCCCACCTTTATCGATTCAATTGGATTTGTGACTACATCCCATGTTGATGATGCTAAACTCTTAATCGAATCGATTGGATTTGTAATCACATCCAATATTGATTCTCCAATACCAATAACAGTTTCTGCAATATCAATATCATAAACTTCTGTATAATTTGGATCGTTTTTTCTTCTGATTAATTTCTCTTGATCTTCTTCTGATAGAGTAGATAATGCCTCTTTGTCGATATCTTCGAGTGTAATTTTCAAATCATTTGCTGCACTTCCTAATGCCTCGTAAGAATCAATCATTGTATTTTTTGATAACTGAAATAATTGATCAATAATCACAGGCCCAAACATCAATCCACCCTGCATCAAATCTGAAGAAAGAATTGTACCAGCAACTGTATTTGCTTCCTCCGCAGTCATACCAAAATTTTTCACATTCATTGCGCTCTGAATTTTTTTAGAATCTCCAGAAAGAAAAGATTCATCAAGTTTTTTGACCCATTCGTCAATGTTTCCAAAACGAACATTTGGATATTGTTTCTTTAGCTTACGAATTTCGTTGATATGATGTTGAATTGTCTTATTTGCGGATGGTTTGAATGACTTATATGGTGGTGTATAATCTTCGCTTACTACACCATTAACGTCTGTTAGCAAACTGGCAAGCCGGTCATAGTTTTCTTCACGCACATACTTTGCCCAAATTTGACCATCAAAATCAATTTGAATGTTCAACAAATCGATAATTGCATCAAGCATATCCAATAAATCTTCAATATCTTTCTTGATTGCTTTCACACTTGCAAGAAGTTCTTCCAATCCCATTGTGTTTGGAACAAAAGTATTCTTCTTCCCCGCAAGAATATTTTGCATCTCACGAATCCAATCTGTTGTGCCTGTCAAATCAGAGAAATTGATGCTGTGCCAATTTCCTTTTGCTTCGGGATCCATATTGACAGGAACACTATTATAAATGTATCCTTCACCAATCTTTCTGTCTTCACCATCTCCAGAAGAAAAAATGAAAACTTTTTGAGATTCAAAAAACATATCAAGAGGTATGATGGATGGACCTTCAACGCCATCGAGTTTGAATTCATCAATACCCGCCAAATCAATTTCAAACTCATAGCGATATCTTGAAACTGCATCTCTTTTTTCTTTTGTGCCATTACCAGAACGAATTCTTTCAAGATAATTATAATATAATGTTTGTGAACTTTTTGCAGACTCTTCTGTAACAGATAGACAGCGCAAAATAAATGCACGATTATCCGCATTTAGTTCCGCATTATGACTTTTACCAATTCTTGCAGGAACTAATGTAATTTTTTGTAACTTATCATCAGCATCATTTCTTCTTGAAAGTTGACCTATTGCAGACTTCTTGATTTCATTTTCAAATGTTTCATCAATACCTAAAAGTTTCCTCTCGGTCACAACCGTAATCTGTCGACGCTTTTTTGCTTCAATACGATTTGCAAGATTCAAACTTTTGCTTTGAAACAAGAAAGTAATTCCGGTCATACTTTTGATCAAATTAGAAATTTTATCTAAGTTCTGACTAATATCGAAACTAAAGTAAAGAAATAATCCTTCATAGATGCCATAAGGTTTTGATAACAATTCAAGTCTTTGGTTTAGATCTTGAAAATTTCTTTTGAAGTAAGGGCGGTCCATTTGACCAAAGACATTGAACTCAAGATTTCCTGATGACTCTTTATATCTTGTACTGACTCCTGTTGCATCCTCATACTTTGCACGAAGTCTTTCTGCAATTTGCAAGCCATCATGTAGAAGTTTCTCTTCTTGATCTTTGACTTTTGTTTTAAAGTTATAAGGGACATTCTCATCATAGATGTCATAGAACTTCTTATAAACATTTTTTGCTTGAAGTTGAAGAGTAGTTGTTGGCAAGGACATGCCATTTTCGACTTGAAAATCTGGAATTACAGTCAATGTATAAATGCCAGACCGGAGCAGCATTTCTAATTGATTATAGATCATATCGTAGATGTAAATCATCGCACGATAGAGAAGATTCTGAATACCAGAGACAAGAAGAATTGCAATTTCAATGCCTGTAATTGCAAAGTCAAAATTATCTAAGACTAAACTACGAAAGGTATCCAAGTTTTCTTTGATACCTTCTAAGTTTTTGCTATTATCAATGGTAATTGGACCAAATAAATCAATCTCTTTCCATTCTGTCGAAAAATTCTGAAATTCTTCCTTTGACAGATGAGAAGTCAATGAATAAAAAGTATTGAATTGATTCTCTTGATCAATTGGTATTCTTTTGAGTGTGGTCATTTCTTTATGTTCTTCTCAGCAAATTGATCAATTTTTGAAATCACATCACGAAAGCCTACTAGTTTTTCACGAAGTTCTTCGAGTTCTTTCAATCTTTGTTTTTTCTTTTCAAGTTCAGTTTGAACTGTATTAGCATCTTCGTTCATACAATTCTCCATTGATAATGATTGGCTCTTTCTTATTTGGATCTTCTGTTCCTGTTGGATCATATGCATCAATGTCCGCTTGCATGAGTTTTTCATATTCATACAATGCGCTTGCAGAAAGTCTTGTTGTTTGTGCAATGCCATTTGGTTGGACATACCATAAAATAAATTCAATGATCTTATATACAAGGTTTCTTGGAGTTGCTGTCGATGCAGTCATGTTAATATTCCAACCAGGATTTGGTGTATTATAATCATATTGAATGCCATCTTTTGTATAGCTTGGTGCAGTCACGATTGTATATGTTGTTTCATTGAATGCAGGGAAATTTGTTTGTGCAATTTGAGTTGATGTCAATGAACCCCAATCCCATGTTTTTGGATTTGTAGCTGGTGCATCTTTTTTCACTGTGCCTGTCAATGTGGTTCCACCAACAGTTACACTATATGTTGGTGGTGTTTTTGCAGTTGCACCAGGAGCACCTTGAATATATCCAATCAATGAATTTGTATTTGGTGCAGTCATGTTGACACCTAGCCCAACAAATTCGGCTGCACAATGTGCCGTCCAGGTACTTAGCTTATATCCATCCGAATCAATCTTTCCGAGTTTACTTTCAATGTCAGAAAATTCACCAATAATTTTATTGATTTCGGCGATTCTTGCGTTTCCTGATGTTCCATTTGGATCAATTTTGTTGCCGTATTTTGAATATACATCAGCATAGCCTGCCACTGTCAGTCGCTTTGTTTTATTACTTGAATCCAGTTTTGCAGGAACTGCAGCATCGGATATTAGACTATCGAAGTCTCCATCATAGCATGATTTTGTTCCTAAACCACCACCCTGTTCTTTCACAAGGTCTGCAATATTATTCAAATCAGAAGGTAAAATCAAATCAAACACACATGGCTTTTGTTTTTCGATAAGAGCATCGCTCTTTTCGACTGTCTTACGACCCGAAAGTTTTATATTATAATCAATCTCTGTACTTGGCGAAGCAATATCATTTTGCCTTAGAAGATATTCATAGATTACACCAATATTTGTTTCGTAGGTCAAGCGAAATAAATTTGCAACAAAGTAACGATTCTTTTTATAAACTCTTGTGTTTGATAATGACCTTCCCTTTACTAATTCATTTCCCATGAATGGTATTGTTGGATAATACTTTTTTCCATACACTTTGAATCGATTCAAATCGGCAAATGGAAAATGATATTGAGTGTATAAGTATGCCTTTTCTGCTTCCATTGAATCGAAGTATCTTTTTGCTGGATGTCTTTCAACATCTTCTGTTTCAAATTTTGATTCGTATACTTTGTTTTCTTCTACTTCGAATTCAATAGTTGAATGGTATGTTTCACGATAGCTTTCATTCATCAAGGCAAACATGAAACCAAAAATACCGTTTACAATTGCATTGATTAATTCATTTACAATATTAGTAACAAAACTAAACATATTATTGAGTGCATCTTCTACACCTTTCATTGCATCACAAACCCAACCAAAAGGATCAACTAGAATTCTATTACCAAGTATTGTTACGTCAATCGGAAAAATACCTCCAAAACTCATAGCTCCACAAATAGTGGCTGCAAAATCAAATATCTTTCCTGCTTCAGGTATGAAACTTTTTGGTGAAAGTTCTCCTCTGCGATTTCCTTTGATATATCCTTTTGTAAAAATTGTTAGTCCTTCTTCATGCGGTTTTCGATCGATACGAACTAAAAATGTTCTTGTTGATTTCGCACCATTACCAAATGTAATTTTTCCTGTTGAAAAATGAGGATTATAAAATTCATAAACAAGTGGATATGAGCCTGTTTGATGTAAAAATGAATTTGTAATTTTTGCAGAAGCATCTGTTTTTTCATAATCTTTTGTGTCACCAATCCAAATTTTACCCCAACATTCTGTATCATTTGTTGCTCTTTCATTTAGTCCTGAAAGACTAATTCCCGCATCTGATTTTCCTCGGTCATTATTTGCTTTGATTGTAATCTTAAATTCAACAGCGGTTTGAAAACGGTCATTTTCATCTCCCCATTTACCTTCCCAAGTATAAGGATCAAATTTCTGAAAATCTTCATGTAAATCACGATTATATCTCCAATCCTTACTTGTACATGGAATTAGCTGAAGCATTCCATTAGCACTATCAACATCATAATCTTCAAAAAGTTTTTTCATTGAATACGAAACTGCAGGAATGCCACCAGCAGCACCAGTTGGTGGTGTTTTTAATCCTTCCGGCGTAAAAATTTCATTTACGCCAGTAAACATTGGCTCTGACTTATTTGCTTTTGGTCTTATAGCGTATGGATTTAAATTTGCTCGTTGTGTTGCGGTAGCACCAGGAGGAATTGCTTTTGATGGTGCAGCTTTTGCTCTTGCTATCGCACCATTTAGGCGGCTTGATGCAACATAACGAACAACTCTTTTGTTCGTATCTTCTTTTGGTTCTAAACCACCAAAACTCAATGGAGCAGGAGAACTTGTCTCAACATTATCAACCGACTTTATCAGGTCATTTGCAAATGGCCCAAATCCTAAACCAAATGGTTCTCTCAATGCTCCGTCTTGTGCAATATAGTGTCCAAGATAATTGAAGAAAGCGCCACTTGTAACAGCCATTGCATTCTGAATTTTACCTGCTGCTTTCCAAGCCCAATCCATATTTGGTACAAGTTCCGGTGAAACTGCAAAGGCATTTCCTAAAATGATCTCATCAATAATGCGAAGAATTTTTCTTTTTGATTTTTCTCCTGAAATTTGATTTGAGAATTCAACTTCTTTGATTTCAGGTTTCGGTGGTGGTGGTGGAGCCGCTGTTGAACTACCCGTTGAAAATCCAGGACGAGAATCGCAATAACCAAATGAATAACAAGTTTTTCCAATAAAAGGTGCAATTGAAACTTTTTGCAATTCTTCAATTGTTGGTGCACCAAAAACTAGAATATGTTGTTTCCCTGTACCTTGGCTAGGGTCTGGTGCTATAAAGAAATACTTATAACCACCACTTATCCAATTGAACTTTGATGTAGTATGAAACAAATAATCTCGAATAACTTCGAATGAATGGTCAGCAAGTACATTTGAAACTGGTGTCAAATCATCTTTGAATGTTCCTCTTCCGAATACAACGGGATCAAAAAGAGAATCGACTTTTGGTGTTGCCAATATCGTAGTGTCGATTAATTCATAATTCTGTCCTTTTAGAAATGTCGTATCAAGTCCAGCATTACCTGAAAAACTTTCACAAGGTTCATTCACCAAATAATTAGGTTCATTTTGCCAGTCACTTGTGCCTTCTTCTGCACCATCTTGACAAAAACCAAAAGTGATCATTCGAACATCAATTGAATCTTTTTCTTTAATGACTGCAGATTTTGCTTCACTAAGAGTTTCGTATCCCCAAACACGGAAATTTTCACTCCCAAGATATGTGCCTTTTGTTCCATGAAAAACAAAATACTTATATTTCTTACAATCTTTCTTATGAAATATACCTCTTAGCACAGTTACTGCATCTTCGATTGTGTATACTCCCCATTTTCGATTATCAACTGCATTGACTGTACAAGTAAATTGATTAAGATTGTAAACAGTTATAATATAATCATTCGTTTCTTTACCTTTATGATTTGTAATTCCTGGATTATTGGCCCAATGAGAACAAACTTTACCTTCAACCTCAACAACTTTGATTTTATATAAATTTGCAGTTTTTGTGTTCGTTGCAATTGCGTAATCACTCCATCGTTCAAGCAGCCATTTATCATGTTTTAGTGATCCTCTATGGTAAGTAACTGATGGATTTTCAGTTGATTTCATTTTTTTGATTTCGAATGCTTCCTTTTTTGTTCTTTTGTCATAACCACTATGAGCTACTAATTTACCATCAATTACAACATTTATAGTATAAGTACTAAAAAAACTATTTCGTGAAACATACCATCCAGTATAGTTTACATTTGGTTCTTTTTTTGTTTTGATTAGTAATTCATGATTTCCCTTTGCATCTCTATACTGCTCATCACTTTTAACAATCTCATCAAATTTTGTTGACTTTTGAATTTCATATTCAATTGATTTTCCACCAGATGTTTCTGATAAATCTTCAATTTTTCCTGCAGTGTTCGTTGCTGTTGAAATTGTTTTGCTTTGTGTTTTTGATGAATCAAGAACTTCTTCCCATTGAACAACACCGCCTGTAACTGCGCCTGAAGAATTTAGATTTTCTCGCCAAAAGTTTTTTGATGTATTACTTTTTATTTCATTTATTTTTGACATATTCTATCCTATTCTCGAATGAAAGAAATCATTCTGACTTTTTGTGGCTGCAAAACTTCAGGTTCTTGTGGTGTATCATC
>Ga0255743_10003985_pt1 | contig 11505 bp, 15 predicted proteins | sample 101ome_19_FD_179950 | JGI IMG/M metagenome (GOLD analysis project Ga0255743, IMG submission 179950) | Coastal salt marsh microbial communities from the Groves Creek Marsh, Skidaway Island, Georgia - 101405AT metaG (version 2) | ecosystem: Environmental > Aquatic > Marine > Intertidal zone >...
CAATGGCTAAGTTCTCAAATCCGTTATTTAGAATGATCTACGAAAGACCCGTTTTATCTTTCTTTGCTATGCCTATTATTGTTGGAGTAGGATCGCAGTGGTTATCGGCCACTATTCGCAAAGGCAAAACAGGCTCTTACTTCCAAGGAGTAGGTAATGTTTTCCAAGAAAGCGATGAATTGAGCCCAATGGCTGGATTCGGCAACGCAATTAGAACAGAAGGGGGAGATGCTTCTGACTTGATGTTTAGAGCAACTATCTCAAGTAGAGAAACCGGCCCCGGTGCCTCTGAGTATGACGAGGTTCAAGCAAGACCAACAGGAGCTCCAGTAAGATATGATAGAGAATATCATGATAGTATATTCTTCCCTAACTTAGACTATAAGGATAACAAGCAAGTAATAACACAAGAGTTCCCTGCTAAAGCTGTAGACACATACGTGTTCGCAGGTATCAATGGCATAAACAAAATAAACATGAGATGATTAAATGAGCTTCTTTACTGATAACGCATATACTATTGTCGGCAGCTCTGTAGCAGGAGCTGCGGTATTTGCTGCATTAGAAAAGATGTATCAAGGAAGCGCAGGATTTAGCGACAGATATGTTAAAGCAGCTGCGATAGGAGCTATTTGCGGAGGAGCACTTTCCTTTTCTATACTAAAAGGAAGAGATATAGCTGAAGGAATAGGATCAAGAAACTACGCTCTCATAGGAGGTGCACTAGGTATGTCAGCTTCACTGCTTTACTATCTAGTTAACAAGAACTACAATACCAAAGCACTCATAAAGAACACTGCTATCGTCAGTGCAACAGCAGGAAGTGCTGGAGCAGCACTCGTAGCATACAACAGCATGCAGTAGGTGAAGAAAGATGGACCCGTATTATAGCCACACGCACACATTTGGGCCAGTAAGCGAAGGAGCAGGGGTAGACAGAGGTATGCACCAATTTTATGGAAAACAAAAAGGGCTGGGAAATCCGCTACCTAGCACACCGGGAACAGGACTGATACTAGGAGTAGTTGTGACATCTTTTTACGTAGTTCCAGCTATAGTTAATCAGTTAGTCGCTTCCAAGGTTCTAGGCTTCGACAATCGACTAAATACAAAGCAACAAGTTGCCCGAAGCAGTGCTGTCGGAGCACTTTATGGATTGGGAGCATTAGTAACATACTCTGCTATTTCTAAATAATATTCGAGGCGATAAATTGAGACTTTGGAAAGAATACAAGAAGCTATGGGGAACCAACCCACTAAATGCAGGTATTCTAACTTTATCGCTCGCCTACGCAGGAGATAAAGTACGAAAAGCCATAACAGCAGACTCTGGAGACTTCTATGGTATTGGAGCTAGTACCTCCACCACTTCATCTACATCAGCTTCTCACGCTATGATGAACAGAGGTACATCTGGAGACTTAATGGATCACCCTGCTTCTTTATTTGGTTACAAAAACATGGGATCTCACTGCACTGGAGGAGTTCACGGAGCTTGCACCAACCCCCACTGCATTACTCACGGAGGAATGGGCTCAGTTAGTGTAACAACCTCAACATCATCGGTCCACCCACCTACTTTGAGAGAATCTTACGGAGACGACTCACACACTTCACCTAGCCAGTTATTTGGAGTATCTAGCTCAGCAAGAAGAAGAGTTATGGTAAACAACCAAGATTACGAAGGATATAATAGACCACAAGCAGGTCATTTATTCGGTCATAAAGAGCAACCATCCATGTCTGACTCAGACCTCGAAATGATAGCAGACATGGGGGCTTACTAATGAAGCACGGGCAAAGCGACTTAGGTGCTAAGCGACCACGCTATCACCCCGTAATTGCTTGGGAAGCAAATAACTTACAAAATGATTTCATTGACATTACCCGTATGGCTTTGGATGATCGCTATGGAAAGGTCGGAGCTTCAATCTACAAGCGCCGAAACGGTAGCGGACCCACAGACGGTTCTGAGCCGGGATTGTTTGGTATGGTTAACTACCAATCACAAAGAGGAGCTTACTTTGGAGGAATGGTAGCTGCAACAAGTGCTTACTTGATAGCAGATTGGTATTTGAGTAAAGGCTACGCTCTGAAAGGGTGGAAAAGAAGAATCGCCAGATCGCCTTTGACAGCAGCGATTCTTGTTCTTGGATTTTACTTAGTAGCACCTACCGACTGATAGAATCATCATTGTTATCTAAGTGGTTAGAACCACATTCTATACACATGATAACTCTACCAGCTGGTACTTCATGAATAATTAGTTCTACACCGTCACAGTGTAGGCACTTCATATCAATCAGCTTAGATTGCTTTCTAGCAACAGCACAGAGTTTAGAAGAGCGGCGGTACCTTCTTCTAGTTCGTGGTTGTTAATGGATTGACTGAATGTTACAGTCTTTCCGGCAATCTCTACAGCAATGCTTACGTTAGTTGTTTTGTCTTCTCGCATGTTTTTCTACATCCTACCCTTCTGGGTTGTTTATACGATGTTTCGTTGTCTATATATACATTACTTAGCTAGTCTTGTTTAAACTTTGGAAGCTTCTTCTCTTCGTTAGTGGGCTTCCACTCGACTTTGCTGGTACCATCTTTGCTTTTTTTAGTCTCGATTTTGCGTTTTGCTCTAAATCCACGACCTAGTAATTTATCATCACGAGAGTACTTTGCGTTGCTCCCACGAAGCCCAACAGCTTCTTCGTTAGACCATTTTATAGCGTGCTCTTGAGCAGCATGTTGATCTAGCTTTCTTCTAAAGCCAAAGACTTCATCCCATGGCTCTCCAAGACATACATTGTTTGCTACAACGTGTTTGAATTCACAGCTCATACACTTTACTGTTATCAGATGATTCCAAACTTGGGTGTCTCCACGACTAGAAGACTTTTGGCTCTCGACGCCACCAACAGAATGAAAGATCCTTGTGTCAGCGTGGCTACAAACAGGGCATGGAACAGGCTCACCACTTTTATCATCTAACACAATTTCTCCTTCGAGATTGACCTTCTGATCAGCAATATCTCGGCAGATAGGACACTCTCGCCTTTTGTTCCATTCATTAGCTGTTATCCTCTCGTCCAAGTATACTCACCTCCATAGCCATTTGTTGCATAGAATCAAACATGATATTCAAGTCTAAAGTCCTAACTAAGTATAGTATAGCTCTAGGTTCTCCGTCATATTTCACTGCTATGCCTCCCTCTGGCGAAGCAGCAGCGAACACTATGTCTGGCATCCCCATCTCTTTGAGTTCTTGTATGAACGAATCTATTTTTGATAAAAGCTCTTCATTTACAGCCGAATCACTCATCAAGAGCTGCCTCCTTTATTTTCTTAGCAAGTATTTTTAGAGCCTTGATAGTTTTCTCATCTTCATAGTCATAGTATACTTGAGTGTTAATGGCTTTCTTAATAGAGTTAGAGTGGGAGATAACATCTGCTTTCCACTCTTCGAATTTATCCTTAACAAACGATGCAAAGACTTCTTGCTTAGGTACCCAACACCTATGGCACATCACAACAGCTTCTAGAGCCATCTCGTATCTTTCTACTTCCTCATATTCTTCCCACTGGTTATTTGAGTATACATCAGACTCGTCAACTAAGACTTCTTGCTTTATTATTTCGTACTCAGCAGGCTCTAAAACGTGGCTTCTAGTGCCAGTTCCACAGGAAACGCATTTGCCATACTTAGGTCGCACATCATCACGAGTGACTGTTGCCATGAACTGTAACACTTTCATCGGGTAATTAACAGTCGTGTTCCTAATCAATCGCTATTCTCAAATAGACATAGTGTGTCGAACTAATATGGCAGGCGATACTAGCCCAGAAGCAACTACTATCAAAGTAGAAGTAGAAGATAGAGGAAATAAGATAGAATCAGTAGACGGAACTAGTGTCTTTCAAACAAAGACAGCACTCTTAGTTTCTGATTGTGGTAGAGAAGCACTACCGAGTCAGACATTTGGTGCACTTGGTATAACTACTACTGTAAAGTCTTTAGCACAGATACACGGTGATGAAGTCATCACAGGCAGAGGCATCCAACTAAAAGCAAATACAACAAACACTGCAGCGATAGTAATCGGTGGTACTTCGGTAACAGCTAGTGCAACAGCTTCTGCTATTGACGGAATACCACTAGCAGCAGGAGATACCCTATTTATTGAAATAACTAAGCTTTCTTCTCTTTACGCACATACTACAGCAAATACACAATATCTTCATTGGATAGCTTACTGATGAGGTATCCACACTCAATGTGGTGATTAAATGGGGTATATGGGTTCAAGTAGGATACTTGTAGACTACGACAATGACGGAACCCGAGACGGAATAATTACCCAACTAAATGTAGGCAGTGGCCTCACTGGGACACTAATTAACGGCGTTCTTTCTCTAGAAGCTAGTGGCGGAGGAGGGGCTATTTATGATGGAACAATAACTTTAGCAGCCGGTACTAACATGAGTGGCGGCGGCGATTTTACTACTAACCAAAACTCAGCAGAAACAATTACTTTCGACGGCCTAAGCAACGCTCAAATCCAAGCCCTGATAACAGGAACATCCCCTATATCCGTATCAAGTGGAGTAGTATCTTTTACAGGTGGTCTAAATGACTTATCGGACGTAACCATTACTTCTCCAGCAGATGGGGATGCTCTGCTTTACAATGGATCAGCTTGGGTTAACTCTCCCAGAGATGTGGCTTTTATTAGAGTGAAAAACGATACTCTTAGCACACTAAACAAAGGAGAAGTAGTGTATATTTCTGGGCCACATAACTCTAATGTTGCAGATGTAGAACTAGCAAGGGCAAACTCTGCTACAACAATGCCCGCTATAGGTATACTATACCAAACACTAAATGCTGGAGATGAAGGACTTGCTGTAGTATACGGTAAAGCCAACGGCGTTGCCCTTCCTTCACCTACCTTTTCTGAAGGAGATATAGTGTATGTTTCGACAACAACTGCAGGAGCAGTAACTGCTACTAAGCCAACAGGATCTAGCGACTTAATCCAAAACATAGGAATAGTAATGCAAACGCACGCTACGAACGGTGTTATCTTCATAACAGGTGTGGGGCGTTCTAACGATGTTCCTAATTCGTTTAGTATCGCCGGAGATATCACCACAACTGGAGATGTAAGTGGGGCAGATGGTACGTTTACTGGAGACGTTTCAATTGGCGGTAAATTAACTGTTACTGGGCTGATCGATCCTACAGGGCTTGAGCTAACGCCTGTTTCCACAAATCCCGGCGGGGTTGCTGCTAACACGATCTGGCAAGACTCTGGTAATTCTAATCAATGGAAAATAGGAGCTAATAGAGTAGTAGATGCAGGAAATATATCAACTATAGCCGGTGGAGCAGGATTTGTCACAGATTTAAGCGGATTCGATACAGGGGACCTTACAGAAGGAAGTAATCTGTACTATACAGATACTCGTAGTAGATCGGCAGTATCTGTTGGTACTCCAGCTGCAGCTTCGGGTTCAGGAAGTATTTCTTATGTTTCTGGTACAGGAGTATTCACGTACACACCTCCTGATCTTTCTGGATATCTTACTTCCTATACTGAAACTAACGACTTAACCGCAGCTGTTACTTGGGCTAATGTCCCCGATGCCAATATCACACAATCTTCGGTTACACAGCATCAAGCAGCTCTTTCGATTACAGAGTCACAAATTAGCGACTTAGGTACTTATCAAACACAGAATGCTGTACTAACTGACTTAGCGGGATTAACCCAAGCTACTGATAAACTACCTTACTTCGATTCTGCCACAACAGCTGCCACAACAACACTTACTTCATTTGCTAGAACACTTTTAGATGACGCAGATGCAGCAACAGCTCGAACTACGCTTGGGGTAGACGCAGCAGGTACAGATAACTCAACAGATGTAACCCTTGCCACAGTCACTGATAATTATTTATCAATTAGTAGTCAGCAAATCACTGCAGGTACTGTTCCAGTATCTCTCGGAGGTACAGGTTCTACAACTGCTTCTGCAGCAAGAACTGCACTAGGCGTAGACGCAGCAGGTACAGATAACTCGACTCCGGTAACTCTGGCTTCAGTTGCTAGCAATTACTTGAGTTTAGCAGGGCAACAAATTACTGCAGGTACAGTACCAATATCTCTCGGAGGTACAGGTTCTACAACTGCTTCTGCAGCAAGAACTGCATTAGGAGTAGACGCAGCAGGTACAGATAACTCGACTCCAGTTACGCTCGCTACCGTTTCTGGAAACTACTTAGCACTAAGCGGTCAAGAAATAACTGTAGGAACAGTTCCAGTATCTCTTGGTGGTACAGGATCCACTACCGCAGCTAACGCTAGAACTGCACTAGGGTTAGCTATTGACACCGATGTCCAAGCATATGATGCGGACCTGTCTGCAATAGCAGCTCTTTCCTCTGCTGATGGTAATTTTATTGTTGGCTCTGCTACAGGCTGGGTTGCAGAAAGCGGAGCTACTGCCAGAACTAGCTTAGGGCTAGGAACAGCAGCGACCTCCGATACTGGAGACTTCGCTACTGCAGCTCAAGGAACAAATGCAGACACAGCATTCGGCTGGGGTAATCATGCCTCTGCCGGATACTTAACTAGCTATACTGAAACAGACACTCTAAATGATGTAGTAGGAAGGGGGAGTAGTACAACATCCGCTATTACAGTAGGAGGATTGACTGTAGATACTAATACCTTAGCAGTAGATACCGTCAATAATAGAGTAGGTCTAGGAACTACTTCTCCAAAAACTAAGCTAACGATAGAAGGTTCTGTAACACTCAAAGAGCAGGCCGCTGCCGATGCAGATAGTGCAGCTTACGGTCAGTTGTGGGTTAAAACAGGTACGCCTAACGAGCTTTACTTCACAAACGATGCAGGAACAGACATCCGCCTTGACTCAGAAACTGACTCGGTAGTTGGTGGAATCAACGGCTTGGTTAAGTCAGATGGTGGAGGCAACATCAGCGCTGCTGTAGAAGATACTGACTATCAAGGGGTACTCGCCGAAGGAGCTTTCGCTGATGGTGACAAAACTAAACTCGACGGTATCGACTCAAATGCTACTGCAAACACGGGAGCACTTGCTGATCTGGATACCGTAGGCACTTCAGAGATTGATGACGATGCGGTAACTTACGCTAAGATACAGAATGTATCAGCCACTGATAGACTCCTCGGACGTGATTCAGCAGGAGCAGGTGTTATCGAAGAAATCACCCCTGCAAATGTCCGAACTATGCTCAATATAGCAGATGGAGCAACTAACACCGCTGCACCAGCAATTGAAGACAACTCAGGCACTCCAGCATTCGCTACAGGAATCACAAAAGCGGAAGTACAAACCTTACTCAATGTAGCAGATGGTGCTACCGCAAACACAGGAACTGTCACAAGCGTAGCTACAGGTACTGGGCTAAGTGGAGGGCCAATCACATCTACAGGAACTGTCTCGCTGGCAAACACAGCTGTTACAGCAGGTTCCTACACTAATGCTGACATAACCGTTGATGCCCAAGGAAGAATCACTGCTGCAGCAAACGGTAGTGGGGGCGGAGGAACTCCGTCAGGCGTGGCGGGAGCAGTTCAGTTCAGCGATGGCTCAGCTTTTGATAGTGATGATGCTAACTTACACTATGACAATGCTAACAACCGACTAGGCATCGGAACTAATAGCCCAAGCGAGACGCTTCATGTTTCTGGAAACGTGCTTCTCGAAGACCCTTCCTCAACAGGCTCTTCCGACCATTTGCTTGAAGTTAGGTCAGCTTCATCAGCTACTCCCGATAATGCAATCATCCTTGTCTCAGCCGACACTGACTCTAAACTCCCAAGACTCCATATACGAGATATAGAAGCTAACTCAGGAACATTTAACGGAAATTATTCAGCTTATTTTGCCCTTGACCGAGCATCAGCAATCGTTACAGGCTCGGCTCAAAACGACTTGCTAATCGCTAACGGCAACTACAACAAAGATATTCACCTTTGCACTAATAACACATCTAATGGTTCACAGGCTCAAGCCAAACTAACGATTGCTTCCGATGGTGATGTAGGAATCGGAACGACTTCCCCAGCCCAAAAGCTACATGTGAGTGGAACGATCCGACAAACAGGTGCTACATCAGCAGTCCTTGTAGCTGACGCTAACGGAGATTTGACGGCAGCATCGACTCTTGCTGATGTTGCCTACTATCAAGCACAACCTCCCCTTCCTCCCGGTCCCGGTGCACCACCGGGGATTGGTAATTGGCACGCACCTATCGCAGCGGTCTTTTCTGGGTGGATTGACATCGGTGGGTACTATGTCCCTGCATTCCAGTGATAATGACGGTTAAATACCGGATGAAAGAACCACTTTACCATGGAGGAAGAAGTTTCACCCCAGCCAAGTAAGACGATAGATTTGAACGCAGAAGATAGTCTGAGAGAAATTAATCTCACATTGACAGTAGGCCAAATTGAGCTGATAACAGTACTTATTGAACAAAATATCCAACCTAAAGGATATGAGATGATCAAGCTAGTTTATGAGTTATTCCAAAGGCTACAGATACCAGAGGTCTTCGCCGACAGTACAGAACAAACTTCTCTGGAGGCTTTTGATTGAGTGAGAAAATCAACAATTCACAAAAACAAGAGGGTGCATCAGCACGAGAAGTATGTATCCATATAGCAAGAGAACTATCTAATCTAGTAAAACATACATTAGGCCCTAATGGTCTAGATAATATGTTAGTAGACGTAGCAAAGGATTCTGTAATCACGAATGACGGTGCGACCATTATCAAGCAATCTGCTATCGACCATCCTGTTGCTAAAGTCATCATGCACGTAGCAAAAACACAAGAAGAACAGTGTTATGATGGTACTACTTCCTCATTGGTACTTACAGGAGAACTAATGACACAAGCAGGTGACTTACTGAAAAACAAGATCCATCCAACAAAGATTTCACTTGGGTTCCAGATTGCTGCTTTGAAGGCAGAAGAAATACTTCTAGACATGGGCATTAAGCCAGATGAAGATATGTTGAATCTCATCGCTCAAACCGCTATGACAGGTAAGTCAGCAGAAGCTGACAAAGAACACTTAGCGGATATTTGTGTCGAAGTTGCTATGGCAGTTCCTATGGATGATATCACTATTGTACAGCGACCAAACGGTAAAGTAAAAGATTCAACAGCGATTTCTGGCTTACTTATTGACGGTCAAAAGCTCGACCATATTATGCCCGATGCGGTAGAAGCCCCGAAGATTGGTTTAGTCGCAGCGGATATTGATATTCCAGATTATACTCAGCAGCTAAATGTTCAGTTATCTGGTAACGATGATGTTAAACAATTTATCCAAAGTAGAAACCAACAGTTAGTTGATATGGCTCAGAACCTTGTTGATACAGGAATGAATGTACTATTCTGTTCCAGAGAAGTACACCCAGCTATCATCGAGCACTTAGCTAGCTCAGGGATATATGCGGTACGAAGAGTACGCAGAAGTGATATGGAAGCATTAGCTAATGCCACTAAATCTAGAATAGTAATGAACATAGATACCTTTTCAGAAAAGGATCTAGGAACCGCAGGACTTCTTGAAGAAATTACCGTAGGTGAAAAGCCTATGATAAAAATCACAGATACACCAAACAAGTCAACAGTATCTGTTTTGGTTAGAGCTCCTACCGAACATGTAGTCTCTGAAATAAAAAGAGCATTTGACGACGCTATCGGTGTAGTGTCTATTGCTCATGAAGATAACAGCGTGCTGCCCGGTGGCGGTGCACCATACATGCAGCTATCTAGCAAACTCAAAGAGTTCGCAGCAACAGTTGGAGGAAGAGAGCAAATGGCCGTAGAAGCTTTTGCTAACGCCCTCGAAATTATCCCAAAGACTCTTGCAGAAAACTCTGGATTAGATCCTATTGATGCTATGATTGCCTTAAGAAAAGCTCACACGCAAGAAGAAGGATGGAAATATGGGATTAATGTTATAGATGGTTCTGCCGTGGATATGCTTAGCGAGAAAGTACTAGAACCTAAGAGAGTAGTTGCACAAGCAGTAAGAAGTGCAGCAGATATCGCTTCACAACTAATAAGAGTAGAGTTAATTACAACTGCAAAACCAATATCGGAGATAGGTGACGATGACTTCCAATTCTGAAATCGAAGAAATACTAGCAAAGCTTGTCCAAACAGACAAACCATTTGTATTGATGATCGAAGAGCATGGCTCTTTGAATTACTATACAAACAACAAAGGGGATAGACTAATCCTCGTAAATAAGGAGTGATAAAAATGCCAATAGCACCACCAAATAGCCCACTATTAGATCTAATGTACCAAAACTCACCAATAATTGGTGACATGGTATCGAAAGAAGAAATGCTAGAGCTACAGAGAGAACAAGAGGCAAGACTCCTCGGTACATTCTTTGTACAAGCGATCTTTTTGTCTTTAGCTATCATGCTATATGCTACTTGGAAGTGGAGTCAATTTAGTGAACCATGGGAATCAGCTTTGTTTTATGGTTTACTTTCATTTTCACTTCAAGCAGCATTGTACTTCTCATATAGAACAATGTTTGAGGACTCATCTAATTACAGGAAAGAATTGAAGAGAATGAAAACGAAGCAAAAGAGAAGGATGGCTCAAATGTCTTTCGAAATGAGAAAAATGCAAACTGAGAGTCTTCTGCAACAACAGATGAACCAATATCACGCACAGATGCAGATGGCTAATGCAGATGGCGTTATTACTCCACAAGAGCAAGCACTACTAAACAATACTGCTCAAACCATTCAGCAAACCGCAGCGGGGGCTGGTATGGGAAACTTGGACTTAAACGAGCTAGCCAAGCAGCTAGGTATAGACCAATTCAAACTTGGACCTATACCCCTTGGACCCAAAATGACTTTCGAGCAGCCGCCAATCAATACTATGACAGTGGCTTCTCAGCAGGCTATGCCAGTGCAGAAGCTCGACTTGGAACCAAAGGACACAACCAGCTTAGAAGCACAGACGAAAGAACAGTACGCATAAGATGTAGTGCAATTACAATAGCAGGGCACAGGTGCAAACGATATGGCAAAGAACGGTGCTGGCAGCACAGATAACTCTGGAACCGATGTCTGTCCTAAGTGTGATAATCCATTCGTACATTATTTAATGTGCCCATCGTGTGGCTACTACCAAGGGACTCCAGTATAGGTGATACTATGGGCGTTATTTTCAAGGATGTTGGCGACGATCAACAAGAAGCCATGATGGAAACAATCTATGTCGGACAAACATGGCAATTTAGATACATGAAAGCTAAGTTTTTCTTTTGGGCAACAGTGAGTACTCTTACAGGGATGGCCGGTACTGCTTTTATTGACTATGGTATCTACAAATTTACTGACTATTCTGGTATCATAGGGTGGTTACTAGCGTGAGTGGTGAAATCATAGTAGGCCACGCACTGTGGCAAATG
>Ga0255743_10003988_pt1 | contig 11499 bp, 9 predicted proteins | sample 101ome_19_FD_179950 | JGI IMG/M metagenome (GOLD analysis project Ga0255743, IMG submission 179950) | Coastal salt marsh microbial communities from the Groves Creek Marsh, Skidaway Island, Georgia - 101405AT metaG (version 2) | ecosystem: Environmental > Aquatic > Marine > Intertidal zone > Salt...
AAAGTATCAAAATGTTGTGTTCCAGGATCTCATGGAAGTACTTTTGGTGGAAACCCATTAGCAATGAGTGTTGGAAATGCAGTGTTAGATCAAATATTCAAAAAAAATTTTTTAAAAAATGTAAGAGAGTTATCTAAATATTTTCATAAAGAGTTGGACAATATCAAAAAACAATTCCCAAAAATTATTAAAGAGGTAAGAGGAACAGGTTATTTAATTGGTTTACAACTTTTTTTTGAACAAACAAAATTTATTCAAAAATTGATGGATAACAACTTACTGACTATAAGAGCATCAGAAAATGTCGTAAGAATATTACCACCTTTAAATGTTAAAAAAACCGAAATTGATCTTGCGCTAAAAATCATCAAAAAAGTTTGTAGCGAATACAAGTCATGAAAAATTTTATAGATTTAAAAAATTTACCGGCATCAGATTTAAGAAAAATTCTTAATGACGCAAAAAAAAGAAAAAAATTAAGAAATAAACTAAATACATTGGATGTTGATAAAGGTTCTCCGCTAAAAGGAAAACTATTAATCCAGATGTTTGAAAAGTCCAGCTTAAGAACAAGATTGAGTTTTTATTTAGCAATCAAACAACTTGGTGGCAGTACCTTAACACTCAGACCTGATGAACTACATTTATCAACTGGAGGAGAGTCGATTGAAGATACTTCTAAAATACTATCTACTTTTGGAAATGCTTTTATGCTTAGAACAGATGATGATAAAAAAATAGATGAGTTTAAAAAATTTTTATCAATTCCAATAATTAATGGTTTGAGTCCATCCTCCCACCCTACACAAATTTTATCTGATATTTTCACTGTAGAGGAAATTAAAAAAAAACCTGTATCCAAATTAAATATTACTTGGATAGGGGATTCAAATAATGTTTTAAATAGTTTAATTGCAGCCTCTGTCAAATTTTCATTTAGATTAAACGTTGGCTGTCCAAAGAAATATCAACCTGATAAAAAAATTCTTGATTGGGCTAAAAAAGGTAACAATAAAATCTATATATTTAATGATCCAAAAAAAGCAGTTATGGATGCAGATGTAATTTTTTCAGATAAAGTAATATCTCTAAATGATAAAGTGAATAAGAAAAAGAAACTCAAACATTTTGAGAGATTTAAAATAACAAAAAAATTAATTAGTTACGCCAGAAAAGATTGTATTTTTTTACATTGTTTACCTAGAGGTAAAGAAGTGGATGAAAATGTTTTCTACAGCAAACAATCAAAAGTTTGGCATCAAGCCTTTAACAGGGTTCATGTACAAAAAAGTATTTTATTGTATTGTTTTGGAAAATTAAGGTAGCGGTAAAGGGCTATCTGACTTTTCATTTAAGTATAATATTACAGATGCTCTGTCCTTCTCTTTTCTTAAACCCGCGTAAGCCATTTTAGTACCCTTTATCCATGACTGAGGTTTTAATAAGAAACCATTAAGTTCTTCAAAACTCCAATTTTTTCCATAATCTGCTAGAGCTTTAGAATATTTATAATCCCCTACTGCACCAACAGTTCTTCCAACAACGTTGTATAAAGCAGGACCAATTTTATTTCCCCCACCACTCTCTATTGAATGACATGCAGAGCATTTTTTGAAAACTTTTTCTCCATGAGCAACATCACCCAAAGATAACAAAGATGCTATATCAACAACCTCATCCTCTTTTTTTTCCTCGGAAACCTGACTAACCTCGGTAGATTCTTGTATTTCAACCTGATAACTTGCATTTTCTGGTTTATTTACCTTAAAAACAATGTTTGAAATTTTTCCAATACCAATGATCAGCAAAGCAACAAGTAGTATTGCTCCAATTATTTTATTTATTTCAAAAGAATCCATTGGTTAAAACTGTTAAAATACGTATAACACTATATTTTTAAAAATGCTTAATTTAAAGTCAAAATAAGTTTGCGTCTGTTGGACGCATTAATTTAGAAGATGTCAAATACACTTATAATTATACCTTCAAGAATGAAAGCCCAAAGATTACCCGGTAAACCATTGCTCAAAATAAACGGTTTATCAATAATCTCCCATGTTGTTAAGAGAGCCAAAGAAACTCAAATTGGAGAGGTAATAGTAGCAACCGAAGATGATGAGATTATTGAAGATGTTAAGAAAAATAATGGGGAAGCTATTTTGACATCTAAAGGTCATAAAAGTGGCACCGACAGAATCTGGGAGGCCTACAAAAAATTAAATATTAAAAATATAGACTTCATTATTAATCTTCAAGGAGATGAGCCACTAATTAATGTAGAAGATATTAGAAATTTAGATTTAATTACAAAACAAAATAATTCCAAAATCACAACTCTAGCCTCAAAAATAGATAGTGAAGACATTTTATTGAATAAAAATATTGTAAAAGTGCAAACAGAAAGTGATTTAGAAGAAAACAAATCGTCTAAAGCAATTAATTTTTTTCGAAAAAAATTGGAAATAGAAAAAAAAAATATTTATCACCATATTGGTATATATGAATATGAAGTTTCAACTTTAGAAACTTTTAGTAAATTTGAACAAACTGAGAATGAAATTAAAAATAAGTTAGAACAATTAAGAGCTTTGGATAACCATATCGATATCGATGTAATACGAGCAAAAAATAAGGTTATAGGAGTGGATACTGAGGAAGATTATATAGAATTAAAAAAAATTATGGAATATAAAAATTAAATATGAAAATTTTATATCAAGGTTGTGAGGGTGCATATTCTCAATTGGCTGCTCTTGAGGTGCATGCAGATGCAGAAACTATTTCATGCAAAACATTTGAAGAATGTTTTAAAAATTGCGTCCAAGATCAAAGTCTTAGAACTATAATACCAGTAGAAAACTCAATAGCTGGTAGGGTAGCAGACATACAATATTTAATGAACAAATATAAACTCCAAATTTATGCTGAGCATTTCCACAAAGTATCTCATAATTTAATGTGTCTACCTGGTTTAACACTAAAAGATATAAAGAATGTCAGATCTCACTCACAGGCTATTTCACAATGTCAAAAAATTTTAAATGAGAATAAACTAGAACCCATCATAGCTGCCGATACAGCCGGAAGTGCAAAATTTATAAGTGAGAATTCTTTAAAAAATGAAGCAGCTATTGCATCATCCTTAGCTGCAAAAATATATAATTTAGAAATTTTAAAAAGTAATATTGAAGATGATAAAAAAAATGTAACAAGATTTTTAATAATGGGAAAGAATGCTGAACACCCTGAGTTTAAAAATGAGAAATATATTACAAGTTGTATTTTTAAAGTTAAAGATAAACCTGCAGCGCTTTATAAATGCTTGGGTGGATTTGCAACCAACAATATAAGTTTGAGCAAATTAGAAAGTTTTTCTGATCAAAGTAGTTTTGAACAATATTTGTTTTTGTGCGATATTGTTGGTCATATTGAGGACCCAAAAGTTCAAAAATCTCTAGAAGAGTTGGGTTTTCACACTGTAAGCTTAGATATTTTGGGTGTTTATAAAGCAAGTTCTTTTCGAAAAATCTAAATTTTTTTTATCTTATTGTGGAATAAAAAAAATTACTGATATAATACTTATGGAGGCTAGAGGTGAATGCTGCTTGAACCCGACCAGATCTTAACAGAAGCAGTCGTAGAGACAGTTTTTCAGGTTCTAGTCTCCTAATTTAGATGAAAATAAAATCAAAAGTATTATCTTTAAAATATAGACCGGTTGTTTTCGAGGATTTAATCGGTCAAGATGTTGTTAGAGAAACAATTTCAAATGCAATTAAAGAGAATAAATTACCGAATGCTTATTTGTTCACTGGGATTAGAGGAGTTGGTAAAACAACTACAGCAAGGCTAGTTGCTAAAGCTCTTAATTGTAAAAATGGAATTGAAAATCTATGCAAAGATGACCAATGTGAAAATTGTCACTCTATTTCAAACTCTAATCATATCGATGTTATGGAAATTGATGCTGCTTCAAATACTGGAGTAGACAATGTGCGTGAACTCATCGAGTTCTCAAGGTATGGACCTTCAATAGCAAAATTTAAAATTTTTATCATAGATGAGGTTCATATGTTAAGTAAGCAGGCATTTAATGCACTCCTCAAAACTCTAGAGGAGCCTCCACAATACCAAAACGGAGGAGGTCTTAAATTTATTTTTGCTACGACAGAAATTAAAAAAATCCCAGTTACAGTAGTTTCAAGGTGCCAAAGATTTGATTTAGCAAGAGTAAGAACTGAAGAACTCTTTAATTATATAATAAAAATTAAAGATAAAGAAAAAGGAAAAATATCTGATGATGCAATAAAACTGATTGTCAAATTATCAGAAGGTTCAGTTAGAGATGCACTATCATTACTTGATAAAGCTATAATTTCAAATGAAGCTGACACAGAGTTGGATTTGAAATCAGCTCAAAAACTTTTTGGATATTTTGATAAATCAAAATTAATAAATCTGTTTGAAAATATTTTTGAAGGTAACGAGAGTAAAGTATTAAGTGAATATCGCATGATTTATAATCAAGGTATAGAGCCAAAAGCTTTTTTAAATGATTTTTTAGAAATGTTATATTTTTTCAAAAATATAAATTCATTAAAATTAGATGCTACAAATTTTTCTTTAGATGATGATCAATTTCAGGCTATAAAAAAAATATCTGATAGAGTTGATCAAGAAACACTAATTTTGTTTTGGCAATTCACAATCAATTCTATTCAAGAAATAGATATTGTTAGTAACCAAAACCTTTCAGTAGAAATGTTTTTAATAAGATTAATCTATCTTAAAGGCTTTTCTAAAACTGAAAATAAAAAAAATAATTTTGATATTATTGATAAAAAAAATAAAGAAAATTTTGAAGAAGCTTTAACAAAAAATATAATCAAAACTAATGTACAGAATAAATCTGTAGAGCAAATAAAAAATTTAGCACAAGAAAAAAAAAATACTTTAAAAGTTGAGAGAGAATTGGGTAAAAAGTTTCAGATTAAATCCTTAGATGATTTGATAAAAGTTTGTGAAAACCAAAAGGAAATTAAATTAAAATATGAATTAGAAACAAATTTTAATCTTGTTAGTTTTGAACAAAAGAGAATTGAAATTTCATTTAATGAAAATTTAGATAAAAATTTTATTAAAGATTTATCAGCAAGATTATTTGAGTGGACAAGTGATAGATGGATAATATCTCTTTCTAAAAAAACTGGTGAAAAAACTAAAAAAGAATTTTCTTTAGATAAAAAAAAAGAAGAAATTAATAATGCAAAAAAAACATCCATTTATAAAAATTTTTTAAATACCTTTTCTGATGCAGAATTAATAGAAGTAGAAAAGAAAGATTAATATGACTGATTTTTCTAAAATACTTGATAAGGCGAAAGAGCTTGAGAGTAAAATGAAGGAGAGCCAAGAAAAAATTAAAAATATAAAAGTCGAGGGATCTTCTGGTTCAAACTCTGTGAAAGTTGTACTTAATGGTGATGGTGAAATGGTGAGCGTACAAATTTCAGATGAAATAATTAAAGATGAAAAGTCAATTATAGAAGATTTGATAGTTGCAGCCCATAACAATGCTAAAGAAAAATTAAAATCAAAAACAACTGAAGAAATTTCAAAAGTTACTGGTGGATTTGGAATACCAGGTTTTAAGTGGCCATTATAAATCTATGCAACAAATAAATGAAATAGATGAATTAATCAAAATTATTTCAAAACTTCCAGGACTAGGTCCTAAATCAGCAAAGAGAATTATTTTAAAATTAATCAATAGTAGAGAAGAGTTATTAAAACCAATGGCTAAGGTTTTAGTTGATGTATATAAAAATATATATAGATGCACGTCCTGTGGTTCATTAAGATCAACAAATTTGTGTAACAATTGCGATAAAAAAAATAAAAAAAGTAATAAAATATGTGTCGTGGAGAATATTGCTGATCAATGGAGTATAGAAAGTTCAAATATTTTTGAAGGATATTTTCATATTTTAGGTGGAACCATAAATTCATCAGGTATTAAAAAAGAGGATTTATTAATAAATTCTTTAGTAAACAAAGTAAAAAAAGAAAAAATTGATGAAGTAATTATTGCAACCAGTGCTACTGTTGAAGGTCAGACAACAGCCTATTATATCGAAGACAGTTTAAAAAATATTGAAGTAAAAGTTTCTAAATTAGCTCAAGGTTTACCAGTTGGAGGTGAAATAGAAAACCTTGATGATGGTACTTTATTTTCAGCATTCAAAAATAGAACAGGTCTTAATTCTAAATCAGACTGATTTTTTTATTAATCTATTAAAATGAAGAAGGGGTTCTGTGTATCCAGATGGTTGCGATTTTCCATGAAATATTAATTCACATGCTGCTTTAAAAGCTGTGGATTTATCAAAATTAGGAGACATATTTTTATACAAAGGATCACCCTCATTTTGTTTATCAACTATCTTTGCCATTTTTTTCATTATTTCTAAAACCTGTTTTTTCGTACAAATTCCATGATAAATCCAATTTGCAATATGTTGAGAAGATATTCTTAAAGTTGCTCTATCTTCCATTAAGCCTATATTATTTATATCAGGAACTTTAGAACAACCTACACCTTGATCAATCCATCTTACAACATAACCCAAAATAGTTTGAGCAGAATTGGAAACCTCTATATTTATGTCCTCTAATGACCAATTTACACGATCAGCGATTGGTATAGTTAATAATTCTGAAAGTTTGGCTCTTTCTCTATTTTTTAATTCATTCTGCTTTTCAAAAATATTTATTTCATGGTAATGAAGTGCATGAAGAGATGCAGCTGTTGGCGAGGGTACCCAAGCGCAATTCGCTCCAGCTTTCAAATGAGTTATTTTCTGTTCTATCATATCAGCCATTTTATCTGGCATTGCCCACATACCTTTACCGATTTGAGCTTTTCCAGTAAAACCACATTTGATACCAATATCTACGTTGTTATTTTCATAAGCTTTTATCCATGTTGAATTTTTCATATCTCCTTTTTTAATCATTGGTCCTGCTTCCATTGACGTATGCATTTCATCACCAGTTCTATCAAGAAAACCTGTATTAATAAAAAAGACTCTGCTCTGTAAAGTTCTTATACACTCTTCAAGATTTGCAGATGTTCTTCTCTCCTCATCCATTATTCCAATTTTGCAGGTATTTTTTTTTAATTTTAATACTTCTTCAACTTTAGAAAATATTAAATCAGTAAAAGCAGTTTCATCTGGACCATGCATTTTAGGTTTTACAATGTAAATTGATCCTGTTCTTGAATTTGTTTTTTTTTGAAGGTCATGAATTGCTGCAGCAGTTGTTATAAATGCATCCATTAAACCTTCGGGTATTTCAGAACCATCCTTTAATGTGATTGCAGGATTTGTCATGAGATGACCCACATTTCTTATCAATAATAAGCTTCTCCCATGAAGTTTCTTCTTTTCACCACCTGTTGAAATATAACTTCTATCTGGATTAAGTTTTCTTAAATATTTTTTACCTTTTTTTTCAAATTCTGAGTTTAAAGTTCCTTTCATCAATCCTAACCAGTTTCTGTAGCAGATAACTTTATCATCTGCATCAACAGCAGCTACACTATCTTCGTTATCACAAATTGTAGAAATAGCTGACTCAATTATAATGTCACTTATTCCTGCCGAGTCGCCTTTTGCACTAAATGCCTTTGGATTAATAATTATCTCAAGGTGTAAATTATTATTTTTCAAAATAATTGCGGTTGGTTTATCTTTTTCACCTCGGAAACCAATAAATTTTGATTTTTCTTTTAAATAAAACTTTTCTTTTTCTTTAAACAAAACAATTGTATTTTTATCGATTTCAATTTTATTTATCTTTTTCCAGCTCAATTTGTCTAATTGAAAATGTTTATCCAAAAATTCTCTACAATAATTTATTACTTGCTGTCCTCTTAAAGGGTCGTATCTTTCCCCGCCACCTTCTTCCGATTGAATTACATCAGTTCCATAAAGACTATCATATAGACTTACCCACCTAGCATTGGCTGCATTCAAAGTATATCTAGCATTCATGATTGGCACCACTAATTGAGGACCAGCTATACTAGATATTTCATCATCAACATTTTCAGGATTAATTTTAAAAGGTTTACCCACTTCTTTTAAATATCCAATTTTTTTTAAAAAATTTGTATATTCTTCTATATCAAAAACTTTACCCTTTCTTTCCATATGCCAATAATCAATTTGTTTTTGAAGCTTTTCTCGCTCGTCTAATAACTTTTTATTTTTTGGAGCTAAATCGTGAATAGCTTTGTTAAACCCACTCCAAAAGTCATCAACTTCTATATCAAGACCTTTGAATAGTTCTTTGTTAATAAAATCATAAAGCACCTTAGAAACTGAAAGGTCTTTAATTTTTATATATTGTTCTTTTTTAGCCATTTTTGGTTATATATATGCTTGTTTTTATTAATTGAACATTTTATTGCCTATTTTAAGTTTATAAAGAAGTTTATTAGATTTTATGAAGAATTATTTAAATTTTGAATTAGAGATAAAAGACCTTGAAAATGAACTTGATGGTCTTAAAGATCCTTACAATCAAGAAGGTTTATCAGAAGTAGATACTAACAAAATTTCAAAATTACAATCTGAAATAGATAGTAAATTAAAATATATTTACTCCAATCTTAACCCATGGCAAAAAACTTTGGTTGCAAGACATGAGGATAGACCCAAGGCAAAATTTTTTATAGATAATTTATTTACAGATTTCATATCATTATCGGGTGATCGATTTTATAGCGAGGACAAATCAGTCATAACTGGATTTGCAAAATTTAATAACCAATCTGTTTTAGTAATTGGTCAAGAAAAAGGGGAAGATTTAGAAAGCAGAATTGAACGTAATTTTGGAATGATGAGACCGGAAGGCTATAGAAAATCAATTAGATTAATGAACTTAGCCGATAAATTTAACATACCGATAATTATCTTTGTCGATACACCAGGAGCATATCCTGGAGTAGGCGCAGAAGAGAGAGGGCAAGCAGAGGCAATCGCTAAATCTATTGAGTGTAGTATGAATTTAAAAGTTCCAACAATTTCAATTATAATTGGTGAAGGCGGATCTGGTGGAGCAATAGCTTTAGCATCATCAAGCAAAGTAATAATGTTAGAAAATGCAATTTACTCTGTAATTTCACCTGAGGGATGTGCAACCATTCTTTGGAGAGATCCTAAAAAAACCCTTGAAGCTGCAACTGCTATGAAGCTTTCCTCTAAAGATTTATTAGATCTGAAAGTGGTCGATGAGGTTATTGATGAACCCATAGGTGGAGCACATAGAGATACAAATCTTATTTTACAAAGAGTACAATCATCAATTCAAAAAAACTTATCTGATTTTTCATCCTTAAGCAGAGAGGAAGTTTACAATCAAAGAAAAGAAAAATTTTTATTAATCGGAAGAAACAAAGGATTTATGACAAGCAAAGGTAGTGCGGATAGCTTATCCATGAAAACAAACTTTTATACTAATTTTTTAAATAAGTTTATAAAATTTAAAAACCATGTATTAATAATATTGTTAAGTTTATTAATTCTATCAGCTTATTTTTTTATAAATTAAAATCTACCACAGCAGTGCTTGTATTTTTTTTTTGATCCACAAAAGCAAGGCTCATTTCTACTCATTTTCTTTCCATGATAATTTGGATTTATCTTTATAGGTTCAGCTTTTTTTGTTTCTACAGGTTTTTCAATAATAGTCAGGTTTAAAAGAACAGTAATCAAATTTAACTTTAATTTATTCAACAAATTTTCAAATAGAGAAAAAGCCTCTTTCTTATATTCAATTAATGGGTCTCTTTGACCATAAGATCTTAGCCCGATAACCTGTCTTAACTGCTCCAGGTATTGGATATGCAACTTCCAATTTACATCGATAGTTTGAAGCAATATTCTCTTTTCTATTTCATTAGATTGCTTTTCACCCACCAAATTATTTCTTTCATTTCTTTTTTCCAAAAATTTGTTTGTTATTTCTTTTTTAAAATTTTTCTCATCTTTAGTCATTAATTCTAAATATTCATCTTCACTAAAACTTTTGCCTAATAATGATTTAAATTTCGCTTTGAATTCTTTATTATTTTTTGTATCTAAATATTTTTTTTTCTCTCTAGACAATTCCTCTAATAACTCCTCTAAAAATGTATCTGAATATTCAAAAATATTATTAGAATTAATTATATTTTTTCTTTGACTAAATATAACTTGTCTTTGATCGTTTAATACATTATCAAATTTTAAAAGTGTTTTTCTAACATCAAAATTTCTTGCTTCAACTTTTTGCTGGGCTCTTTCAAGAGCTTTATTTATCCAGGGGTGATCTATGCTTTCGCCATCTTTTAATCCTAATTTTTCTAACATTTTGTTCATAGATTCTGAGCCAAATATTCTCATTAAATCATCTTCTAAGCTTACATAAAATATTGAATTACCTTCATCACCTTGTCTTCCCGATCTTCCCCTTGCTTGATTATCAACTCTTCGAGACTCCATTCTTTCAGTGCCTATTACAAATAGTCCCCCTAAAGATTTAACCTTTTCTTTTTGAGAGCTTTGTTGAATATTTTCTTCGTTATTTTTTTTACCACCTAGTTGAATATCCACTCCTCTTCCTGAAATGCTTGTAGTTATAATTACAGAGTTTAATTTTCCAGCATTTGCTATAATTTCTGCTTCACGTTCATGGTTCTTAGCATTCAATACAGTATGGGGTATTTTTACTTTATCTAATAGAACTGAGTATTGTTCTGATTTATTTATACTGGATGTGAAAACTAAAACTGGCTGACCTATTTTATGGCAATCAGTAATTTTATTTATAATTGCATCATTTTTTTCTTTTTCGGTTCTAAATATTTGGTCATTCCAATCTTTTCTAATCATTTTTTTATTTGTTGGAATGACTGTTACTGATAAATTATAAATTTCATGAAATTCTTCTGCTTCAGTTAAAGCAGTTCCAGTACAACCTGATAGTTTTTTATATAATTTAAAGTAATTTTGATATGTAATTGATGCTAGTGTTTGATTTTCATTTTGTATATCAATTTTCTCTTTTGCCTCGAGAGCCTGATGAAGTCCATCACCATACCTCCGTCCTTCTAATATTCTTCCAGTTAACTCATCTATTATTTTAAGAAAACCATCTCTGACTATATAATCTTTACCTTTTTCATATAGGTGATTTGCCCTAAGTGCCTGGTTAACATGATGCACTAATGATAAATTGGCTGGGTCATAAAAATTTCCATTTTTTAAAATTCCAGCATTAGAAAGCAAATTTTCTACTTTTGAAATACCATCATTTGTTAAATATATATTTTTATCTTTTTCATCTAATTCAAAATCCGAAATATCAAGTTTTCTAATAAGTTTATCAATTGCGAGATATTGATTTGATTTATCCTCTACACCTCCTGAAATTACCAAAGGTGTTCTAGCT
>Ga0255743_10003999_pt1 | contig 11471 bp, 7 predicted proteins | sample 101ome_19_FD_179950 | JGI IMG/M metagenome (GOLD analysis project Ga0255743, IMG submission 179950) | Coastal salt marsh microbial communities from the Groves Creek Marsh, Skidaway Island, Georgia - 101405AT metaG (version 2) | ecosystem: Environmental > Aquatic > Marine > Intertidal zone > Salt...
CGCGTCGACGACGCGTTTAAAGCGCCCGCCCGCGCGCCGTGTGATCGATGATGCGTGCATAAAGTGGCCACTTTAACATGTGTCGGTTCATCCCGACATCGAATCTGGACGACGCGGGTGTCGCGGACGAGCGACGCGAACGTTGACGTCGAAACGGTAGCGTCGACGATAAACGTTTCCTTCGACGTCGACGTTCGCGTCGCTCGTTCGCGTCGCTCGTTCGCGCGCGCGTCGACGATGTGACTTACGTGGCCACTTTATCATGCTGTGGCCTCGTCGTCATAAAGGACGGTACCAGTACCAGTGTGAGTGAACACCATGGTTGGATGGATGGATGGATGGACGAGTGATCGCATGGATGAACGTCAGAGTCAACCTCCCTCGGTGACGACGAGACGGAGAGAGATGACGCGATCGCGACCGTCGTCGTCGCGACCGTCGTCGTCGATACCCCTGGGTGACGGCGACGCCTCGTCGTCGGCGTCGTCGTCGATGTCAACCCCCGCGAGCGACCTCGCCGTGATCGTGGCCGAGGAAGCGCTCGAGCTCGAACAGAGGGCCGAGGAAGCGCGCGCGCGGGTCGGTTTGGACGAGAGCGCGACGTCGACGTCGAGTTCGGGGAGAAACGGGACGTTTACGACGTCTGGGACGACGAGCGAGGGGTCGATCGCGTCGGCGTCGACGTCGCGGCGGTCTACGACGGCGAGCGAGGACGAGGAGGGTGTTGACGACGAAGAGTACGACGACGAAGAAGAGGAAGAAGAAGAAGAAGAAGAAGAAGAAGAGGCCGGCGATGACGAAGTCGACGACGAAGAGGAGGAAGAGGATGACGAGGAGGAGGAGGACGGTGCCGGCGTTGACGACGCCGAGGATGGCGATGCAGATTCTGAGCGAGTGTATCGCATCGTCGAGGACGTGGCGCTGCAAGCGTCGGCGCAACCGGATGCGGTGGATGTTCGGGACATGCTGTACCTTCCGGGCGATTCTGGACAGCACAACATGCAAGAAGAAGCGACGGATGAACGCGTGGCGGCGTTTACGATGACGGTGATGCTCGCGCTTTTGCTGTTGACGATCATGATGGGCGTCATGTTGAAGCACTTCAAGTCCAAGTGGGTGCACCAGAGCGGCGCGGCGCTGTTGCTCGGCGTCGCGTTGGGATGCTTTGTCTATTTGACGCTCGAATCGTCTTATGATAGTATGCCGGACGACATGAGGTACACGATGAAGGCTTTCGCGCAGTGCATGAAGTTCGACACCAAGTTTTTCTTCTTGGTGCTTCTGCCGCCGTTGATTTTCGAAGCCGGCTACACGTTGCACCCGTCTACATTCTTTCAAAACTCTGATGCCATCGCCACGTTTGCGTTTTTCGGCGCTCTGACGAGCGCGATATCTATTGGTATGTTGATGTATGGTTTTGGCGCTCTCGGAGTGTCGTACGCCTTCTCTTTGAAGAGTTGCATGCTCTTTGGCGCGTTGATTAGCTCGACAGATCCAGTCACGACGTTGAGCATTTTTAGCGATAGTCCAGTCTCAGAGGATTTGCACGCGATCATCTTGGGCGAAAGCGTGCTCAACGATGCGGTTACGATTGTGTTCTTCGAATCGCTTTTCTTAGGAATCGGCAACGCTGCCGGAGACATCACGGCGCTCGATGTTTTACAATCGGATGACGCGTTTCTCCCGTTGATTTTGCAAACTGTAGGGATTTTCGTTCTCGCTTTCGGTCAAGCAACTCTGATAGGTGTCATCACCGGATGCGTCTCCGCGTTGCTTCACAAACACGTGAACGCAACAAACTACTTTCATGAGGGATGGGTGGTGGATTCAACCATTGTTCTTCTGTTTCCATATATTAGTTATTCGCTCGCCGAAGCGTTTGAATTGTCTGGCATCGTGTCGGTGCTTTTCACTGGCATTGTGATGGGTCGCTACACTCGTCCAAACTTATCGCGAGCACCGCGCATGGTGACAATGTGCCTGTTTAGGATTTTCTCCTTCCTCAGTGAAACATTCGTCTTCCTTTACATGGGGAGCGCGATGTACACGTTCAGAATGGCGCACATCACCACGTGTCTCGTCGGTTTGTTTGTGACGTACATCGGTCGAGCCGTCAACATTTTCCCCGGGTCGGCGCTGTTAAACTTGACGGCATGGAGAAAACATCCACACACGAGAATCACCAAGCAAAACCAGTTTGTACTGTGGTTTTGCGGCCTGCGCGGAGCCGTCGCCTTTGCTCTCGCCGTCAAAGCGCAACGCGATCTCGGCGAGCAGGGACACGTCATGTTTGACGTCACCCTTTTCATCGTCGCGGTCACGCTCGTTCTTCAAGGCGGGATGACAAACTGGTTTTTAACGCTGCTTAACACCACTCAACCAGATGATGTCGATTCCTCGTCCGGCGGCGGCGCATCCAACGCGGATTCAAAAAGCAATTTGATGCAGTTCATCTCTCGAGTCAACCAAAAGGTTATCGAGCCCTTCTTGCTCGCCAAGCCGGTCGACGAGAGCAGTCATGTCGCCGGCGAGACGACAGCTCTGCTCGGCGATCGCGCACCCGTCGATCGCACCAGTGCGAAATTGAATGATTCAGAGCGCGCCCAAGAGGAACAGGAACCGCCGGCTTCCGCTTCGGCGAGAGGCGGCGTTTTCGCCTCAGATTCCATCGAAGCCGCAGTCGACGACACCTTCACTCCCCGCGACTTTGCATCTTGAGTGACCATCGAGTCACGGCGGTAGTATCAGTGTACTTTTACATTTAGCATTGCAAAAATATCATCCATTGCATAGCACAGCACGCGTTTCGGTTTCGCGATGATCGCTCGTACCGCGTCGTCGTCGTCGTCGCTTCGTCATCTTTATCCAAATCCACCAGCGCTCGCTCTCGGGCGCATCACTGTTCGCCGCTATCCTCCCAGTGTCGATGTCGATGTTCGCGTCCGCGTTCGAGCGTCCACGAACCTCGCCCGCGGGGTTTCGCGGAGACGCGGCGTTTCGTGGACGTCGTCGCTCTCGGGCGGCGCGCGTCGTGCGAGCCGTCCAAGCGACCGTGGATGCGCAAACCTTGACGGAAGTCGCGACGGGTGTGCTCGGATTGGGTGCGGTCGCCACCGCCGTGGGACGAAACGCGCTCGGTGGTAACGGTAACGCGAACGCGAACGGGACGGCGAGGAGGTCTCGCACGGCGTTGACGAGAGGCACGGGGGAGTCGGACGACTCCAAGGGACGACGGTACCTCATCGCGCCGCCCCCGTTGTTCCCGTTAGTGCCAGCGTTTGAGAGACAGACGTACCGGTACGAGGTGGATCCCGGTCGAATGTGGTTCTTTGAACAAAAGCAAGGCATTGGACTCGGGTTGAATGTGAGCGTCAACGTTCGGATGACGGTGATTAAGCTCAAGACGGGCGGCTTGTGGGTGCACGCGCCGGTGGCGCCGACGGCGGAGATGGTGGCGCTACTCGATGAGTTGGATGCGCCGGTGGAACACGTGGTTTTGCCGACGACGTTGTTTGAGCACAAAATTTTCGTCGGCCCGTTCCAGCGCAAGTACCCCAAGGCGCAGTGCTGGATCGTTCCGCAGCAGTGGAGTTGGCCGGTGAACTTGCCGCCGCAATTTTTTGGAATCAACAAGACGGGTATTCTCGGTCGCGATCCGACGCCGTGGGACGACGAGTTTGAGTACGAACTCTTGCGTCCACCGGCTTTGGGTGTCGCGTCCTACGTTTCCTTTGTCGAGGCGGCGTTTTTGCACAAGCCGTCCAAGACGTTGCTCGTGACGGATGCCGTGGTGTACGTGTCGGAGAACATTCCGGATTGCATCCCCGATCGAGATTTGGAGGAAAGCGGGGATGACGACAACTTTACGATTAGCGCGCTCAAGTTTTTGAACTTGTTTGACATTAAAACAAAGGCGAAGAACAGAACGACGACGTCGAAGGACATGAACCGCGACGAGTTGTTGAGATTGGGATGGCAGCGCAACGCGTTGCAAGCGTTGTACTTTGGCCCGAACGACTTGCTCTCTCCAGAGGAGAGCTGGAAAGATATTAGCAATAGACTCATCGTCGCGCCGGTTGTCGGTACGCTCGTTTACGAGAACGTTCCGCAGCCCGTGAATGAGTGGGCTCGTCGCGTCGCGAAGTGGGACTTTAACAGAATTGTTCCGTGCCACTTTGACGCTCCGATTCGCGCCAACTCTCGCGACTTTTTGTCAGCCTTTTCATTCCTTCCGTCGTCTCGGCCGGAGCAAGCCACCGGCCGCGGTGGTCAGTACTATCCTAGCGAAGACATGATTCTCCTCCGCGGGGTTGCGGATTTCTTGCTCAACACGGGCGTTATTTTCACCGACGAAACAAGGCCAAAGAGACCAAACATTTAATTTGATTACACGCGCATAGCTAGAATAGAATCCTCACCGCACCTCACCTCAACTCGCCCTGGCGATACCGTCGATGGCCCAATTCAAGTGCGCTCTGAATTGCCGCGCCGCCGGATACGACATGTCGCGCGGAACACCGATGCGATCGCGAAGATAGGCGAGCGAGCGAGTCGTCGCCGCCGCATCGTACGATCCCTCGCGCGTCGCGATACTGGCAGAGTCGCCAGCGTCGTCGGATAACAAAGCCGCCACGACCATACGAAGCGCGGCGTCCACGGCGGGGATGTGCTCTTCCCCTGGAACCGCGTTCGGATCAGAGAGCGGTGCCGAGTAGGCTGGTCGACCTTCCTTGCCGCAACCTCTCGCGGCGAAGCGCGCGACGTTGGCGTGATTGCCGATGATTCGCCTCGCCGCTTCGATCCGCGCCGCCTTGGGGTCGTCTTCGCCCCACCAAGGTTCGAGGCTCGTTCCATCGAGCGGACCGAGCGGAAGTCGCCAGCTGGTACCGTCCACACCGTCAATGGCGTCGCGGGCTTGTACGTTGTCTCCGTTTTCGGCGCATCCGCCCAGTTGCGGCGGTAAATCGTGCGCAGTAGTGTAATAATCGCTCTTTATCCCGCGATACACCTTTCTCGTGAACATGGCGGCGTACCACCTATCCAAATGCGGCCACCGTCCGCCGTTTCCTTCAATTTTCACACCCTTAAAGTAGAGCACGCTCGCCGCCATGCGTTCGAGAAACGGCGTATACGCGATATCCACGAGAGTGAATTCCTCACCCATAAAGTACGGCCCGCCTCCAGCTCCGAGCTCGGCATCAACCTCGTCCAGCACTTCGCTAAACGAGCTCTGCCCAGAAGCATCGCTCCACGAGCTAGTGATCCATTGCATCCAGGAAGAAAAAAGCGCGCGCTCGAGTCGCATGAGCCGCGTCGCGCGTTGCGCCTCTGGACTTCCCGGCGCGTACGGCAACAAACTCTCGTGCTCGGGAAACTCTTGTTCGAGCACCTGCGTGATAATTGACGACTCGGTGATGACTCGTCCATCGAGTTCAATCACCGGAAGCGCCCCGCTCGGCACCTTGGACGTAAAGCTCGTCGGTTTCGGTCCGTAACAGCGCATGTTAATCTTTTCCAGCGTATACGGAATGCGCTTCTCCTCCAACTGCATCCAAATCTTCTGGCTATACGGACACCAAGACGCGTGATCTCGGTAAAACTTCACCCTCGGTGCCGTCGTCGTCCCGAACAACCGTTCCATCGCCCGCGCGTCGGCAACGTCGGCATCCACGTCCTCTTCTCCGCCGATTCGCGCGCACCGCTCCGCCAACGACTCCCACGTCGGCGCCGCCGTCTCATCCAACCCGAACCGTCTCCCTTCCGAACCCGCGTTCGACGTCCCGACCCCTTCGCCCGAGACGGACGCCATCGCCCGTCGCGCCGCGTCGAGCATTCCGTATAGCAAACCTCCGTCGTCGTCGCCTCCGTCGTCGTCCTTCTCCGTCACACCGTTGGAATTCCCCAAAAACGCGCGAGGTCGCGTCCTCCTCCTCCCGCCTCGTCTCTCTCTTAAAGCGCTCCTCGACGGCCGGTTCGTTCCGATCGCGCTCGTCCTCGCGCTCGTCGCCATGTGCGTTCTCACCGAAACGCGCGTCGGTCGGTGACGGTTCGGTCGGGACCGGGCATCGATGTCCACATCCACATCCACATCTTGTTTGGATAAGAGACAACAGGGGGGGTTGTGAATGCGTTCCCGCGGTCAGTTTAAGGCGCACCGCACCTCCAGGGATACGACGATGCGCGTCGCGACGACGACGACGAGAACGACGGCGTGCCGAGCGAGCGTGGCGCGATCGGATGGACTGCGCGCGGGCGACGCGCGACGCGTCGGTGCGAAGAAGATTAGGACGACGACCACACCGATGGCTTTGCGAAACTTTGATTACCCGGAAGCGCTGTTGTTCGATTGCGACGGGGTGCTGTGCGAAACGGAGCGAGACGGACACCGGGTGACGTTTAACGCGACGTTTAAGGAGTTCGGTATCGATCACGAGTGGGACGTGGAGACGTACGGTGAGCTTTTGAAGATTGGGGGAGGCAAGGAGCGGATGACGCACTTTTTCGACTCTGTGCCGGAAACGGAACCGTGGAAGAGCGTGACGGATCCGGAGGAGCGCAAGGCGCTGGTGAAGAAGCTTCACTTGAGAAAGACTGAAATGTTCCTCGAGCTCGTGAATGCGGGCGCTCTTCCGTTGCGTCCGGGCGTGAAGCGCATGGTGTCCGAGGCGTTGGAAGCCGGCGCCAAGGTTGCGGTGTGCTCGACGTCCAACGAGAAGGCGGTTCAAGGCATCGTGAACACGATGCTTCCGGAATTCGCCGATCGCATGCCGGTTTTCGCGGGTGACGTCGTCGCCAAGAAGAAGCCGAGCCCGGATATTTACAACTTGGCTGCCGAGACGCTCAAGGTGAACCCGGCGCGCTGCGTCGTCGTCGAGGACACTCACATTGGCTGCACCGCCGCCAAGGCTGCGGGCATGCGTTGCTGTGTCACGAAGAGTATCTACAGCGAAGGTGAAGACTTTTCCCGCGCGGATGCCGTCTTTGATTGCCTCGGCGATGAGGGTGATGAGCGCGTCAAGTTTCACGATTTGACCACTCCGGGTGCTTTCTGGTAAGAGACATGCCGCCCCGTCTTTCGCCACACAACTTATTAACTCCGTTCTGGTCGTAGGCTAAACCCCCCGCTCCCCGTCGATTACGATGGAAACTGGTACAAGGGGGATGAAGAGGAGGAGCAAACAGAAGCTGGTGTCGACGAGGATGGGTTGACGCCAGAGGAGCGCGCGATTTTAGACGATATTAACTGACATTTGTAAATCAATCACAAGCGATTAAAAAATCAAAAACTCAAGGCCATACTCGAGGAAGTTCGGGATGTTTAGCCACCGCCCCGGGTTCGATGTCTTTCAGCCATCCCTCGTATGACCAGAGATCCTCCTCGTGCGGCGCGCGCCGCAAATTTCTCGCGGATAATCTTCGCGCACCGTCGGCGACGTAGCAAATACTCAGAGCGTAGCGCGGCACGGCGTCTTTCGGTTGCGGCGGGCTCCAGTGAAGGGTCCAACCGTTATGTGCCGTCAAATCCCCCAAATCGAGCTCGTCGTACGTGTCAATCTCGTAGCGACCTTCCAAATCCTCCATGCCTTGGAGGGTGTGCCAATACGGCAGAGAGAAATCTCTGTGAGACTTGCTCGCAAAGTGTAACGCCGCGTCCCCTTCGTCGAGCGATCTGAGCGGAATCCAAAGTGTGATGAAATCGTTGGTATCCAGGGGCACCATGTTTAAATCGCTGTGCCAGTTTGTCTCCGCCATGCCCGGCTCCTTGACGAAGACGCAACTCTGATACAGACGAACCTTTTTACACCCCATGAGTTCGGCTGCAATCTTCGCGAACCGCTTGCTCATGATGTACTCGGTCGCGGGACTGTCTTCATCGCGATGTAAATTAAACGTTTGCAGGAATCCCACATCCTCTTTCGAGTGTTTCTTCAAAATCTTCCGAGCCTCCTCCACGCTCGTCACCGCCTCGGCGCCGACGCCCGGACACAAGACGCTCACTCGATGCTTGTACGCCTCCAATCGTCTCGCCATGATCTCCCCGCTCACCGCCTTGACCATTGGATTCATATCCGTCGGCGGACTCACCGCTCCGCGTATGCATACGTGTCCATTACGTTCGTACTGCAAAGCTTCCTCCGCGCTCACTCGTCTCTGTTCGCCTTCGGTGAGCGTCTTCGTGCCTCTTCCCGCGTCTTTAAAATCCTTGAGCGCCGCCACGCCATCCGCATCCACCGTTGTCAGAGCCTTTGACGCGCGCACTTGTTTATCACCGCTACCGAACCCGGAATCATTCACCGACGTCGCCGTTCTCGAAGAAGATCTGCGTTCATTCGCACCCGCGTCGGCGTCATCCTGCGTCGTGCGCTTTTTCACTGGCGGCTTGCCGCGTCCACCACTTTTTCGTTGACGACCCTCGTTCGGTGGACGCGCCCACTCGGGCGCACCGCCTCCCCGTTGTTGTTGTCCACGACCTCCGTTTGTTCCTCCGCGTCGTCCACCGCCTCCAGCGCGGGCGACGACGTGAACGCCTCGACACGCGAGCATCGACTCCGAATCGGTGCGTCGTCGTGTGAGGAATGGTGGTTTCATTCAGTGTACCGCGTTTGCTTTTTAGATTTACAACTTTTCTGCGTGCGGCACCGCCCGCACGTTTGCGCCGCTACGGATACCGCGGCGAGAGATTTACCGGCGTGTGCGATGGAGATGGTTGTCCACGCGGCGTTTTACACGTTGGCGTCGGCGGCGCCGCCGGCTTCGGACATGGACGACTGCAACGACGCCGATTCGCTTTCGTTTTCGTAGTCGTCATCCATGGCGTCGGCGGCGCGCGCTGAGAAGAGTCTGACGCTGGAATCTCTCCAGAAAACTCCAGTTTGACTGTGAATGACGGCCCAGACGTACGGGATTATGAAGTACGGCGTGCTGAACGCATCCTCGGCGTAGCTGAAGCGCATTGGATGGAAATCGAAAATGGAACAATCCTTGTCGTCCAGCTTGTCCTTGACTGGGCTCGTCGACAGGGCGTTTTCGGCAATCACCGTCTTCAGGCGACCGACGGACATTGGACTGTCGGCTTCGGATCGGCGCGCCATGTCTACCGCCGAGTTGTAGTGGTCGAGCACGTTTTCAATGTTTTGCACGTACTCGGCAAACGCGGCGTGCGTCCTGTACGCCTCCAACAGTTGTTGCTGGTGCATCAGAGCGTACACGATTTCTGGGTTGTTGTGCAGCGAATCCATGTCCGTGGCGAGAGTGTTTAAAATTTCGAAAACCACGCGGATAAAGTCTTCGCAGACTTCCAACTCGTGATGTCGCTCGCTCGACTCCACGTCGCTGTTTTCAACAGCTGCTGCTCGCGAGTATCTGCGCGTGAACAACGCTAGAATGTTGACAAGGCGCTGCGCAGCGTAACCAGATATGTCTCTCGTCACACACGACGTGTTTGCGATCGCTCCCAACGCGTTCAGTGTTCTACCCACGGCTGAAGAAGACACAGTCGTGTATTTGATCGTCCTGGATAAGACGATGATGAATAAACTGCCCAGCGAAGTCTTCTGAATGATGCGTTCCTTGTACCAACCCGTCGGTCCAGAGCTCACCTTTTGCAAGCGCCTATTAAACTGCGTGTCTTCGGATAAGATGAGCAATATCGATGTAATGAGTTGCGAGACGTGTGGCATGTTCGTCTCATACAGGTCTCTAAGCAAGACTTGAGTTAGCTTGACTGACTTGCTCGTCGAACACACGTGTGCGCGAAATCGAGAGCTCGATACGAGGAGCGTGTACGTCAGGAGCAATCCTGCGTCTCCCGAAACCGATGCAGTGAGTGTGCTCGTCAACCGTTCAAAGTCTATCAAGGTTGCGTTTCTCTTGTTCGATGGTACCGAGCCTCTCGAAGACACATCCTTGATATGTTTGAGAGCAACTCTAAACGGGTTCGTATCGGCGTCCCCGAGAGCGCCGTGAGAACACAGAGCCAATATCAAATTCGCACACTCATCAGCGAGTGGTGATGGGTCCAACATCGCTTTCCTGATGAAAGCCGACGAATTCGAGTTCGTGCGCACGGCGTTCTTGCGGCCCGAAAAGAATGAGCTTAGCATCGTTGCGACGCCGCGCGTGACTTGCTCGACTTGCTCGTTGACGCTCGCCGCACTTTCGTAGATATCACCGCTGTTCGCCTCGCGCTTCATCATCTCGCGCAGGAGCGCACACATCAGCTTACCAGCTCTTCCACCGCCGTCTTCGGAAACTAATCGCGCTAATCGCTGGGCAAGTGGATGTCGCGCGTCCCCATCCTCTTCATCATCGAGCTCGTACGCGAGTTGAGAAGACATCACCACCAGCAAAAGCCGCACGCACGCGAGGTGAAGAGCCATCGTCGAGCTCGTCACGCGCTGCTTCCACAAAATATCCACGCACGACTCGAGCAAATCATCAAACGGCGACGTCGAAGACGCAGATGAAGCCGTTTCCCATTGTTCGTTGCGCTTGCACAAATCGTTGAACGCGCGCAACCTCTCAGCTCGCTTCGGCGCGTGCGCTGCAGCCGTCGGCGCGCTAGAAAACTCCATAAAGTACTTGATAAACGTGCCTATGAGCACGGTCACGTTGATTGCGCTCAAAGGCGTGGAATGCGCGCTCGCACTCGCCACTTTGAGTTGCCTCGCCGCGTGTCGCGCGAGCTTGTACAACCCGCCGCTCGTCGAGTTGTTTGCGTACAACGCCTCCCCGTACGGTCTCAAAAGCTCATCCAGCATCCTATCGCTCACCCCAGTCATCGGCTCGCTCATCGCGTTCCCCAACTCGTACCAAAACACGTCATCACTATCCGGCGTCGATTTTTTAGACGCGCACAAAACCTTGAGCGACCGCTTCAACGCTCGCGCGTCGCCCCAAACCGCCTCCCTCCTCGAATCCATCCGCCCTCGCGGCGTCAACAACGCATCGTTCGTCGTCGCCGCCGACGTTCCGTCATCTTTCCCTCCCCCGTTCGCCTCCCATCGGTGAAAACTTCCGTCGTCACCGGCATCGCTCAGTCGCGGTGCGCGCCCATTTACATTTCCATTTACTTCATCTTGCGCGTCTTCCCACGACTCAACCCGGGATGCGGCGCCTTGATCCACCGCGCGGAGGACGTCTTCTTCGTCCCAACCTTCGTCGGCGTCCAAGCGAGACGTTCCGGCGCCCATGACCGGATGATCGGGTCCGGTTCGCGCGCGTCGTCGTCTGTCGTTCCTCTGTCGGCTGTCGTTCGTTGCCACGACGACGAAAAAACATATATGTGGTATAACTGTTTACCCATACGTACAAACGTACACACGGATTGCAGACACGCGAAGTCAGCTGAACGCCCTCACAACGCGACGACGACGCGAAGAGGACGAAACTCTGAACGCGCGACGCGTCGTGAAGGCATCCGTCGTTCGTTCGTTCGTTCTTCGCGCGACGTCGTGGTCACTCATTTAGCC
>Ga0255743_10004002_pt1 | contig 11465 bp, 13 predicted proteins | sample 101ome_19_FD_179950 | JGI IMG/M metagenome (GOLD analysis project Ga0255743, IMG submission 179950) | Coastal salt marsh microbial communities from the Groves Creek Marsh, Skidaway Island, Georgia - 101405AT metaG (version 2) | ecosystem: Environmental > Aquatic > Marine > Intertidal zone >...
TATATTCATAATCTTTGTAAACGGGCAAAATAATTGGTAGCTCATTATACCTATTTAGTAATTTTTTAATAGTTTTTGGAGTTGATATATAAAAACCGTTAGTAAATCCACTACAATTGTTATTCCTAGAGAAGTAGATTGCATTTTCATTGTCCGTACAATTGTGTATATGTGAAATATTTATTTCAAATGGTATATAATAGTCAGGTCCGCATACAATAACAGCATCATATTGTTTTGCTTTTGTATCTATATATTTCCCACACATATATTCACTATACATTTGTCTAATTGCATTTTGTATATGTTTTTTATCATGATTTTTATTTCCCCAAATTTGACATTTTTTAACATGTTGTAAATGAGTTTTTATTTTGATATCAACGCACGATTGAAGTTCTTCTTCAATTTCTGTGAATGGTAGCAGCTCTTTCCAAGTTACATTATCGTTTTTTTTTCCATCTACCAAAGCATTATCTACAATGATATTATATGCGTATACATCAACAGTAATATCGTTATGTTGAAGATGATTTATTATATTTGCTTTTATTGTATCAAATGTTATATGTGGAGATCTACCCATTACACCGAATAGACAAAGGAGAACCTCTTTAACTTTCATTGTTAACAAAATAAAAGAAAATATGAAATGAATCTTCAATTTATTTTTTCCAAAATAGTCAATCCATTATTGTTATTAAAGACCTCTTTGACTTTCCAATGAGAATTGTCTTGTAGAAATTCATCAATCGCCGGTTGTAGTCCCAAAAGAAGCTCCTTTTTTGGAATGCCTGTGCTCTTCACTAATGTTTCTAGTTGCTTCATCATGATTCTTCTTACTTCTCCGTGTTTTTTGTCAACTGTTGTATCATGCATGATAATGTACTTAGTGGCAATTTTGCTAAACTTGTGAAGTTCGCGTTTCAATTGACCATATACATGGAGAGTATCGATGAAAACCATATCAAATGATTCTTCAGGAAAATCTAAACTCAAATCGCTGCACCATTTATATTGTACATCAATAATGTCTTTGCAATTAGTTTGTAACTCCTTAATATTACAAGGATTTAAATCGTTACAAAATAATACCTTCTTATCTTTTCCGTTGTTCACTAATCCATACGCAAATCCCCACGACGATACACAACCTCTTACACCCAACTCTAAAACACTTTCGCATTCTTTCGCATACTTCATGAGAGTTGGTAAATGTTGGTTGATATCTGAAGGTTTTTTGCATTTTTTCTCATAATTCTTTTGAATTATTTCTATCATGATATATATATACCTAATATCATTTAGGATAAACCCTAAATTTATACTATACCAACATCATACCTCATTTTTAAGGTATGATGTTGACCTATTCGGTAGTTAATTAAGTTAGTTAATTGGTTTTACCATAAAATTCTCTTTTGACTCGGATATCAATTTTTGATCCATAAATTCTTTCGCATCATCCAAAGTCTTACGGCTTATAGCTGAAAATAATCTACATGGTCTTGTTTTGAAATCTGGATTTGAGCTTAAGCAAACATCAATACGATTTTCTTTGATAAAATAAGCATCAAAAGGGTCGTGAGGTTGACCCCAATTATGTATTTTTAGAATATTATCTCTTTTGAAATTTTTACACAAGTTCTGTTCTATATTATAAACGTCTCGATATGTTACTTTTTTCGCGTTCTTTATAAATTTAAAAAGTTTATTGAATGATGTACTTTTGATCATGTTAAACCATCCGGTATTTACTATGATACCAACGTATTCTGCGTGTTTTAACTTTTCGATAAAAGGAGTATACCATTTGGTGTCATCTTTGGTAAAAGGGCCACATGCGCTGTCATTCATTAAGACATAATAGTCAAATTTACCTAGATTTCCCATTTTTTCAAAATTTTCTACATGTCCACCGTAATCAAAACCTTCGTTTTTCGTACGCAAAATTTTCAAATTAGGATGAACAAAATTAAGCACACTGTTGCCCTTTATATTCAATAAGACGTGTATGTTTTCATCGCAAAAAATATGCCTCATAAAAAATAATAAATTCTCTTTTGTATTTGGCATTTCGTGATATACGTAACTGATTAGGATTCTGCAATTCATATTTAATTTACATAATGATATAATATGCGGATACAATTGTAATGTTAATGTTTAACTTACTATTCTATTCTATTAATGATAATATATTAGTATAATAAAATGCCATATTTTCCAGATCTTAAATTACTTTTAATACATATTCCGAAGACAGGAGGCACAACTATAGAAAAGACTTTACAAACTAATACGAAAATCACATTGTATGAACCAAATTTTATACGATACGAAACTTATAAAGAAAAATCATTGATATTAGATGAAGATGGAAAAAGAATCTCGTTGCAACATCAAACATATCTTTGTCTTAAAAGATACGCCAAACAATTATCAATTCCATTTGATGACCCAAAATTACGTATAATTTCTATTGTAAGAAATCCTTACAGTAAAATTGTTAGTGATTTGTTTTGGTTCAAATTTATTACTCATTCTACTACTCCTGAACAAGTTTTTCAAATCATAAAACTTTTCATAAATTCGATTACTATAAAAAATCTCGATGGCATCGTTAAATATTTAGATAATCATAATAAACCTCAATACAAATTTGTCACAGATAAGAATGATAATCTTGTGAAAAAAATTCATATCATGAAAACAGAAACATTGACAGATGACTTAAAAGGGCTTGACATATGTGTTTTACAGCAAAAATATCAGATTGGATACCAGTCTCAAACAAAATATATGAGTTATTTGAATAAAGATAGTATTAAACTTATTAACGAATATTACAAAAAAGATTTTGAATTGTTTAATTATCCACTGTTAGAAGTATGATAACTAACCTACTTTAACATACTAAATATTTGATATATGTATTACGAGGATATTATATTTTAAACTTTGTTCTTGAAGTACATTCATTTTTAATCGTTGTGTTTTATTCCTATTAGTCCTTTAAAAATGAATCGCTATTTGATAACAGGAGGTTGTGGATTTATAGGATCCAACTTTGTGAACTATTTGTTAGAAAATGACAAAAAATGTTTTGTTGTTAACGTCGACAAATTGGATTACTGTGCAAATGTTAACAACGTAAAATACAGAGATTCGACCAATTATGTGTTTGTCCATCACACCATATGTGATAAATACAAAATGTTGCACCTTATGAATGAGTACAACATCACACATGTCGTACATTTTGCCGCACAATCACATGTAGACAACTCTTTTGAACACGCTATCGATTACACTATGGATAACATCTATGGTACACATTGTCTACTCGAAGCTGCGCGTGTATACAGCAAACTTGAATTGTTTTTACATTTTTCTACCGACGAGGTGTATGGCGAGTCGCCCGATGATGTGAAGTTTCATGAAATGTCATTATTGTGTCCTACAAATCCTTATAGTGCTACCAAAGCAGGCGCAGAAATGCTCGTTAACTCTTACATACATTCATTCAAACTTCCATGTATTATTACTCGTGGAAACAACGTGTATGGTCCAAACCAATATCACGAGAAATTGATCCCTCGATTTATCAAATTACTTGATGAAGGAAAACCTTTGACGATCCATGGATCAGGTGATTCAAAACGGTCGTTTATACATGTGAATGACGTGTGTACAGCAGTAGATATTGTGATTCAAAAAGGAGTTATTGGTGAAACATACAACATAGGAAGCGACGACGAAAATGAGATGAGTGTCATTGAAATCGCTAAAGTATTGTGTACGTACTACAAAAATGGTAAATACGCTAATACATGGGAGGATAAGTTAACATATGTAACCGATCGACCGTTTAACGATAAACGCTACTTTATTACGAACACTAAGTTAAAAATGTTAGGATGGAAATGCGAATCCAAATTGATTGAATATATTACATCGTTATAAACCAATTGCTATTTAGATTTATGTTTATCTGCCTGTCCATACCTTAACGAAACCTAATGATTCTTTTTTTTCTTCAGGCATGTCACAGTATTGTTGCCATTTACGACCCCATCCTGTAGAATGGATATCTGCTAGTATCCTTGGCATTTTTGACTTGAATAACTTATAATAAATACATGGTATTAATCGTTCTATACATTCTCTATTACCTTTATTTTTAACTTTGTCGATAAGTTTATGTAAATTAAACATATTATGTATTTTCATAAGTGTATCATGTTTTATATAGCACATTCCACCGAAACATACTTGCCATAGCTTACTCTTTTCTTTTTGATTACGAATAAAAATATCCCATAGTTCTTTACCATTGTCTAAAGATTTGAAAATTTCTTCTGCATTAAAGTTACGTATCCTGGTATACCACTTTTCATGAGCAGACCATAATGTCATCATATCTTCATCAAACTCTATGCGTTTATGTATAAATACGCCATCGTGGATAAAAACGATTGCGTCTGCCCATTTATATTTAATGAAATATAGATAAGGTAGTAATTCTCCATGTTTGGGATATTCTGATTGGATGAATTGTATTTCGCTATATCTAATTTCCTCTTTTTCACTATCAGTTATTTTCACGAAATTATAATTACTGTTATCATCAATAACGATTAGTACACATTCAGGGTAAAATATGCGAATTTGTTTACATGCACGTATCCAATATTTATTTGTGAGATTAGAGTTTACATGACGAAGGATAACAAATGCGGTGCTCATATTGTAATACACTATGAACAAAAATATGTTTAATCACAAAATTTATACAAACATGTTTGATATTACCTGCTTGATTGAGCTAACCGTCGGATAATTTCGTTCCAACTCCGTGGTGTCTAGCCAATTATTCGAACGACGACTCTTAAGGATTTCGTTTTGTTCCGCGATCGACATGTTCTCCCACGTCTTGGACGGATCGACGCGCTCTTTGTACAACGTCAATATCTCGTTGTGAGAGACTACGCCCGGATTCGTTAAATTAATTGTACCGGTCTTCCTTTTTTTCGCCATGTCGAGCATGACCGGTAAAAGTTCCGGAAGATAGGTCATGGAGTTCGGAATGGAACAAATTTTGGGGTAACTAAGGATCTTAGTGATGAAATTACGATCGCACGTTTTGTAGTCGTCCACGATCGGCATACGAATGCGCACGTTCAAGGCGGTGTCGTTGAACATAGTTCGCATCATTCGATCAGTGTATCCCTTCGTCACCGAGTAAGACGACCCATAGAAGTCCGGGTCGTCCGACTCTTTGTACCGGTACTCCTCCGTGTTCTCGTCGCGATTGAATATACAACCTGTACCCAAGTACGTGAAATGAACATCACGTTTCGCACACAAATGCGCCAATATGATCGGAGAAAAGAGATTGTCCCCTAGATTCGTACATAGCATGTCTTTGTGTTCCAGACAGTCGATCGTGTTGATACCGTTTCCGTGAGTTCGACCTACGGTACAAATCACGTGCGTTGGAGTGTGTGCGTCTAATTCCGAAATCACACCGTCAATATCGTCACATCTTGCGACACCTTCAACGAAGTCGATACTTTGTTTGATTAGAAGTTCTTTCAGTTGACCACCAATCCAACCTTTAGATCCGTACAATAAATACATGCTATATTTGTTCGTTAACCATTTAAACTAATATTTAAATGAATTCATTTTTTATCGTAGATTATATAATACTATATATGTCAGAGATACCCAAAATTATTTTTCAAACGCAAAAATCACAACAGTACGTGAATCAAACTAAGCAACTCTTAACAGGTCAGAAGAGTTGGAAAGCCTTGAAAGATTTCGAATATAGATTTTTTGACGACAACGATATGGATCGATTCATGTTAGAACATTTTGACGAAAAAGTCAACGAAGCTTACAATCGGTGTCCGATTCCTGTGATGAAAGCTGATATTTGGAGATACTGCGTGATATACATTCATGGAGGAATCTATGCTGATATGGACACCATATACAAAAAAAATATAACAAAACTGTTACAAGACAATGTTTTGTTAGTGATGGCTCCTGAAAACAGTGTGCATTTATGTCAATGGTTGTTCTCAGCGCCTCCTCGATCACCTATCTTAAAAAGTGTGATCGATCTTATAGTGAAACGGTTTGAAGAAATGCCAACAATCAAAGGAGCACATGTCGTGCATCATCTTACAGGGCCGGGAGTATTTACCGAAGGTATCGAATCGTACTTGAAGGACAATGGGTATAATATACACAAAAACAAACAACATTATGTTGACTCGCCTGTTCCGATTATAGCTATGATGACACAAAAAGATACTCGCACCGATCTAATACAAAATTTGAATTCAGGCGCATGGAGTGATGGATGGACCAAACAACGAGAGAAGATGATACCCAATTAATCATATTTTAAAATCGTTGTGTCGCCAAGAAATTTAGGGTATTCGATATTTTCTCCCGAGCCTTCAAATATCTTACGGTACACATTATTAAAATTTGGGATTTTTACATTTTTGATACCATGTTTATGCACTCCGATGGGAATATACCTTCCTGCACAGTTTTCAATCGAGAACTCGGCTGCTTTATCCCTTGTTGGTAAATTCGCTTTTTCTTGTTTCATATGATGACTAAAATACGAATCTTCATTATGTCTGCGTTTGTATGTTTTACATATTTGTATGCACATTTTTTTACTCCGAATAGACAACCCTCCGTTACCGAATCTATTTCTATCCCAAGGAGCACCTACATAATCATACTGCATAAATTCATCAATACCTTCCCGTAATAGACACGCATCTGTTTGGAAGACCAAAAAGTAATCCGATTTGATTTTATCATAAAATTTGTTAGGGTTACTAAGCAAATTATTATAGCTTCCGGTATTTAAGTTGGCCACACCTAAATTGGTGTATATTACATTAGATACACCCCTCAACGCTGATTTCACAAAAGCCTCGTTTTGAGTTCCGTGAAAAATATGTAACCCCCAATGTTCACCTGTGAAACGTAGGATGTTTTTACACACATATTCAAAATTTCTATGTTTTCTTGGCTCTACGATAACCGCGTAATACGTAGGGTTATCGTTCACCTTTCGAATCGGATATTTTAATACGAACTCTTTGGTACTTTCAACAAAGTTATTGAAAGAGCTTCCCATTATGAAAAGTATTTGTTTAGAGTGATATCATTATCTATATATCGCAATTTACATTAGTTTTCTAAATCGTTCCTTATACCATCCGTCTTTCCATTGACCTGAAAATAAATGCTTTGTTAGTTTACCATTTACGTGTTTGTGAGGATACGCAAACACGTAAGAATTCTTCGGAAGCTTGATGTAATCCTCTTTATTTTTGAAAATATCTATATTTTTTGATTGGATATACGCTTCGATAGCACTCGTAAACATATTTGGACCTGTAGTGAAATGTATGATATGTTCCCCTTTGATTTCAGGTATTTCTAACAATCGTTTGACAGATTCGTCGATAATACTTTTCAAAATGGGAGATTTAGGAGGGGCTGCAAACAACCATTGGCACAAACGATCATGCACTTCTGAAAACATCACCAGCTCTACATCGTGCTTAACAAACTCGCTCATGTCCTCATTACGTATCGTGTCGGAATCTGCATATATTCCTCCATGTATATAAATTACGCAATATCGCCACAAATCCGCTTTCATGACCATCATAGGACAACGATGATAAGCCTTATTGACACTTTCATCGAAATTATCTTTTATGAATTTATCCATTTGGTCATCGTCAAAAAAATGATACTTAAATCCCTTCTGTTTTTTCCAAGAATCTTGTGCCGCTTTTAGTCTCGGATTGCTATTAACGTATTTTTGAGATCGATTCGTTTGGAATATATTGTTCGGTATTGATGTGTTCATAAGTTCTTGTATTTTTATCTTAAACAATATTTTGTATAACAATCAATGCACATATTACGATCGTACTCACAGATGTCGCAACATCTTACGTTTGGTAAATACACAGAAACCCAACTATCGTAATCGGTGTGACCTATCTGAATTGCACCACATTCTAAAACGATGCTCTTCCTCTGAGAAGAGCACTTATTCATCCACTTGCATATGTCATGATTTTTTATCATAGGATCGATGTACTTATTGAAATATGTTTTTAACACTAGTTCTCCCATATCTGACGGAAGCCTTAATGCGATTTCCATTATTTCTAAATATAACATTTAAATATCTATCTTTGATGTGTTGAATGATAAATGCTGAGTAAACTTAGTGTACGGTAAACGTGTTTTGTGTGTAGACGCATTCATGATAGGATTTCCATATTTAGCAAACATTGCATCACTATTTTTACATTCTATAGTTAGTTGAACATCGCCCCATAAACGAAGTGGGTCGTTTCGAGCTTTTGAGTTTTTTTCTGAGCTGTAAAAGGTATCTCCATTTTTAGTATAAATCATATCACACCCAATAACTACAACTGATGCGTCGGTACCATGCGACCTTAGCAAATTGTAAATCACATTAAAATACATCGTACCAATACCTCTCTTTATATGTAAATTTTTCAAATCCGGAATATGTGGTAAAAACTTGGGTAGCTTACCGTCGAGATGTCCATGAGAGTTGATTCTAGATGTAGGCGGTATTTCGTCTGTTGTTGGTATATACGTGTTCGCCTTTTGAAACTCTTTTGAATGAAACCATAAATAGATATTATTTAATGGTACGAGTTTCCACGAGTTATTAAAACAAATTATACGATAGTCATTCTCGACAAACCAGTTCAGATGTTTGGAAATCCATTCTAACATATAAGGAGCAGAACCTATTACTAAATATTTATGCATTTGTATTTATTGGAATATGTTTTTCGAAATATCTTTTTTAACACTAGTTCTCCCGGTGTTCGGTGGTTAATTTGAAGTATATTTATTTGTTTGTTAAATACTCTAATAATTTGTTATATGTTTCCATCTTGTTTCTTCGTATGAATTTGTATATATGAATGTCTTTAGGAATATTAGCTATTGAATCGTCATTACATGATACTATTGTTGCGAATTTATCAGGCATATAACGCCATGTGATGTTATATTTAGGATTTTCATTTGATTTATTGTATTGTTCATTATATAATAGATTATTTAGGACAGCCTGATCCCATTGTTTCTTTTGTTTAATATCACTACATATTCTTTCAAAAAAACGAATTACATTATCATTAGATTTAACAATCATACAACCCGCATTGATCTTACTGTGCTCCGAACGATAACCTTTCAAAACCATCATGTCATATCGTTTAATGTCTGATAATATATCAATATTTAAATTTTTATTCAAAATACTGGTTGTATCACAGATAATTACATATTCGTTGATATGTGCTTTAAGATATTCTACAGATTTTGTCCATTTAATATTAGATGCTCTTGTATTAAACTTCTCAATTTGTGAAGAATTAAGTTCCATTGTTGATGGTTTATTTTTTTTGAAATTTTCATAGAAATGTCTATAATTATCTGAGTATATTGTGAAAATAGACCAAATATCTTGTATTTTATCTGAAGCAGGATATAAATGCTGAGTAAACTTAGTGTACGGTAAACGTGTTTTGTGCGTAGACGCATTCATGATAGGATTTCCATATTTGGCGAACATTGCATCGCTATTATTACATTCTTTGTTTAAATTTTCATCTCCCCATCTATTGAGTGGGTCGTTTCGAGCTTTTGAGTTTTTTTCTGAGCTGTAAAAGGTATCTCCATTTTTAGTATAAATCATATCACACCCAATGACCACTACTGATGCGTCGGTACCATGCGACCTTAGCAAATTGTAAATCACATTAAAATACATCGTACCAATACCTCTTTTTATACAATGTAATGCGTCCAACCCTGGAATATGTGGTAAAAACTTGGGTAGTTTTCCGTCACGATGTCCATGAGAGTTGATCCTAGATGTATGCGGTATCTCGCCCATTGTTGGTACATACGTGTTTGCCTTTTGAAAGTCGGTAGAATGAAACCATAAATAAATATGATTCAATGGTACAAGTTTCCACGAGTTATTAAAACAAATTATACGATAGTCATTTTCGACAAACCAGTTCAGATGTTTGGAAATCCATTCTGACATATAAGGAGCAGAACCTATTACTAAATATTTATGCATTTACTTGTATTTATTTATAATTGTCGAATAACCGTTATATAACCAATGATATTAAACAAGTTTTTTTTGCAACTTTATTAAAAAAACACCATCATTCTTGGTAATCGGTGTTTTTTTATAACATTTTTGTTACATATTAAAATTTAGATCGTAAAAGGTATCATTGTAGGATTCTAAGCCATAAAAAAAATCAACCATATCGTCACTAGTATCACTATCTAATAATCCTTTGAATACTTGAAACATCATGTACCAATTACGCATCGAGTGTGATCTTTATATTCATACATGAATATTTTTTAAAAACTGCTACGAATCGGGTTCGATGCGAAACACGTGATTCATGTTGTACTCCTCGTTTTCCGGATGCAAATACTGCATTTGGTTGTTCGTTACGACCGGTAAATCGCTTTGTCCTTCGTGAATGTCAACTAGAACCGCTTTGGAACGAATGTTGTCGCATTTGAGTTTGATTTGAATGTACTCTTCGTGTGTGGTTCGAATGATTTTGTTGTTGATTTTTAGTTTGTACACGGTACGAATCCCGTCTGAGCCTTCGTACGTGGCTGTGTCTACCGTAAAATACCACACTCGATAATAATTTACAGTCTCTCTTTGTTGGTCAAAAACAATCTTCATACGATCGCATATATCGCGATATTCGGCGGAGGTAATCTTATCCTTAATCGCATCAACTGAGTTAATAAGATCCTCCATTGATACGAAAGCTCATGAATTACCGACGATGACTCGCGACATTTGTCCATCGCCAAATTTTTTAATTAGGTTAAAACTATCGTATTCTATGCATTCGGTGTATCACGTTGTTGTATATGTATATAGTCTTCCGGTACCAATCTGCGCTGACTTCTAATTTTGCACAATTCCATGTAGTCTGGATTATAAAATTGGGCTTTCCAGCGAATTTTGCTTTCGTCGGGCAAATCTTTAGACACGTCGTATATACGTTTGCTTACGTAGTAAAACGCAACTGTTTTACGGGACGTTGTGGGAGGACATCGAATCGATCGAGACACTCCGTGCCATGACTGATCATCAGTTTGAAATAAGAGAGCCTTGTTATACTCCGGGTAAACGCGCTTTTCACAGATGGTATGATCCGCGTTCCACAGTTCGGTGTCACCATTGTATTCATCTTTCCAATCGTCGTTTAAATAAATCAGTAAATTTAACCAACGTTTTTTGAAAGTACGTGGATTGATCTCGTAATCGAGATGTGTACTTAAAAATCCACCTGTTGGATGGT
>Ga0255743_10004008_pt1 | contig 11452 bp, 10 predicted proteins | sample 101ome_19_FD_179950 | JGI IMG/M metagenome (GOLD analysis project Ga0255743, IMG submission 179950) | Coastal salt marsh microbial communities from the Groves Creek Marsh, Skidaway Island, Georgia - 101405AT metaG (version 2) | ecosystem: Environmental > Aquatic > Marine > Intertidal zone >...
ACAGTACCCCCTCACGTCGGGTGCGTTGGTCGCCTTTTCTTTTCGATCGGTCGACCGGTCGACCGACGACGACGACGACGACGAGCGACTCACCTCCGTCCCTCCGTCCCGTCGAACCCCGCGTCGACCCGCGCCCGCGACGAACCCGACGAACCGTCCGCGTCGTCCTCGGCGCGACGGATGGATGGATTAACGAATCGGTGGATGCCGATTCGTCGACGCCGCGTTTTTTTCCCGTCGACGCGCGCGTCCCGCCTTCTCGACCGCCTTCTCGACCGCCTTCTCGACCGACCGAACGAGCGAGCAGACCGACGCGCCGACCGAACGCCCGCCCGCGCCGACCGAAACCTTTCGAGTACCCGCCAGCGTCAGCGCGCGAACAGAACAGAACCGAACCGCGCGCGGGGGTCTGTCGCGTCGCCCAACGCGTCCACGGGTCCGATTTTACCCGTCCGTTCGCGTCGTCCGTTCGCGTGATCGTAGTTTACACGCCCATACCGCGATATAGATACAAACAGAACAAAAAAGCTAAACACGCGTCTTTCGAGCGCGCGATCGCGCGATCTTTTTCGGCGTCGTCGCGGCGCGAGCGAGATTTAGATTTTTTCCACGCGGGCGGGTTTTTCGGTCGCGACCGACTGACATACCGACAGACAGATGGTATGAATTGAGATGATGTATGTAGATGGAAATGTTTGTGACGACTGACTGGGCTACACTGGTACTATCGTAGTTAAATATTGATAGTACGTGGTCGTGTCTGTGTGGTTATGACGTAATAACTCACGCATTCTTCGGACATTCGGACGACACGCGGTCGGGCTCGAGCGCCGCTGCTCCTCCCTCTCGGGGAAAACCTCCTCCCGGCGGGCGAAGAAGACGCCGTTCGGCACAGAGCGACGCACATCGAACGCCGAAGACAGACGATGATGTCCCTCACGACGTCCGCGTTCGCGCCGAAGTTTAGCGTGAAAACGCCCGCGATGACGACGACGCGCCGCGCGGCGACGACGACGACGCGCGCGCGCATCGACTCGGGCGTCGGCGCGTTCGGGTCCAAGGCGGGCATGACGCAAATCTTCACCGAGGAGGGCTTGTGCGTGCCGGTGACCGTCATCGCCGTGCGCGAGGGGAACATCGTGACGCAGGTACGGATTTAATTCTTTTTTTCTCTCTTTCTCTCCGCGTCGGTTTCGTCGCGCGCGCGGTCGCGCGTCGACGGACGGAACGAAGGACGCGGTCGTCCGCCGGCGGGACGGACGAAGGACGACGCGGTCCGAAAGTCGAACATGGGGGGTTCGTGTTGACGAATCGTGACTCGTCAAAAGGGGGAGGGTCAGTCACCCTCTCACGACGAAGAGGGGTGACGATGACGTTTTTCGCGACGACCACCCGGCGGCGGCGGCCGACTTTAACGTCGACGCGACGACGCGATGACGCCGACGCCGACGCGCGACGATGGGTTTCGTACCGCGTCGTCGTACCGCGTCGTCGTTTCGGGGTCGGCGTCGGTGCGGACGACGCGCGGGCGCGCGCGGGTGGATTGCAAAGGCGAACAAGCCCTAGGGTCTTGTCTGTCTAGAGAGGGCAGCGCGCGCGCGAGGGAGAGGTTGGATGGAAACGAAACGGCTTTGTTGACGCCCCGGAACGCGACGACTGACGATGGAATGACGTTTAATTCGCGCACACACAGGTCAAGACCGAAGCGACGGATGGTTACAACGCCGTCCAGGTTGGGTACGACGTCGTTCGCGAGGATAAGATCACCAAGCCGCAAGTCGGTCACTGCAAAAAGGCGGGCGCTCCGGCGATGCGTCACTTGGAGGAATTCCGCCTTCGTGACGCCCCGACGTTTGAGGTTGGCGCTCAGTTGAAGCCGACTGAGCTTTTCAAGGAGGGTGATAAGGTGGATGTCCGCGGACGCAGCATTGGTAAGGGTTTCCAAGGCGCCGTCAAGCGCTACGGTTTCGCTCGCGGTTTGATGACGCACGGTTCCAAGTCGCACCGTCAGCACGGTTCGATTGGCGCCGGTACCAACCCGGGTCGCATTTACCCGGGCAAGCGCATGCACGGCCACATGGGTAACGAGATGGTGACCACCAAGGCGTTGACTGTGATGCGCGTTGAGGATGACTGCATCATCGTCAAGGGTTCCGTCCCGGGCAAGGCGGGGAGCTTGTGCAAGCTCACCCCGAACAAGGTTGTGGGCAAGTTTTAAGCGCGCGCGTCACGGCGTGACGTTCTCTCTCTAGGCGCCCCCACTACTTAGTCGACGAAGCAGCGAAAAGCGTAACCATTACCATCACAGTATTAGCCACAGATTTTTATATAATTCGTATAAACACAGAAACAAAACGTCGACGCCGCTCGAGCGCCCGCGCGTCACCAGTCGAACCGATCGTCAAACAGCCATCACTTTCCACTCGTTGACCTCACACCTCCGCGCGCTCAGAGGAAACGTCTCGCGCCGCGCCGCGAACGTCCCGATCGACCGCGTCGGTGCGCCAGATGCGCGCGTCATCGACGTTTCGCCCCTCTCACGCGGGCCGCGGTGCCCGTCGACGTCGGCACGCGTCTAACGGTCTTCGATGCGTTTCGAAATGTGATGCGACGCGCCGACGCGCGATGACGCGCGCGATAGCGAACGATGACGAAGACGGGAAGACGATGGACGCGGACGCGGGGAAAGTGTTCGGCGCGGGGAGCGCGGCGACGACGTCGTCGTCGTCTACGGAATGGACGAATCAGATTTTAAACGCGCGGCGACTAGACTGGCGCCGAGTGCGCGCGTTGGGTAAGAAAGCGGGCGCAGGAGGAACTTGGAGACACCGCGCGGCGTGTGAGAGGTCGGTGAGAGATCGAGTGCGCGGATGCGGGAACGTGCGATCGGTGCATCCGTTGCCGTTGTCGATGACACACGACGAGGAGGTGGCGAGACGGTTGGGAGAGCTCGAACGCAAGGCGGGAGAGACGGAGGATGTTTTCGACGCGTTGAGACGACGAAGGGAGGAGAAGAGCCGGCCCGGGGCGAGGAATGATGGGTTGAAGATTGGTCTGGTTGTCGAGGGCGGAGGGATGCGCGGGGTGATTAGCGCTGGGACGCTGGGGGCGTTGTTGGAGGAGGGGTTTTACGACTGCTTCGACGCGGCGTACGGTTCGAGCGCGGGGGCGATGAACCTGACGTATTACCTCGCCAAGCAACCGGAAGGGATACGGGCGTACGAAGAAGATCTATGTGACGGCGCTTTCCTCGATCTCAAGCGTCACGTGTCGAGGAGGATGACGGTGATCAGAAAGGCACACATTGATTTGGTGAGACCGCTCGTGCGGTTCGGACGACGGGCAAACGAAGAGCTATCGGCGCGTAATGGGTCCATCACCCTCGAAGGGGCGACGATGGAGGACATCGGGACGCTCGCAGAGACGGCGGACAACGCAGCATACTCCACGGATCCGGCGATGAATGTACACTATTTGCTGGAAAAGGTGATGGGCGGGGAAACCGGTCGTCCGCTCGACTGGCGTCGCGTGATTGAGAGCGAGGTGCCGCTCAAAGTCGTCGCCACCTCACTCGATACGCTCACGACGGTCATTCTGGATAAATTTTCGGATGAGAACGACTTAAAGAAGTGCCTGTTGGCGAGCGCGCGCGTGCCGGCGCTCGCTGGTGGCTCACCAGTTGTGCACAGAGGACATCGGCTCGTCGACGCCGCAGTGCTCGAGCCCGTGCCCGTGCACGCCGCAGCGTACGACGGATGCACCCACATCTTGGTCCTCTTGACGTCCCCACACAAGGTGGACTCGCAAGCGGAAACCACCGAGGCTGAAACGCGCGAAAACAGACGCTTACTCGGTCGCATTCGCGACAGACTCTCGCGTCTGCGTTCGTCTCGCGCAAACGCTCGCGATGTCATCGCCGCCGCCCGGCCCTCCTCGAGCATGGACGACTCCGACCAGTCTGCATACAGCGTCTCCTCAAGCATGGATGACCCAGAGCGCGCACCAAAACCGGCGCAATCCGCGCTTTACCGCGCCATCCGAAATCTCTTATTTGCCCCATCCTACATGGGCGCCATTTGGGACGTCTACGACTCCACTGCCGCCACCCTCCAAGCCCGTCACGGCTGGCGTTCCCGCGACATCTTCGTCCCGTCCATCGCTCCGACGGTGTTCCACCCAATCAAGGTGGCCACCGTCGCCCCATCCGGGCCGGCGAGCAAATCCATGTCCAGCCTTTCCGTCGATTCCGCCCTCATCGCCGCGTCTCGCGTCGAAGGCGCTCGCGCCCTCTTCCACGCCCTCGGCGAGCCCACGAGCGACGATTTCACCCCGTTGCCATCGTCCTCCTCCGCCGCCGATCCCCCTGGGTTCACCTCGAGCTCCAACACCGCTCGATGATGTAATAACAATGTACTCTTGTCTCTCTGCGAAATGTCACTTCAAAAAGAGTTTTTTCCGGGTTCCGCGAGCCCTCATTCTGCGCCTCAGTCGCGGCCGAAACATGCGTGAACTCCGCGTTCGACACCAAAACTACGCCTGGGGCGTCGTCGGGGACTCCACCGTTCGTCGTCTCGCCGTCGCCAACGCGAAACGAGCGACAAGCGAAGATGTTGTTGACGGCGATGCGAAAGTTGATGAAGAGAAACCATTCGCTGAACTTTGGTGTGGTACACACCCGTCTGGGATGTCAGAAATCGTCCCGGGAGACGCCCGAGACGAAAAGTACGAATCTCTCGCGTCGTACGTATCGAAAAATCCGCAAAGGACGCTCGGGGAAAAGTGTAGAACGCGGTTTGGAGACGGCGGAGTGCCTTTTTTGATGAAGGCGTTGAGCGTGTCGACGGCGCTATCGATACAGGCGCACCCGGATAAAAAGTTGGCGGAAAGTTTACACGCGAGAGATCCGGAGCATTATAAGGATGATAATCATAAACCGGAAATGGCGTTGTGCGTGAGCGAGAGGTTTGAGGCGTTGAGTGGGTTTGCAAGCGCGAGGACGACGAGCGAGGCGTTGGACGCGCGAGGAGAGTTGAGAGACGCCGTCGGGGATGCCGACGCGGTGGATGCGCTGAGATCGAGCCAAGGCGGTGACGGTGGTGATGAGACTACTGCGGTTAAAGCTGCGTTTAAGCGCGTGTTTACGGCGTTGATGACGGCGGAAAAGTCCAGGGTGGAGTGTGCGCTCGAGGCGTTGAAGACGCGACTGCAAGACGTCAAAGACCAAACGACGATGGATCCGCGGGATCGATTGTTTCTTCGTCTGAACGAGCAGTACCCGGGCGATGTCGGCGCGTTCTGCGCGTACATTCTCAACTACGTCATCCTGCGTCCGGGTGAGGCGATATACATGGCGGCAAACGAACCCCACGCCTACCTCTCCGGAGAGTGCGTCGAAGTCATGGCGACGAGCGACAACGTCATTCGCGCCGGTCTCACCCCAAAGTTCCGCGACGTCGATGTTCTGTGCGATTCGCTCACGTACGCGCTCGGCGCTCCGGAGATTCTCACCGGTGATTTCATCGATGCGTGTACGAAGAGATACGTTCCGCCTTTCGACGAATTTCTCCTCGACGTCGTCGCAGTGGAGCCCGGATGCGCGTATGGCGTCGCCCCTCGCGAGGGTCCATCCATCTGGATCGTTCATCGCGGTGCCGCCGACTTCACTGCGTTTCGAGAAGACGGCGAGAGTGATGAAGGCGCCGTCGCGGAGCATCGCACAGTCCGCATCGAACCAGGCGCCGTGCTCTTCGTCGAAGCTGGCGAATCGTGCGCGCTCGTGTGCGACGACGCTGGCGATCAATCATTCGTCGCGTACGTCTCCACGACGAATACTTTGTAGGAGTCTCTTTGCGCGAGGAGACGCGCGCGCATCGCCGAGCGCTTGGCTCGCGCGCGCTTCGTGCGCGTCCACGCTTTTGGCGGAAAACCTTCAGAATCGTATTGTAGTTGTCATTTGTCTATGTAGTATCATTTTGCTGAGTGCGCGAACGCACCGAAACCCCACCGCTCGCAACGCCAGACGACGCCGCGGACGACTCGAACGCGTCTCGCCGACGTGCGAAACCGGTAAAGACGCGCCCGTCGTTTGCTTCGTCGTCGTCATCCGACATGTCGAGATTCACGCGTGGACGCGCGCCGAAAGAGGCGCTGAAACTGACGATCGACATGTTTCGACCAAACGCCACGGGCGCATCTAAATCGCGTAAAGCCGCGGTCGCGCTCGCCGATCGGCTCGTCCGGGGCGGAGTGATTGAAACTCCGGGGTGGTACGACGCGGCATCACGTGTGGGGCCGAGCCCGAGGCCGATGCGGGCGAGGAAACCGAAAGAGTTGACGTACGCGGAGGACGCGCTCTCGCGCGCGTACTACAAGAGAGACCCGACCGCGGCGTTCGATCCGATCGATTGCGAGTCGACGAGAACGCATTACGTCACGGCGTTTGCGAGGCGACAGTTGGAGGTGATGCGGGAGCGGAAGATGAACGAGAGAGAGGCGCTCACGGTGGTGGAGCGGGAGCAGGCGGATGAACGCAAGAGGTTCGCCGAAGCGAGACGTGAGGGCGCGCCGATTTCAGACGACGAACGCGTGTTGACGCCGTCGGCGAGCGATAGAGACGTCGAGCACGGGAGCTTGATTGAGGCGATTCAAGCGGAGGAGGAGGCACGATGGAAGGAGCACGTCGAGGCGTTGAAGGTCAAAGTGGGCGAGACGGCGGAGGAGGCGAGCTTACGCGTCGCCGCCGATCGCGCGCCGAGACGCCGAAAGTAAACCCGAAACGACGCATTGAATTCTTTTCTAGCCATTTGAAGCGCGCAAACAAACGCGAGACGCGCGAGACTTCATGTAATCTTTACTTCTACGTTAGACTAAAGATGACGACGGCGCTCGCTCGCTCGCCCCGACCGCACTTCGTGACGCGCGACAACGGACCGATCCGAACGGACACCGCGCGCGCCGACGATGACACCGGAAGAAGGACTTCCGATGACGACGTCGTCGTCGGGTTCCACCGTCCGTGCGGCGCCGCAGGACGTCTCGACGTCTGAACTCGCGTCGTTACTCGATCGCCCCGTCAACACCAATCGTGGTCATCATCGCGGGTGTTACGTCGCCGCGCTCGTCGCCGGTGCGCTCGCACTCGGTTCTGTCGCCGGCGTCACCCGTCATCGGTCGTCCTCCGTCGATCTCGGCGCCCTAGGCGCGACGGGAGCGTCGAAATCGGGTAAATACGACGCGATTCTCGGCGGCGCGCTCAAGTGGGAGGACGTCTTTGGAAACATGAGCGTCGAAGAAAGGAAAGCGCTCGTGGCGCGAGATCTCGGCGGACGCACCGAAGGACACGGGCTTCCGACGTTTTTACACGTCCCGAAGAACGGTGGGACGACGATCGAGAGCGCGCTGGGGGTGCTCGGGATCGACGCCGGGTATTGCCACTGTCCCGACGTTCAGGGCGCTCCGAGACCGTACGACTTGCGGCAGCGGTTTAATGGGTTTGAGGGGTGGCACACGCCGCCGGCGAACACGGTACCGGATTCTTGGGCCATCGTGCGCAATCCGTATCATCGCGCTGGATCTGAGTTTTTGTGGTCCACCCATCTGAGTGATAGGGAGTTGTTCTACTCGCTCAAGCCGGGGTACTCGGTGAAAAATTGTGAAGCGTTGCAAGACTACGTGCGGGATAACATTGCCGGCATGATTGATAACCCCGCGCGTAAGTGCTACGATAAGACTGGGTACACGATGGAGGGTATGACGATGTGCGACGCGAACGCAACCTTGGGTGAGGGTATGGGCGCTCAATCGCACTGGATTCCGCAGAGCGTCATGCTCGCCACGGCGGAGAAGGTGTTCAGGTTTGAAACCTGCTTTGATGTCGAGGATGGACAGTGTGAGGACGCACGCAGTGGAAAAACCATCGATAACATCATTCGTTTCCTTCGCAAGCGCTATCATCCGGCCGTTACGCTCAAGGAATCGTCCAGAGATTGGGTTGCAGACGACGTGGAGAAGCCCGACTTTGCGGCGTGCTGGGAGGGCTTCGATCCAGCCATCTTGAACGCGTTTAATGACTTGTACAAATACGACATCAAACGGTTCGGGTACAAGGTTATTGAGTCGGTGAACCCCGACGCGAGCGGAAGCTCGTTTTCGCACCACCACAATTCGCACGGAGAGACGTTCCGCGACATCACCGTCGCGCGCGGCTCTGAGCTGCAAGAATACAGCGGCCCACAGTGCTTCTGATTGCTCATCAAGCGTTGATTTACTATAAAGTTGTTGAGAATTGTACCCGTTGTAAACTTCAATCAATGCATACTCTACGTCGTTCGATCGCAAATCTCGCGCCTACCATTCAGTCGCGCCCTCGTCGTCGCGTTTCTTCTTCGCGACGAACACCCTCGCGTTCGTGAAGTCTCCGCACCCCACTGCGCCACGCGTCGAAGGTTCCGCGCGCCGTCAGAGAACGGAGGAAACATGTCCAGAGAACGAATCGCGTTGCTCGATGTCGAGCGCGCCGCGTCCGCGAGCGCTCTGGACGCCGACGCCGACGAAGGCGCTTCGACGCGCGATCGTCAACACCCATCCACCTCTCGTCGCGTCGTGCTTGCGACGCTGACGACGTGCGCGCTGCTCGCCGCCGGCTCCGCCGCGACGCGCGGACGATTGGATTGGAGCGATACCAACTCGTCGGTATCGATTTTCGGATACGTGGGCGGCGAAAACCGAGGCGTCACAAACGTCGGCGACGTCCGCCAGAGCGAAGCGCGCTCGAGCCGAGCGAACGGCGACGAAGAAGCGCGCGGTACTTTCGGAAGACTGGGAGAGATTGACTACGGATCGCTCGCACCGGAAGAATTGCGAGCGTTGGTGACCAGGGAACTCGCGGATAAGGTGGAAGGACACGGCTTGCCCGTGTTTCTGCACATTCCAAAGGCGGGCGGAACGACGATTGAAAACGAGTTGGGTAGGTTGGGCATAGAAGTTGGGTTGTGTCACGCGCGGCCGTACGAGAAAGAGAGTAGATTCAATGAATTCGAGCCCTGGCACACTCCTCCGGTGGGTCAGGTCCCGAATTCGTGGGTGATCGTGAGGAATCCGTACACGAGGGCGCAGTCTGAGTTTCTTTGGGCGTCGAATTGGGAAGCGCCCGAGGTGTTTCAGTCGCTCAATCCGGGCTACAGCGCGCAAAACTGCCGAGCGTTTGCATCGTGGGTGGAGAAGAAGATGAAGCCGGCGTATGAAAACACCCTTCGTGAGTGTTACTCGAGGAGATCGTACACATTGTACGGGATTCAGGAGTGTAATGCCCAAATAGCGGGTGGCCTCGGCGTGTCTTCGCACTGGATACCCCAGTCCATCATGGCTGCGTCCGCGACGACCGTTTTCCGCATGGAAGACTGCATGAGCGTCCACGAAGGAGTGTGCGCACACGCCAGAGGGGACGGTTCGCAACCGAACATTTTGAGCTTTATGCGAACGTATTACCATCCTGCCGTTTCGTTGCGCTCTGTATCCAACGAATGGCACGACAGCGTTCAAAAGCCCGATCTCGGCGCGTGTTGGGATCAATTCGACCCTCAACTTCTCGACATCTTCAACCGTGTCTACGACTTGGACTTTTCCCAGTTTAGATACCCGGTCAAGACGCCTGCACAGCGACAAGGTGACGCGTTCGACGACGACAGACGAGGTTCTAACCTCACGCTGAGCCAAGTTCAAGCCATGCTTCCCGAAGGCGAGGTGGTTCAAGACAACGCTGGACCGCAGTGTTGAGGCATGGTGATGTACCTTAGTGAAAGATTATGTTAGCGACGTTTTGTTACTGTATTTTAAGATTCATCCGGAAGATTATCTCGAGAAATTTCGCACTCAACCAGTGGTGCCAACACTAAAACGCGCGCCCCACTCTGTGCCGCGCTCGCGACGAACGTTTCGCGTCTTGCGCGCCGTCAGAGAACGGAGGAAACATGTCCAGCGAACGAATCGCGTTGCTCGATGTCGAGCGCGCCGCGTCCGCGAGCGCTCTGGACGCCGACGCCGACGAAGGCGCTTCGACGCGCGATCGTCAACACCCATCCACCTCTCGTCGCGTCGTGCTTGCGACGCTGACGACGTGCGCGCTGCTCGCCGCCGGCTCCGCCGCGACGCGCGGACGATTGGATTGGAGTGATATCGCGTCTTCACTCCCTTCTCTCGGTCAAGGCGTCACCGGCGGGGCGAAGAGCGAGGGGAACGGGTACCCAATCTTTTTGCACATTCCGAAGGCGGGCGGAACGACGATCGAGAACGCCCTCGGCAAACTCGGGATCCGCGTGGGATACTGCCACCCTAAACCGCGACCGTATGCACTCGTGGATAGGTTTAGAAACTACGAAGCTTGGCACACCCCGCCGGTAGGGGCGGTGGAAAACTCGTGGGCCATTGTGCGCGATCCGTACGACAGAGCGCAGTCTGAGTTTAGATGGGCATCGACATTTAGCGCCCCGGCGGTGTATCACTCGTTGAACCCGGGGTACAGCGCGCATAATTGCGAGGCGTTTCAAAGTTGGGTGCAGAATCACATGGTTGCCGTGGATAATCCGCTGCGCAAGTGTTACGCGGAGGGTGGATACTCGGTGGACGGCATCAAAGCGTGCAACGCGAAGATTACCACAGCTCTCGGCGTTGGTTCGCACTGGATCCCTCAGTCCATCATGGCTGCGTCCGCGACGACTGTTTTTCACATGGAGGACTGCATGTCGTCCACACCCGGGACGTGCAAGACGGTGAATGGCCAAGGTTCGCAACCAAACATTCTCAGTTACATGCGCGCCAACTACAAGCCCAACATCTCCCTCGACGATCTCTACAACGAGTGGCACCACGGTGTGGAAAAACCCGATCTCGGGTCGTGTTGGAGCGGTTTCGACCCAAAAATCCTCGCCGCGTTCAACGAGGCGTACAAATCCGACTTTACCAATTTTGGTTACCAAGTCAAGACGCCCCGTCAAGGCGAGGGCAGCGGTTTCGACGCGACTCGCCAGGATTCCACCGAAACTCTCGGGCAGGTGCAACAGCGTCTCGGGCACGTGTTACAGGAAAACATGCTCCCACACTGCGGCGGGTGAAGCGGCGCGGCGGTCGACGACGCGCAGCCGAGCGGACGGACGCGATGCTACGTGATGAAATGAAAAAACTCGGACATATGGAGACAGTAATACTTGACGTGCTGATAGACCTATGTAACATCAAGAATGAACGTTGACACTAAAACCGTTACGTAAAGCGTCGCGTCACTGCACGCCGCCGATTCCAGTCGAAATCTACCCGATGCGCGCGTCCCCAGCCCCGATACCGCGCGCCCCGATACCGCTCCGCGGCGCGCCCGGCGCGCCAACACCCGCGCGCGTCGATACCGCATCGCGTCGACGCCGTCGAAACGGGGATTCCGCGACGGAAGACGAGTGGAGCG
>Ga0255743_10004018_pt1 | contig 11428 bp, 17 predicted proteins | sample 101ome_19_FD_179950 | JGI IMG/M metagenome (GOLD analysis project Ga0255743, IMG submission 179950) | Coastal salt marsh microbial communities from the Groves Creek Marsh, Skidaway Island, Georgia - 101405AT metaG (version 2) | ecosystem: Environmental > Aquatic > Marine > Intertidal zone >...
ACCGGGCACAGAATCCCACAACTGGATTGCTGCAACCAGATCGCCCGTCGCATCGTCAAAATCACGACCCGTCGCGTCCTCAAACTCTGCGTCGTCGTGGTCTAGCCAGTCCAGACCCCCCGACCCGAAGTCAGCAAGAATCGACCTGATTGACTCTTCGTTATACCCTTCAACGCCTAGCATCGCCTCGATGTCACTGCGGGTAAGGTGGTGAACCTCAATAATAGGCATGTTCTGGAGATCGTCGCCCCACGGTGCCCAGTAGAACTTGAACGGATCAACCCGCTCCCACTCATCGCGCAGCACGTCTACTGGTTGTATTCCTTCAGGCCCGCCATACTGCAAGACCTTTCGCCGTCTGGGAATCGGCCCTTTCAAAATGGCATACGGGAACGTCGCAATGTCGTTTGTAAACTCAAACAGCGCTTTGGTAAAATTACCTTCCGCCATCTGGTCTTCCATTTTAGTTTCCATGCGTTCCACGCGCTTCTCAGCTTCGTGTTTCATCTCCCGCATCGCGGTGTCTTTCATACCCGCAGCAAGCTGTTTTAAATCCATGGGGTCCAGTGGCGCGTTACCCTCAGCGTAATACATCTGAAGGTTGCCTTCCATGATCCGTTGCAAGTTAGCAATAACGTCTGGGGGAACGTCAGGCACCGGAGTCGGCGACAGGCTCCACGGCTTGTCAGCACCCGTGCCGAGCAAAGTATCTCTCAACCATGCTGTGGCAGTCCGGCACTTGGTGCTGACAATCCCCATGAATATCTCTGAGCCGCCTTGTTCGCGAATCTCAGCTAGTTTCTCTGGCTCGTACTCCATGTTCCGCGCTCGGACGCACTGAATCAGACGGTCCTCTATGTTCTCGCGGTGGTGGTCTCGCATCACCTCCCAACGGCGGCGCGTATGCGCAGCTAACCCCTGAATGATGGGTTGATTCTGCATCTCAGCAGCAGCACGTTTAGCCGCAGCTTCAATATCTGAAGCACGGGCGACGGGTATAAGTGGTGAACCTAACGCCATGGCAATACCTTCACTTTCGCCTCGAAAGTACCATCCAGCTACTAACGAGTCAATCTGTTATGTCCAGCCAGCAGATGACACACGTACAACCTCTCTGCGGTTGCCTGCCATCATATGACCGCCGAAAACCTCGCCTCCATCAGCATGGAGACACAAGTACTGGAACGCATCGGCAACATCGGACCACGGGTGAGACTTTTCTGGCTTCTCGTCTTTTTCGCCCTTGGTGTTTATTTTGTATCGGTACTTACCAGCTAGTGCTTGGACCAACGGCTTAGCCCCTTCGGGGTCAAGGATCAGCCCATACTTACCATCTACGACTCTCGTCATAAATTTCTCTACCGCTGCGAGTCTAGCAGCAATCGAGTTCGAACGCGCGGGTCGGACAGTAAACCCCTCGTTTTTATAGATGTCAGCTACGGTGCGCTCATCTGTCTGCACCCGCTGAAACGCTGCCGGGTCGATTATTACCAACGTCCGTCGGCCCGGAAACTTGTTTGATAACAAGGGCTTAAGCTTCTCGCGCACGAACCGCAACGCCCCCATTCCATCTGATATTATCGCATCATGCACAATAAGTCGACCATCATATGCAACTTCGCCGACAACGGCAGCTGGCGTCAGCCCTGCGTCGACGCCGATGATCAACGGATTGTCGCTGTACAACGGTGTTATCTCGGTCTTAGCCACATGACTCGCTCTGTCAAACGCCCTAAATACTGGCTGACCGCTTAACGACTTACCGAACTCAGCGTGAATATACACACTGATCCAGTCTTCGGTCTTACCCTGCGCTAAGTTATCGTAGTAGTCATCAGGCAGAAACTGCGTCCAATCGGCCTCAGGGCTAAGCCCCGACGGCTGTATCGTGACATGGACGTTATCTGGGGGTTCCGTGAGTAGCTCTTCCCAGAAAGTATCCTGATCCGGCGGGTTCGTCATACCCCACAGGTGCGCGTTCGACCGCCCATCGTCGGTTTTACACCCCACTCCGTTCATCATTTTGTCCGGATAACGCCCCACGCGGCCCTGCGCAGCGTTATAAATATCGGGGTGAATCTCTCTAAACTCGTCAAAAATGATGAAACTCGCCTGTAGCGACAACAATCGCCGAACGTCGTTCGAGTCATCAAGCCCGCGGAACAACACTTCGCACTCAATATCACCGACTTTTAGAATAAATTTGTACTCAGTTTTGAGGAATGACCCCATAACCCCGTCAGGTATCCACTTCAGGAAGTCAGGAATTGACGTATCCCGCAACTGTTCACGCGTGTTACGAACCCAAATACAACGCGAGCGTCGGACACCGTCCTTACATCTCGCCATCTGCGCCGCGTGATGCAGGATTTTCATTATACCCGCGGTTGTTTTAGTCGATCCAACAGGTCCAACAGCCAGCGAAATAAACTTTTCAGAGTAGAAAAACTCGTCCAGACTTTCGATGACTTGGAAGTTAATCTCATGCGTCATGTATCCACCGCGGAACTTGTCCCCTCGATTGTGATGCCCTGCTCGTCTTTAGCGCGTGTAATGTTTATCACAACCTGCGGACCCGTGCCCGTCTCAGCTTTTACGTCCGGTTCAAGCCGCCCCATCTTGTTGAGCATTTTCTGAAACTCAATCTTCGCATTCACGTTGATCGTAGAATCTTGCATAGTGCGGAACAAGTTATCGAGGTTTACTGCGCCCATCAAACGCGCAAGCGTTTCCATGTTGGAAGGGTCTTCCTCCAACATCTCTAGCTGCCCCCTAGACAGGATCATATTCTCATCGTCGGGGGTCAGACTCCGAACTTTATCTACCTGACTGCTCATGAATACAAAGGATAGGGACTGACGGTGTTTAAGTCAATATAAATGGGTAAGGAGAACAAAACAAGAACAAGGGTAAAAATAGGGGTTGGGTTATACGGGATACATAAGGGCTGGGGCCAGGGGGGAGGGGGGTCGGTCCCTGTACCCCATTGTTTACGTCGCCGTATATGTAGGAGGGATAAATATATATTGTGGACATTTCGGGCATTCGTTCGTTTTGGAAGCACGCGCCGAGCTACCGCGCGTAAAAGATAACGGGCCTGACCGCGCCCAGTGCAATGCGGGCTATATCTTGAGGGGCATAACGCGTGAAGCAACACGCCTGAGGCCAACTGCACGTCACTCATTTGCGGCACCGACGCGTCGGGCAAAAACAGTCTACTCTAACATGACATCGGCGAGATTGTCAGATTTATCTGATCAACATGTTACAGCTCCAAAGGCGGGACACGCATCCGAGAGGCTCCCCAAACGTATTAAGCACGGCGAGTGCCCAAGCGGCTCGGGTAAATAGCGCATGACACATTGTGTGCAGCGCGTGACAGGACAACTGGCCAACCAGTTCGCAGTTTATCTGTGCCTGCTCACCCGATCTGCACCTTGTGTCAATGTAGGGTGCATCATGTCGGTGCATCCTAGTTTGACACAAACAGGAGGCTATTATGGCTATTCGTAAATCTCATTACGTTCGCGCTGCGATCCGCGGCATCAATACACGTGCAACTTCATTGCGCAATGACATCCAAGCTATCGCTATCGAGTGCAGCGGTCACGCATTCATTCACGGCGACGTCACATTGTTTGACGATTTGTTTGACGCATTGTCTGGCATGAACCGCAAGTTGTTCGTCAAGTGGGTAACCAAGTATGGTTTTGCATCTATCGACGGCGAGACTGGCAAATTCAAGCTCAACAAAACAATGCGCAAGAATACCGACTTCGGTGGCAATGACCCATACCAAGATTGCATTGACTGGTTAACTGCTAATGCATCCAAGTGGTGGGCAAAGGAAGAAACTGCAAAGCAGATCGCAAAGGATCAAGACGTTGCTGAGTTGTTGGCTGCACTACTGCGCAAGATGGACAAGACTGAGGCCGATGGTGCCACTGTCAAGAATGCAGACGAACACAAGACTGCTGAGTTGATCCACCTAGTCACAGAACGTGCGCGCCGTGCCGCTGCATAATCCAACGACTGAACCTATTATTACAACCTGCGCCACTGGTTCGGGTTGTAATATTTGTTGTAATAATACCAAATGCCTGTTTTATAAGGCTTTTTCATACCTATTATTACATTATTACATTATTACATAAATAAATAGAGCAGTCTCGTATGGCACTTTTGTTTACGGTAAACATAAAAACGCGCATGCAATCGCTCTCCAGTCTCTACTCTCTCTGGCAGTGTAATAATGTAATAATAGGCACCTAACCTATTGTTCTCAAAACAATAACACGTTTTTCAATCTGTAATAATACAACCATGCGAGGTGTAATAATGCGAGACATCCTACTCTCAACACTGGCGACGTGCGCCGTCGCGTTCCTTTTCACTTGGCTAATCATCAACTGGTTACTCGGTTGTGGTGAGGCATTTCCCACCATCACAGGCGGCTATGTCTACGGCGAGTGTTGGCTGCATCCATGGGAGGCACCAAAGTGAGTTACTACAACGGTCTTATGTTCGATGTAGAGGGCAACGCCTTTTACACGCCTATATTCCCCGCCGCCGACGATGATGCTGCATGGGAGTATATCCAGTCAGAGTATCCAGAATACTCGCCAGTCGACGTTCTATTTGCAGGAGGTGACAATGAGTGAACGCCCATCAATCCAAGTAAGTATCAAACATGTTTACGGCGCACGTAGGGTATACCCTGCTTGCATACGCTCGCGCCAATTCGCGGAGATTGCAGGGACACGCACCCTGTCGGACTACACGATCTCGTGCATCAAGAACCTTGGGTTCGACGTCAAAGTAAAAGCGGAGGAACTATGACATGACGGAAACCTTAGAAGAAGCCCTTGAACGTCTGCATGCAACACACGTTGCGCAAGTTGCAGAGGCCATAGGTAGATCATCACTAGGCCACCTTGAGGGATCAATCAAAACGCACTTTGGTGAACGCTGCGCCGATTACGATCGTGACTGCGTCGTCTGCCAAGCATGGAATGCGTGGGATACCCTCGCCAAACTATATGAAGTGGAGACCCCATGAATATCTTTGTACTCGACACCAATCCGCAAACCGCCGCGCAGATGCACTGCAATAAGCATGTGGTCAAGATGCCTTTGGAAGCTGCGCAGATGTTGTCCACCGTTCACCATATTTATGACAGTGACGACTCATCACGCGTGTACAAGCCAACGCATCGCCACCACCCTTGCACACTGTGGGCTGCTGCTTCACGTAGCAACTACTCTTGGCTGTTCGAGTATTTTCGCGCACTGAACGACGAATACTTTCATCGGTACTACAAAGACCATGCATCGTGGCTCAAGTTGCGCGACGTCTTACGGCGTCCACCGTCGACAATGTTCGACGACGCCCCCACCCCATTCGCGCAGGCTATGCCTGACGAATACAAAAACGACGACGCTGTTGTTGCATATCGGACCTACTACAAAAACGACAAAGCCGACTTGCTTGTATACACACGTCGTCAACCCCCCATCTGGCTAACATGTTAGGAGGATAACATGCCATCAATTTCAGAAGTAAAACAAATCTGCGTAGAGATGCTACGCAACGCGCCCAAAGCGGTGCCGTTGTTGCTCGGTAAGCCCGGCATGGGCAAGAGCGACGCGGCGGTTCAAATCTCTAATGACTTAGGGTGTTACGATGATCGCGTCCTTGTGGTTCATATCAACAACCATGACGTCGTTGACTTCACGGGCGTGCCGTCTGTTGTCGACGGTATCACCAAGTTCAACCCCACCGATATGTTCTATCGCTTCCGCGAGGGTACAGGTGCGGGTGTCATCATCCTTGAGGAGTTGCCGCAGTCATCGACGCAGCACCAGACGTGGGCCGCAGGGTTCATGTTGGAGCGTGAGACGCCGACGTTCAAGCTCGATCCGCAGGTGCGCATCATCGCAACTGGTAACCGTGTCGAGGATAAGGCAGGGGCCAAGCAGCTACTGTCGCACTTGAATGACCGTATGTATCGCTTCAACGTAGAGACATCACTCGACGATTGGTGCGCATGGGCAATCGACAACGACGTTGATCCACTGGGTATTGCATTCTTGCGTTTGCGTCCCGAGTTGCTCAACGACTTCGACGCATCGCGTCCATCTAATCCAACGCAGCGTTCTTGGACCAAGGTGTTCAAGGAGGTGCCGACATCCCTACCGCCACACTTATACCTGCATGCTTGCGAGGCCAAGGTAGGCGAGGGTGCCGCTGCTGAGTGGACCGCTGCACGTGACATGATGCACAAAATGCCGAACATCGACGTTGTGCGGATGCACCCTGACACGACTGAGGTGCCGACTGAGCCTGCTGTGTTGTTTGCTGTGGCGACGTCCATGTCCACGACGACGACTGCTGACGCGTTCCCACGTGACATGCAGTACGTCAACCGTATGCCTAAAGAGTTTCAGATGGTCTACGTCACTGACGCACTGCGCCAACACCCTGAGCTACAAGCCACTAAGTCCTTCACTGATTGGGCTATCCAGAACCAGAACATCTTTATGGGAGGTAACTAATGACAGATGCAGAGTTATTCGAGTGGCTAGACAAATGTCCCCACCCCCACTGGTTCTTGTCCACAGATGGTGAAGGAACCATCACCATAACCCTTACAGAAAAGGTAACTGAAGATGAATGACATACTTCGTAATGCAATCGCCGCCGCTGCAACCGCAGCGCCTGTAGAGCAACAACCGACTGAGCCTGCTGTGCAGGCCGTCGCACCCCCGCCTGTCACCGAGCAGGTATCCGACACCGACGGTATCATCAAAGGCTTGGACGAAAAAGCTGTACTCGTGTCAGTCAAGCGACGCATGTACTCGCCGTATGCACTCGACGCTGAGGAGAGTGAACGGTACGGCGCGGGTAACGTGAACAAGCATTTGTTCAAGGGTCGTGACAATCGCGTCAAGCAAGCGATCAGCAAATACACCGAGGTCTATAGCTACATCAAGTCACACACTGTGCCTTGGTCGACTGGTGTGGATATGTTGAACATCAACTTGTACCAAGAGGTCACGCATACCCTACGTCGCTTGATTGCCGAGGCCAACGCCACTGTGGATGATCTTGTGGATAACTGGGACTACGAGGTGCAGCGTGATTACAACCGACTACTGCCCACTGGACACGCGTCGCTTGATGACTACCCCACTGCGGAGCATGTGCGTGATCGTTTCGGTATTGAGGTGCAGTTCATGCCTGTGCCTACGACTGGCGACTTCCGCGTAGAGATCAGCGATGAGGACAAGGCGTCGCTGTTGTCACGACTACAAGATGCAGGGCGTAACGCCGAGCGTCACGTTATCAACAAAATGCTTGAGCCTATGATTGCCGCTGCTGAGAAGCTGGCCGTGCCCATCGGCACCGACGGTAGCATCTTTCGCGATAGCCTAGTTGAGAACCTAGTCGACGTCGCTGACCGTATGGCCCGTGTCAACCTGTCAGACGATCCAGTAATTCAGAAACAGATTGCTGACTTAAAATCTATCGTCGGTCAGTACGCCGACAACATCGACGTGTTGCGTAACTCACAGCATGTGCGTGACGTAGCATCTAAACAGATCAGTGACCTGATCGGACAAATGAAGGGAATAGTGTAATGGTAGCACTTAGCAAACCGTTTGCGCCTCTGGCGTTTCCAAACCTTGACGACTTACAACGGCGCGTAGCCAAGGCCAAGTCGTTGTTGATCCTTGACCATCCATTCTTTGGGGCGTCAGTTTCCAAGCGTAACATCGTGTACACCGAGAGTGTGCCGACTGCCGCTATCTCTGCCACTGGTCAGATATACATGAACCCTGTGTGGTGTGACCCGCTGACAGTTCGCAACCTTATGTTCTTACTCGCACACGAGGCGATGCACTACATGCTTGGGCATTCGTTCAGATTGTTGAACCGTGTCCACGATGCTTGGAACGTAGCATGTGACAAAGTAATTAACGACTTACTGATTGATGCAGGTGTCGGCGACTTCATCGACGGCGGAGTGACCATGGACGGTGCGCGTAATTATGCCGCTGAGGAGTTGTACGACGCGAACGACACAGGCGGTGCAGGCGGAGGTATCGGCAACGACATCGGTGATCCTGTCGACGACGGTGGTTCGCCCTTGGATGAGAGCCAACGCCACGCGCTAGAGGCACAAGCTAAGATCGAATTGATCCAGTCTGCCAAAGCTGCCAAGGCTATGGGCAAGTTACCCGCAGGTATTGAGCGTGTCATTGAGGAGATGCTCAACGTCGCAACGCCGTGGCACGAGAAGCTAGAGCGTTACATGCAGTCCAAGATCAAGGACGGTTATACATGGACGCGCCCCAACCGTCGTTTCGTCGGCGCAGGCGTCTATCTCCCTGGGGTCGACTACACGCCGCGCATGGGTGAGTTGGTGATTGCAGTTGATACGTCGGGGTCTTTGTCGCAGCGTGAGATTGAGTACTTCAACGCCCATATCAATCGCATCTTACACACATGTCTGCCTGAGAAGCTGACCGTTGTGTACTGTGACGCCGACATCGCAGGTGTATCCGAGTATGTGCCTGACGACTTACCCATTCAGATCAAACCACTGGGAGGTGGCGGCACGTCATTCCGTCCTGTGTTCGAGTGGCTAGATAACTATGACGGCGAGGTCGAGTGCCTTGTGTACTTTACTGATGGTTATGGGGACCAAGATACCCTTGACGACTCATCAGTTCCCACAGTTTGGCTATCGACTGGACACACTGAGTTCCCATTCGGCGACGTTATCGAGTTCGACGTCGCTGTTTAACCATAGCAAAAGGAGAAAGATATGGCACACGGAGATATAGCGTACCAATCGCATCGAACGTCGACAGATGCAGCGATGATCGACATAACGGTAAGACTACAAACAAGCCAATGGTCAAGCCGTAAGAAAAATATTGTGATGAACTGCATCGACACAGGGCTAATCACATGTGGCTTAAAGACTGCTGACATGATCGCAGATGTAATGGATGCTTATGACATACCTGTGAGGTTCAAGCGCACATGGTCGTACGACGGTGACAAGAACTACATCATTGTCCACGACGAACACATAAAGCCTGAAAAGCTTGATGAGTTAAAAGCGATTGTCGCTGCACGGTGCAAGATGAACCAAGTCAATGATCGTGCAGGTTACGACGAACATCATTTTCTGCGCACGGTTGAACGCCCTGAAGACTACGCCCGACACTGGTCGGCAAGTCGTATCCCATTCTACAAAGACATGACGTTAGATGACTGGGCCGTCGAAGACGACGACGCGTCACGTTCGCGTAAGAACACACTGATGCAGAGCATCCGTGACGGAGAAATTATCACTGCAACCTACAAGCCATAAGGAGGATACCATGGCCTATGTAAGAAAGACTGACACAATGCTTGATGACGTGCGCAGAAATGTGCGCCACATGAAAGACCGCGAGTTGGAGTTGGTTGCCAACAACAACGTCGACAGTTCAAGCGATCCGCAAATCTACCGCAGCATGAAGAACGCGATTGAGACTGCTGCATGGGAGGCGGCACCCGCCCTCAAAAACCAGATGCCCAAGGAGTGGTGTCGTGCGAAGCGCGAGGCGTTTGTCCGTCGTCGTCTGCCAAATGGCACACTGTCACCTGAGTTGACGTTCACTGCTGCTGAAGACGACGATCTGAAACTGCCACCAAATGCTGACAACTGGCGGTATCGCGTTGAGATCACATCCGCTCATATAGATACAAGCCTTGACAAATGGTATCAGGAAGCGTCTAATCGTGACGCTAAGAGAGATGAGATCATGCAAAAGTTCAATACTATTGAGGATCAACTGTATAACTTCTTGAACAGTCACGCGTCGTTGAACGCTGCGCTGAAGGAGATGCCACAGATTGAGTTGTATATCCCGCAGCAGTACTTGGACAAGTATCGTCAAGCGAGTGCGCCGCGCCAGAAGGCCGAGCGCGTCAACATGGTTGATGAGCTGAACATCGACACCGACGCACTAGCGGCAGCAGCGATTGCGCATCGCATTGCAACAGCGAGTGGCGGCAATGGGTCATAGTCGAACATTCGGTGGGCTAATCACAGAGCGTGAGGTTGACGTTGTCTGCCTCCGCTTCGGCATCGGCGATCCAAACGAGGAAGGCAAAAGCCTACAAGAGATTGCTGACATATACGGTGTAAGTCGCGAGCGCGTCCGTCAAATCGAGCAGCGAGCGTTGGGTAAAATGCGTAAGCACCCTGCGTTTAAACCGCTGCGTCCCTTTGTACAGGAGGTATAACATGGCAAAGGCTAAGAAGACTAAGAAGGTAGCACACGGTGACAAGCAGAGGCTAGTCTGGGACTACTTACTTGAAAACAAAACCGCTAGACCTGCGGAGGTCGCACGAGCGACAGGTGTATCGTATGGCTACGTCCACAAGTTGATGAGTAAAATCGGCACACCGCGCGAGGTGTTCGAGGCTGAGGAAGCAGCGAAAGCGTCGACTACAGAAGTTCCCGGCAACACGCCGACGACGACAATCAAGTCAGTAAGCCGTTCTGTGTTTGTAGGGGCGGCAGTGGTTTGCGTTGTACTTGCGTGGGTACTGTATGCACGATGAACTAGGTCGGCTGAAGCAGCAATTCGATAAGCTGCAAGCCAAAGCGAATAAGCAACGTAACGAGATAGCGCGTCTTACCCAAGCTGTGGAGAAACTACAGAAGGATAAGGCGTCGCTACTCGCTGACCTTAAATGGATAAGAGGCGAACATGGAAAAGGAACCAACAATCGGTAGACGCATGGGGTTTATGGAAACCTTACAAGATACCCTAGCTATCTATAGAAGTGTACGTGATTCGGGTGATCCCAAATGGACATTCGAGGATAAAATTTCGTTCGGCGATGCAATCGAACACATAAAATTGTCTGACATATACTTTATGGGCGAAGAATTTACAGAGATGCTTACTGACTACACAGGTCAGTTCCAAGATGTAGTGGGCGAAGACATTCGTGTGTCTGAGTTCACGCGCCCACCGTCCAATCGGTGCTACTTACGCTTGGATGCATACAAGCGACATGCTGATATGCAGAATATCGCAGCCCTAACCGAGTGGTATGAAGACGGTACTACGGCGGTCACACTTGTTGCACCGTACTCTAAGCCGCAGAGACTAGGCGGGTTCAATGCAAAAAGAGGTGTTGGGTTTTTTGACGACGATGTAGACGATTGGCCCGAAGATAAGTGGCAAGCGTACACTCAGTGCATACTGTTAACAGCAGGTGCGTTTGAACTTATAAACACCCCACGGTTTGTGAAGTCAGAACCCGCAGGCACTCGCGCACAGCGCAAGTTGTTTAAGCGCGAGCAAGAGATACCCATGGAAGTATGGCACCAAATATCTTGGAACATCAACGAA
>Ga0255743_10004041_pt1 | contig 11386 bp, 15 predicted proteins | sample 101ome_19_FD_179950 | JGI IMG/M metagenome (GOLD analysis project Ga0255743, IMG submission 179950) | Coastal salt marsh microbial communities from the Groves Creek Marsh, Skidaway Island, Georgia - 101405AT metaG (version 2) | ecosystem: Environmental > Aquatic > Marine > Intertidal zone >...
ATGGTGTAAGTGACTTAAAACTTAAAACATAAAATAGTATCATAATGAAAATCACAAAATCTCAACTAAAAGAAATAATCAAGGAAGAAGCTATAAAATTTCAAAAGAAAACTATTTTAGAGAATAGAAAAAAAGAGATTGTTAGAGAGCTTAGAATGCTTAATGAGGAGGTGACTAAAGAGCAAATAAAAGCAATAGTTTTAAAACACAACAAAGATTTTTATGACGTTGAAGATGAATTATCTGATAATGATTTAGAAATAGATGTTTATGATGGACACCCTTCTGAACGAGGAGTTTTTAATATTATTGACAGTTCAGGAGATGTGATAACATCAGGAAAGGTTGAAGATGAAAAAATTACAGAAATAGATAAAGAGTATTTACTGAATGAAGAAGATGCTAGTGATTCAACATTAGAACAAATAAAAGATTTACTTAGAGATAACAAATTTTTAGCAGATAAAGCAGATTCTTTATCTGGAGATATTGTAAAAGATGTAGATAGTTCTATATATTTACAATTTCCAAATGAATTAGATTCTCCTCACATAAAAAAACATTTTGATAAATCAGGCCCTGCATCAGTTTGGTCAATAAGTAAAGATGCTGTAGGTGATTTAATTTTAAAAACAATAAAAACAAAACCAACAAAGACTGGTCAAGAGGGACCAGCTTTTAAACACAAATGGCTTAATGTAGATTCTGGTAAAAACATAGGTTTTGATTCTTTGAAAAAAGTTGATGGAGAAATAGAAAGCACTGTTGATTTAGAGCCTTTTGGAATGGTTGATAGAGTTAAAGACTGGAGTGTGGTAAGTAAGGTTGCAAGTGATAACAACTATGAGTTAGTAACAAAAGACCAAAAACCTTATACTGAAGAAAACTTAAAAAATAATGAACCTGCTTTTATAAAACAAAATGTGGGGGTTTTTTATGGTGATAAAACAGAAAATCCAACAAGTATTTTTAATGTGGTTTTAGCAAAAATTGGAGAAGTTAATAATAAACCAGTACTAACTTTAATGACAGTATTTCCTGGTATAAATCCTGTAGATGGTTCTGGGAATGATATTACCAATAAAAAAGATTTAATAAAACACGGTTACGCATTAATTAAGCCAAAATCTGATGTAAATGAATCAATAAGAAAAATTGTTAGAGAAGGAATATTTAGCATTTTAAATGAAAACGTTTCTAATAAGATTGAAAGCATTGCTGACAAACATTGTGATGGTGATTTTAATTGGTGGAATCTTATGGAAGATATAAAAACAGCTTTAAAAGAGCATTTTAAAAATTGTAATTGTTCTATTAAAGACCTTCCTGATACTGATGATTCTTGTGGGATTGAAATAGCTAAAGGCGACCGCTCTGTTCCTTTAATGCTTAAATATGATGATGATAGGGGTGAGAATATAATTAAAATTGTTTGTAAAGATTCTGATGAAACTTATAATTATGAAATACTTTCTTGGGAAAATTCAGGTGGAGAATCTAGAGGTTATGATGCTTTTGGTTATGAAGACATAACCTATGAAGAAGAAGGTGTTGATTGTGATGTAAAAAATAATATTATTGAAGAACTTATAACTGATATTGAAGAATATTTAGACAAAAAACACAATAGTATAAAATAATAATATTAAAAATCTATGTTACTTTGGGAAGTTAGAAAAATAGTAAGAGAAGTTTTAAGCGAATCTTTAGATTTTGAAAGTTCAGTTAAAGATTGGTTAAAAAATCAATCTTGGCTTGATTATTCAGAAAATACTATAAATAGAAATCAAAAATCTTATGGAGATATTACTAATGAAACTTTAGGGAATAATAATATAAACTTAAAGAGGCTTCAAGAATTTGTGTCAGAAAAACTTCAATCTTTACCAGTGCAAAATGATAATAAAATAGAAGTTAAAGTTTTTGGTGGAGGTGATTATGGTGAACAGATTAATTTTGAAATTTCATTAAGGAATAATTCAGGAGATGTAGTAGGTTTTATGGAAGGAATTTTTGAAGCTAATGATTTTATTGATAATTAATAAATAAATTTGAAAAAAGACAAAAAATCTATGTTGCTTTGGGAAGTTAGAAAAATAGTAAGAGAAGTTTTAAGCGAATCTTATTACGATAAAGATAAATTATATTCCAAAAACTATATAGAATCGGTTACAAAAAATGCAAACAGAGATATTAAATCTATTGTTAATAGTTTAGAAATAATTGACTGTACAGATGGTGGAGGAAATAAAGTTGAGTGCGTTAAAATACCAGAAGTATTATTTGTTTATGTAAGCGGTAGATATTAATTATAATTTAAAAAAAAATATATATTTATATTAAAGAAAATAAAAAAAAATAAAAATGAAAAAGTCATTACTATCAGAAGAAACTAAAAGAATGCAGCATCTTGCTGGAATTATATCAGAAAGCAGTGCTACACAAAATACTAATAATGAAGAAATTTTAAGTGAAAATATCTTTCAAAGAATTTCAGATAAAATAAAAGGAGCTGCAATTGATGTAAAATCTTTTTTGGCTGGTGAAGAAGATAAAACTGCAATATTTAAAAATGCTATGCGGGCCGTAGAGTTTCCAATTGGAAAAAATGTGTATGGTTTAGAGGAAATTAAAGGCGAGATAGTAAAGTTGTATAGAATTAAAATTAAGAGTGTAAATTATAAGACTGGTGAGGTTGATGTAAGTGTTGAAGAAAAAATTAAGGGACTTAAAGATTCTTGGGTTAAAAATGAGGAGCAAGCAAAAGAAATAGAAGAAGATTTTAAAAAAGATAGAGAAAAACTTGAAAATACAAAAACAGAAGAAGAAGTTAAAAAATGGGCTGAAAAATTTGTTAAAAGCAACAGTTCTATAAAGAAACAATTTGAAAAAGGCATTATAGCTTTTAACGAAAAAGACGTGAAAGGAATTGAAGATTTTTATAAAAAAGAAGAAGAAAAAGAAACTGCTAAGGAATTGAATGAATCAAGAAGAATGAAACAGCTTGCTGGTATTTTAAATGAAAGCGCAGAAGCAGCTTCTGAAGCAAATGTAGACGCTCTTAAAGGGGTTGAATTTAAATTGTATCCTTCACCTGATGGTAAAATGGAACCTAGTGTTTATACTAAGGTAAAAATTACTAATGCTTCACCGCTTGAGGCAGGCGCTAGTAATACGTTTATAACTAAATTAACAGTAACTACAGACACATCTGAAGCAATAAAAGCATCAGATAACGAAGAAATTAAAAAAATTATAGAGTTTAATGATTATTTAGCCAAACATATGTCTAACTTTATGATTATAGTTAGAGACCATATGGGAACTGGTCAGTTTACAGAGGTATTGACTGACTATCCTAACCCTAATAAATTTGGGGTAGAAAAACAAAGTGATATAGTAGTTGCTATAAATAAAGCTTTTGGAAACGTATTTAAATTTGAACCTAAAAAAGGTTATGAAAGAGAGTTTTCTAGTCTTTATGCAAAAAACTAATAAAAACTAACAAAAATACAAAGCCCGCATCATTTATTTCTGGTGTGGGTTTTTTTGTGTATTTATTTTAGTATTGTTTTGTGTTAAAAAAATAATAATAGATATTTGCATTTAACGAATAAAATAGAATAAAATAATCATGAGTAAATTAGTAAACTTATTTGGAGGTCCTGGTATAGGCAAGTCATCAATTGCATCTGGTCTAACTTACAAACTAAAAAAGAACCATATAACCTGTGACAACCCTTATGAGTTTCCTAAAGTATTAGCTTGGGATGAAAACTACTCTGCTATATCTGACCAGTTATATGTAGTTGCAAATCAGCATAGGGGAATAGTTAAAAGTTATGGTAAGGTTGATTATATAATATTAGATTCTCCTGTTATGCTTTCTTTAATTTACAAAGACTACTATAATGCTCAAAGAAATTCTGATTATCCTTCTAGATTGTATATGGAAAATTTTGATAATATGATATTAGACATTCATAAAGGATATGATAGTATCAATATATTATTAAAAAGAGTAGAAGGAAATCACAACAACAAAGAGCGTTATCATAATTTAGAAGAGTCTATGGAATTAGATACAATGATTGAAGATTCTCTTAAGTTACATAATATAGAATATTATACAGTAGAAGTTGGTGAAGATACTCTTAAAGATATATATAAAATTATAAAACAAGCTTAATGAGTTTTCTTGCTTTAAAAAATATTAAAATAGGAGATACTATAAAAGGTAAAAAGACTCATCATGGTTATGCTGTACACAATGGAAAAAAGATTTTTATCAACACAGAGAAAGAAAATATTCTTAAAGGTTTTGTTTTTAAACATCGTAGAGATAGACCTTTTGAGATTTGTATTTCTGAAAAAGGTTTAAGGTGTACTTTACATAATGATTATGCAGTTAATAAATTGGTTCGTTGTAAAATGTTATTGGTAGAAAAGGTTAGACAGCAGAGAAAAAGAATTCTTCTATGATAATTTTAAAGATTATTAATATTCTTTGTTTTCTCCATATTTATTTATATAAATTTATTTAAATGAATAACATTTGGTATCATGGCACTCCTGACGTTAGAGAACTACAAGAAGAAGGTGGTTTTACTCAAAGATATATAGACATAGACTATGTAGATGATATAGATGGGTGGAAGTCTACTCAAGATGCTATGAAGCTGGCTAGAGAGAGCGGTAATGATGAAGAGTATTTTGAATTGTTAAAAAAGGCTGGAACTTTTCGCAAAAAGGCCAAAATAAGAAAGCCTGTATTTTTAACTAATGTATATTCTGTTGCCAAAACTTATGCAGACCCCCAAAGAGCTTTTGATTATCAAAATTCTATAGAGAAGGTATTAAAAGTAAAAACCAAAGAAGGTGGTAAGGGCGTAACTATAAGTGCTCCTGGTAGTCGTTTTCGTTTTATAGATATCAATAATGTTAAAAGGGGATTTTTAGATGCTGGGGTTGATGTTAATGATTTAGATTTAGCTATAGAGAAATTAAATTTTGCTGTTGGTGTTGATAGTGGAATAAAAACAAATAGCATTGCAGCTTTGGCTGATTGGTTAGGTTTTGATTATGTAGATGTTGTTGGAGTTTTAGATTCTTATCATGGTGGAAGCACAAAGTCTACTGTTCGTATGGTTATGGACCCCAACAATATTGATATAGTAAGAGATGGAATTAATGAGAGTTTAAGAGGCTTTATTAGGGGAATTATAAGGGAAAGTTTGGGTGATAATATATCCAATAGTAAAATTGCTTATCATGTAAGTCCTTTTAAGTTTGATAAATTTGATTTTTCAAAAGTTGGCTCTAGAGAAATGGCTCATATAAAAAAGGCTAAGGATGTGGGTATGTTTTTTAGTCAAGACGAATGGAGTATAGATTGGATGAAAAATTTAATTAGAAAAATATTAAAAGAGGCCTATGATACTGAACATGAGGAAAGAAAAAAATTAATTCCTGATGCAATAAAACAGGTATCAAAATGGACTGGTAAACCTGAACAGATGTACCAAAGTGTTGAACAAGCGGAAGAGATGGAAGATGAAGCTCATAAGAGAGCAGAAAATAAAGGTGAGACAAGAATATACAGTGCCATAAAAATGGAAAATTTAAATAAATACGGTATTAATTTTAAAGATATCGAAATCTCAGTATCGACAGACGATAGTCAATCGTTGTTTGGTGATAACGATGTTGATGCGGTCATCTCAGGTAAAGGTAATTTAATGTCCTGTTATGATAGAGATGTGTCAACAAACAAAATAACATCATCAGATAGAAAACTACCCATAACTCCTTTGAATCCCAAAAAATCAAAATGGGATGAATGTTTAACCAATTACAAAGATGTTAAATGGGATGTGTTATTTTATAATCCAAAAAAATTCAGTGAAAAGGTTATAAGTTATTTGGCTAAGAAAAAAGGTTTAAAAGCAATTTCAATATGGGATGAAAATATACCACAGGTTATTAAAAATAGTAGATATATTTTTAAATAATTTTTTAAGTAAACGATGAAAACACAGATAAAACCCTTATACTTTAGGTGATTTTTACACTATGATTGATGATTGGGCTGGAGAGGGTTATGGTAGACGTTTGGTTAATAGGGTTGGTTACTGGAATGCTTATGATAGGCATACTGATGATATTTTGGATGATGCTTTGAGTGGTGGTTATGATTCTATTGTGTTTGGTGATTTTATTGTTGTTTTTGAGGGTGTAAAGATAGACATTTTAGATGTTGAGGAGAGTGCGGCTGAGTAGTAAAAAAATAAATGTCGGAAATTTTTACAAAAAAAAATTTTCGGTCGAGACTTTTAAAAAAATTTACGCGAAAGTCTTTTAATTAATTTAAAAATTTATTTAAGGTTTGTAATTTTTAGTTTTTAGCTAAAATCTATATATTTGTATAATAACAAAAAACAAAAAGTATACTATGTGGGATATGAATGGTGATGACCAATATGCTAAGGTTGACAAGAAGGTTCACGATATGATTGCTAAAAAATTAGGGTGGGATGATTTGGAACACATGATTCAAAACAAACAATCTATAGAGCCAACATTAGAAAAAGCCATAAACATGCTTTGTCAATCTTATAAGGTTTCTAGTATTTTCAAATAAATTTCATTATTTTTAGGTTATGATAGATGATTATTACGAACTATCTAAAAGAGTTTATTATTTAGAAAGTAAAATTTTAAACAATACTCACAGTTTTTATAACGTAGAAGAGTTTGAGCCTATACAAAAAATGTGTGAAAATTGGCTGTCTAAAAGGGACGAATCAAAGTATGAAATAAAAAACAAATATATTTTACAAAAATACATGGAAACTGTATGGGTTGATTGTGGTTTTGCAAAACATTTTGTTTGTAGATTTATAAGCAGACATGACATTGTCAGTTCGAGTGAACGTGGAAAAATTTACAAAATATGTTTAAGGAATTTTTTAAAGAATAAAGTATTAGACTTAGAGTCAATATATAAAAAAGTTTTAATTTTAGAAAAGAAATTATGAAAATAAAAGCAAATAAAGAACATATAAAAAAATTGATTGAATTTTTATATCATGAAGTTTTAATGTCTGGTGGTGATGGAGATGCTTGTTGGTGTACTAAGTATTATTCTCTCAAAGAACTTAGAGAATGTTTTGAAGAATATAATGATACTTTGGAATTTAAATGGGAATTTGAAGACGTTAGTGACAATCAATTTAATTGGGGTAAAGGTCAAGAAGGGATTATTGTAACAACATCAAAAGAGTTATTTGATGAAATGATTAATCTTGGTTGGTCTCAAGCTTGTATAATGTATTAAAATTAAATTTTGTAATATTTTTATATAAAATACGTTTATAAATTATAGAAACATTTAATTTTATGAGAATATTAATAATAATATTGTTTATGTTTTCGTATTTTATTTCTTTTTCTCAAGATAAGAAGTTGTTTGAATACGTAAACATTTATAGAGAGCATCACAATTTAAAAAAAATAAATTGGAGTGATGATTTGTGTTTAATATCTATTGAACAAACTAATAAAATCAAAAATGATGATTCTTTATCTCATAGCCACAAAGAAACTTATGAAAACGTAGTAATGACAAATGCTTTACCTAATAGCATTTCAATGGAAAAAAGTTTTAAAATATTTTGCAAAGAATATTTTAAATATGACTATAAGTTCGATAAGAATATAAGTTATTGTGAATTAAATAATATATCTAGAATGTATATTGTTTTTTTGTGGCACAATTCAGATTCTCATAAAAAGATTTTGTTAAAAAAAGGTGTTAAGATAGGTTCTTGCGAAAGTTATGTAGATAGCAATTACACTATTTTTAATAATAAAATCACTGTTGGTGGAGTAACTAAAACTTTTTCCAAGCTACCTTCACATTACAAAGTTAAAATTTATTCAACTTTAAACATGAGATAGTTTAGTTCCATTCTGGGCATGGTAAAGCTTTTTTTCCTATTTTAACTTTACAACTTTTGCTTTTGTTGCTGGGTTTTCCTTTATTGGAAAATTTATAAGTACCTCCCCCACTAGCTTTGTGAACGTTTGCTTTTGCTAAATATACTTTTACTATTTTGTTTACTATAACTTCTGGTTCTACATCAAATTCTGTTTCAGAATCATATTCCCATTGAATAAATATTTGAACCCCTCTTTCATCTGCACTTTTTTCTCTTAAGCTATCTAGTTTTGATTTATTATTAGCAGCTTCTCTAAACTCTTCATAACTAACAGATGGATTGCTTCCGCCATTGACATATGTAGTATCATCTACATTAATAGTAACACCTCCTAAATCAATATTAGAATTATTTATAGCATTAACTGCTTCTTGAGCTCTTTTTTCTGCTAAAGTTAAGTTACCAGTAGGGTCAGAGTCAGACATATAGCTAGGAACTCTTTCTGCGTCAGTTTTTGATATTATCTGTACGTTTGTTATTTTCCCTCCAATAGATTCTATTTCGTTTAGTAAATTTTGTATTTCACTTATAGTTTCTTGTGAAAGTTTGTGTTTAAAAGTTTCTTGTGATTCATCTTCAGATATGTCTATTACAATACTGTCTTGTATAACTAAGGGAACTCCTGGGTTTACTTTTAAAGTATCGTAAATCGTTTCTATTCCTGTAACAGCGTATCCTCCTCTCATTATTTTTCCTGCATAAGCTTTTTTGCTACCTCCAGTTGGTATAGATAAGTTTAATTTTAAATTTTTATTTTTTGAATACTGGTCAAATACGCTTTGTATTTGTTCTGCGTTTTTTTCCATGTGCATTTTCAACTCATCCTTATCTACTTTTAAGCTGTTTGCTAAATCGTATATTTTAGATTCGTCTTCTAAAGTTTCTTTAACTTGCTCTATAACTTCTTGATTTTGAAGAGCTTGACTGCCTCTAATTGCTTGTGCATTTGTTAAGTTAGCATTTAAAAGAATGGCAGCTCCTAGAACAATTTCTTTCCATCCTTCTTCTAAGTTTTCTTGTTCTTCAATCTTTTTTATGTATTGGCTTTCTGTTAAAATACCAGCAAGCCTCTGCATTCTTAAATTTTCTTTTTCCACGCTTAAAAAACTTTAATAATAAATAGTTTTGTTTTTTAATTAATGTTTTTTTGTTAATTTTGTTTTATATTTATTAGTATGAGTTTAATTAATGAAAGAAATAGAATGCAAGAATTGGCTGGTATAATTATTAGCGAATCAATTACGCCAGAAGAAAGGTTAGAGCATAGTGTAGGGTTTATATTAAAGGCTGATGATAGTGCAAAGAGTGAACTTTTAAGTTTAGAAATTCCTGAAGAACCTAACGGAAACTCTATGACTAAATTACCAGAAGGAAAAATGCACACAACTCTTACTAGCATAAAAAGCTTTAAACCTTTTAAGCAAGAATTTAAAGAATTTGTGTTGCCAGAAGAGCTTAAAATTCCTAATGCTGTATTAGGTAAGGGTAAATTTGTTTATAGAGATGAGCAAGGAAAAGTAACTTATGTTATTCCTTTACTTAATCAAGGTGAATTTAAAAATTTTGTTGATAAAGCTTATAAAAGTTTAAACTTAGAAAATCCTGAGCCTGATAGATTTTTTCACATTACTTTAGCAAATAATGAAGGAGGAAATCCGTTTAAGTCTATAGGCAATGTAACCAAATCAGATTTTGAATAAAATGAAAAGTAAACTAAACGAAGAAAGAAAAAGAATGTTAGAATTAGCTGGTATTCTCAAAGAGAATGAAAGTGCTAATGAAAAAGTTCAGGTATGGTTTGATTTGGATGGAGTTCTTGCAGATTTTGAAAACTCTATAACAAATGATGAAGAAACAAAAAAGTTACGTGCTGATTATGATGATTTAGTAGATGCTGAATATCCTGAATATAAAGGGTTAAGTAATGATGAAATAAAAGCTAAATTTAAATCTGATTTAGAAAAAGACCCTAATAACGAAAGGGTTAGAAGTTTAAAAAAGGTTTTTAACAAATACAACAAACAAGTTTTTAGAACTGCTGGTCGTGATGGTTTCTTTATTAATTTAGAGCTAATGCCTAAAGCTAAAGAGATGGTTAAAAAAGCTCAAGAAATAACTGGGGTTAAGCCTAATGTTTTAACTGCTCCTATTGGAAATGAAAATGACCCAAACAATCCTGTTGTAAAAGAAAAGAAAGAATGGGTTAATAAGCATTTTGGAGATTTGGTTGACCACATTGAAGTTACGGTTGATAAAGGTAGAGTTGTTAATAGTGAAAACGATATTCTAATAGATGATAGACAAAAGTATATAGACAAATTTACTTCTAGAGGAGGTTCTGGTATACTATTTAAAAATCCAGATGATGCCATGTCTAAACTTGAAGATTTGTACAAGTCTTTAACTTACTAGCAATTAACATTTAGTTTTTCAGTTTATTATAAATAAACAATCTTAATTTTAAATATTTTTTAATATTTATTAAAAAGATAAATATTTTATAATGAAAATAACTAAGTCACAATTAAAGGAAATAATTAAAGAAGAGGCTGTAAAATTACAAAAAGCAAATCTTTTAAGAGAAAGAAGAGACCAAATTGTAAAAGAGATTAATCAGCTTAATGAAGGTAAAGATACTGGTAATCCTTACGATTTAAACAATCCTTCTAATTTAGAAGAGTTTTACAATAAAATTATTGACGTTTGGACAAAATATTGCGGTCAAAGTCCGAATGATTGGGGTGTTTCAAATGATAATAGAGTAATATTATACAATCTATTAGAAAGTGGTGATTTAGCTAGAAAAATAAATAATGTTTGGAGTCCTGCTACTTTAAATGTAGCTCAAAGTGGAAGTGATTATTATACAAACAATCCTGAAGACATGAAAGCTCATTTAAATAAAATGGGTGAAACAGATTACACTTTATCTCCAGGACATTCTATTCAAAAAGATGAGGAAAGGCTAAAAAGCTTTGAAAGCATAAATGAAAGTTCTGTTTCTGCTGAAGACCTTAAAAAAAAAAGGATACAAAGTAACGTAGAGTGGAAAAATAAAAAAGATTTAGAGTCTAGAACTTTAGAAGATATAAACGAAATCTTAATAGACAATCCTGTAAAACTTTATGACGGACCTTACGAAGGTAGGGTTAATGTATATCATAGACCTATTATGAATAGTGCAACTAGAGTTACTATGCCACATCAAGGAGAGTCTTGGGATGGTGGTGGCGTAGCAAGTGTAGAATTTGGCAGAGATAATTTTATGTCTATATCTCCAAATGAAGTTAAAGCTATTGGTTATTCAATACCAAATCAAACATATAGAAATACTGATAAGGATGGTGTTGAAACTATTTTAAAGATTGTCAAAAAAATAATAGACA
>Ga0255743_10004049_pt1 | contig 11370 bp, 11 predicted proteins | sample 101ome_19_FD_179950 | JGI IMG/M metagenome (GOLD analysis project Ga0255743, IMG submission 179950) | Coastal salt marsh microbial communities from the Groves Creek Marsh, Skidaway Island, Georgia - 101405AT metaG (version 2) | ecosystem: Environmental > Aquatic > Marine > Intertidal zone >...
AGGTACTTTAATGACTTTCTCTCCAGACCCAAGAAATAATCCTGCTGCTGCAGATGTTGTAAAAGAATTTAAAGCTGCTGGTATTGAGCCAGAAGGTTATGTTCTTTACTCATACGCTGCGTTGCAAGTTTTCGAACAAGCTGCAACACAAGCTGGATCAAACGACCCTGCTAAAGTTCTTAAAGTAATGAGAAAAGGTAAGTTTGATACTGTAATCGGTTCATTAAGCTTTGACAGAAAAGGTGATGTGAGCTTACCAGGTTATGTATTTTACGAGTGGAGCAAAGGTAATTACAAAGAACTGTAATCCAATTGCTTAATCAATTTAAAAGGGGGCTTAGGCCCCCTTTTTTATTTACAGAAAGGAATTTATGGAAATAACTTACGATGATTTTAAGAAAGTGCAGATTAAAGTTGGCACCGTTTTAGAAGTGAAAAAAAATGAAAAAGCTAGGAAACCATCTTTAGTGATTAAAGTTGATTTTGGAAAAGAGATTGGAATTAAACAATCTTCAGCTCAAATCACTCATTACTACAACGCTGAAAGTTTAGTAGGTAAACAAGTAATAGGGGTTTGTAACTTTCCAACAAAAAATATAGCTGGTGTTGTATCTGAAGTTTTAGTGCTTGGGGCTATTGAAAAAGACGGAAAAGTTGTCTTAGTGCATCCATCCCAGAAAACTGATAATGGTTTAGACATTGCATAATGAGTTCAGAAACTTTTCATTGGAGCTGTAAACATACATGGTCTAGAAGTGCAAAGAATACATTTTGGTGCTTGCTTGGATGTTCGATAGGTGATTTTGGAACAATATTATTTTTTCAATTAACTAAAATTCCTTTTCCAGTTCTAGCAATCATGATCTTAGCAATCATTAATGGAATAATTACAAGTATAATTTTAGAAACCATTATTTTATTAAAACAAAACTTTTCTTTTAAACAAGCTTTTAAAACAGCTGTAGGCATGAGTTTAATTTCAATGGTGAGTATGGAGATTGCAATGAACGCTACTGATTATTTTTTAACAGGTGGAGCAATTTTAACATGGTGGGTTGTTCCGATAATGTTAGCCGTTGGTTTTGTAACACCTTGGCCTTACAATTACTGGAGATTAAAAAAGTACAACGAAGCTTGTCATTAAGTAATTTTATTTAAAATTTTATCTTTAAAAACAACATGATGAATAATAACAGCAAAGATATGCAAAGTTACAAGCGCTAATAAGAGATAGTTTGCGTAGATATGAACTTCATAAAAAGTATCTGCTAATTTAAAATTATCTTGATTAAATCCATATTTAAAAAATAAAAAATTAAGCCTTTCTCCCATATAAAGTTTTTTCAAAATTCCTGAAATAGTAATAGTGAAAATACTTAAATAAAGTAAAAAATGATTTGCCTTAGCTATAAAAATTTGACCTTTAAAAAAACTATTTCCATCAGTAGTGCTTGGATTAAAAAATTTCCAAATCAATCTAATCAAAGTGATATAAAAAACTGTAATTCCAATTAGAATATGAATATTTTCTAGATCTATTCTTCTATCTGAAAACTCTAAGCCTACTAAGTAAAAACCAAAGGGTATTTGAAGAATTAAGATAATAAAAGTAATCCAGTGAAACAATTTAGCCAGTAGACCATATTTGCCAAAACTATTAAAAACTTGCATACTATTATTCTAACAACTTATGAAAAAATTCAAATTATTAATTATCACTTTTACTTTTATTCTTGGCTCAACGCTTGTTTATGCCCAAAGTGTTGAGGACATTATCAAAGGAAGAAAAGCTATGTTTAGTGAAAATTATCAAAATGGAAAAAAAATTTCTATCTTATTAAGATCAGGTAAAAAAGAAGAAGCTAAACCTTTAATGAGAAAAATTTCAGATAATTATAAAAAATTATTAGATTATTTTCCTGAAAATACAAAAGAAGGCTTCAAAACAGAAGCGCTACCTAGTATTTGGGAAAATAAAGAAGAGTTTAATGCATTAATGCAAAAAGCATCAGATGATATGCTCAAACTTGCAAAAGCAATAGACACCGCTGATGATCTTGGTGCAATTCAAAAAAAATTAATGTGGAGCAACTGTTCAGCTTGTCATAATAGATTTAGAGCAGAACATTAAATGACATCTCAATTATTTCCCATGATCCTTTTTGGGATCGCAACAGCCTTTTCACCTGGACCGAATAACATCATGACATCTTACACAGCTTTTAATTTTGGCGTCAGAAAAGCTATTCCTACAATGTTAGGTGTCATTATCGGATGGACACTTTTAATAATATTATTGCAACTTGGATCAGTCTCTATTTTTCAAAAATATCAATTTATACAAACTATAATTAAAGTTTTAGGTTCAATTTATCTTTTGTACATGGCGTACAAGTTATCTTTTGGCGGTCAAACTAAAGATAAAAAACTTGATCCAAAACCAGTTACTTTTATAAATACTTTCTTTTTTCAATTCGTAAATCCTAAAAGCATAATTGTTGGCCTTACCTCAATATCTTTGTTTGTTGATACGGAAAATAATTACTTAAGAGACTCAATTGTTTTAACTATTCTTTGGTTTTTAATGGCTGTTGGAAGTCAAACGGGCTGGTGTTTGATGGGAAAATACATGAGAAAATTCGCCACAAGTGATAAATTTATTAAGAATTTTAATTATACAATGTCTTTTTTACTTATCGTTTGTGTGATTTTGTTCTATGTATAGCGCATGAAATTTAATAGTAAAAATTCTTTTCAATCTCTCGAAACTCTCAATTCATCTGGAAAAGATTTTAAATATTTCAACTTAAAGACAGCAGAAAAAAATGGACTAGATGGAATATCAAAACTTCCAAAATCACTAAAAGTTTTATTGGAAAATCTTCTTAGGTATGAAGATGATGTGACTGTAGATAAAAAACAAATACTAGCTTTAAAAGATTGGATTAAAAACAAAAAATCAAACACTGAAATAGCTTACAGGCCAGCACGTACTTTATTGCAAGATTATACCGGAATCCCTGCAATCGCCGATCTAGCAGCAATGAGAGACGCTGTAAAAGATAAAAATAAAAATCCAGAAAAGATTAATCCACTATCTACTGTCGATTTAGTTATAGATCACTCTGTAATGGTAGATGAATATGCTTCAGGTAAATCATTCAATCAAAATGTTGAGAGAGAATTTTCAAGAAATGGTGAACGATACTCATTTTTGAAGTGGGGACAAAAAGCATTCGATAATTTTAGAGTTGTGCCTCCTGGAACAGGAATTTGTCACCAAGTAAACTTAGAATACTTATCCAAAGTAGTTTGGTCTTCGAAAAGTGGAAATGATTTATATGCCTATCCAGATACTTTAGTAGGAACTGATAGTCATACTACTATGGTAAATGGTCTATCTGTTTTAGGTTGGGGTGTTGGTGGAATAGAAGCAGAGGCTGCAATGTTAGGCCAGCCTATTTCAATGTTAATTCCAGAAGTTATTGGAGTTGAACTTAAAGGAAAATTAAAAGAAGGGACAACTGCAACAGACCTAGTTTTAATCATTGTTGAAATGCTAAGAAAAAAAGGTGTGGTTGGAAAATTTGTAGAATTTTATGGCGAAGGTTTAAAAAATTTAACTTTGGCTGACAGAGCAACAATAGCAAACATGGCTCCTGAATATGGAGCTACATGTGGTTTCTTCCCAGTTGATGATGAAACTCTTAAATATTTAAAATTATCTGGAAGAGATCAAGAAACAATATCACTAGTCGAGAAATATTCAAAAGAACAAGGGCTTTGGGCAAGCAATGATGTTGTATTTACAGATACTCTTTCATTAGATGTTAGCAGTGTAGTAACAAGCATTTCTGGACCTAAACGACCACAGGATAAAGTTTTACTTACAGAAGCCTCAACTGCTTTTGCAAAAGTTTATAAAGAAAATGCAAATAGAGACAAAGCCATCGAAGCTAAAGTTGAAGGTACAGACTTTAGTGTAAAAGATGGTGATATTGTAATAGCAGCAATAACATCTTGCACAAACACTTCCAACCCAAGCGTAATGATTGGTGCAGGTCTTTTAGCAAAGAAAGCTCATGAAAAAGGATTGAAAGTAAAACCTTGGGTTAAAACTTCATTAGCACCAGGTTCACAAGTTGTGACAGATTATTTAGAGAAAGCTGGTTTAAATAAATATTTAGATGAACTTGGTTTTAATTTAGTTGGTTATGGGTGCACTACTTGTATTGGTAACTCAGGACCTTTAAATCAAAATATTTCAGATGCAATAAATAAAAACGATCTTTATGCTGTATCCGTTTTATCAGGAAATAGAAACTTTGAAGGAAGAATAAATCCAGATGTTAAAGCAAATTATTTAGCATCTCCTCCGCTTGTTGTTGCATACGCTTTAGCGGGTAATATGAATTTTGATATGTACAAGACTGCACTTGGTAAAGATAAAGATGGTAAAGATGTTTTCTTAAAAGATATTTGGCCAAGCAATAAAGAAATTGAAGATTTAATGTTGAGTTCTTTAAACGCAGATATGTTCAAACAAAGATATTCAAATGTTTCAGAAGGACCTAAAGAATGGCAGGCTATTAATACAACAGATAGCGATATTTATAATTGGGAAGCTAATTCTACATATGTAAAGAGACCACCATTTTTTGATAATTTACCAGACCAACCGGAAGGTTTTAAACCAATTAACGATGCTAGAATATTATTGCTATTAGCTGACTCAGTTACAACAGACCATATTTCACCAGCAGGAAGTATTAAAAAAGAAAGTCCTACAGGTGATTATTTTATGAAGCATCAAATTCAACAAAAAGATTTTAACTCTTATGGTGCTAGACGCGGAAATCACGAAGTAATGATGAGAGGAACATTTGGAAATATTAAAATAAGAAATGAAATGGCGCCAGGCACTGAAGGTGGATTTACAACACTACAGCCAGATGGAAAAGTAATGAGTGTTTATGAAGCTGCAATGGAATACAAAAAAAGAAATAATGATTTAGTAGTTGTAGCTGGAAAAGAATACGGAACTGGTTCATCAAGAGACTGGGCAGCAAAAGGAACAAAGCTTCTTGGAATTAAAGCTGTATTAGCTGAAAGCTTTGAGAGAATTCATAGATCAAATTTAATTGGAATGGGTGTTTTACCTTTACAATTTAAAGAAGGTTTTGACAGAAAAAAATTAAACATAACTGGTGCAGAATTAGTATCAGTAGTTGATATTGATAAGGGAGTAAAACCAAGACAAGAAGTTACTTGTGAGATTAAATATAAAGACGGAACGAGTAAAAAAATTCAAATGCTTTGCAGAATTGATACAGCAAATGAGGTAGAGTATTACAAAAACGGTGGAATTCTTCAGTATGTTTTAAGAAATATGCTAGCTAATTAAATGCGAGATATAAAAGTAAAAGTTCACCCATCAAAATCAAACTTAAAAAAAGAAGATCAATTAGCTTGGAAGATTGCAGAAATTGCATCTGATAAAGCTAAAATAGACAACAAAGCAGTTGATATGGTTATCAATAGAATTATTGATAACGCATCAGTTGCTATTGCTTCATTTAATAGAAGACCAGTTGCCTCAGCAAGAGCAATGGCATTAGCACATTCAAGAAAAAAAGGTGCAACGGTATTTGGTTTGAATCCTAAAGTTAAAGTAGACTGCGAATGGGCAGCATGGGCAAACGGTACAGCAGTTAGAGAATTAGATTATCATGATACTTTTTTAGCAGCAGACTACAGTCACCCGGGAGATAATATCCCTGCAATTTTGGCTGTAGCTCAACAAAAAGGTTGTAGCGGAAAGGATTTAATTAAAGGAATTTTAACGGGTTACGAAGTTCAGGTTAATTTAGTTAAAGGAATTTGTTTGCATGAACATAAGGTAGATCACATAGCTCACTTAGGACCAAGCGTTGCTGCAGGTTTAGGTAGTTTATTAAATTTAAAAACAGATGTTATTTATCAATCTGTTCAACAAGCATTACATATTACAGTCTCAACTAGACAATCACGAAAAGGAGAAATTTCAAGTTGGAAAGCTTTTGCTCCTGCTCATGCTGGAAAACTTGCTATTGAAGCAGTTGATAGATGTATGAGAGGTGAGGGCGCACCGTCTCCTATTTATGAAGGTGAGGATAGTGTGATCGCTTATATTTTATCTGGTCCAGATAAAGAATATACTGTACCACTTCCAAACGTTAACGAACCTAAAAGAGCAATATTAGAAACATATACAAAAGAACATTCCGCTGAATATCAATCTCAAGCTTTGATTGATTTAGCTAGAAGTTTAAATAAAAAAATATCAAACATAAGTGATATTGAAAACATTGTAATAGAGACAAGTCACCATACACATTATGTAATTGGAACAGGCGCAAACGATCCTCAGAAAATGGATCCAAAAGCTAGTAGAGAAACTTTAGATCACTCTATCATGTATATTTTTGCTGTTGCATTAGAAGATGGTGCTTGGCATCACGTAAAATCTTACACACCTCAAAGAGCACAAAGAAAAAGTACAGTTGAACTTTGGCATAAGATTTCTACAAAAGAAGATCCTAAATGGACTGAAAAATATCACGATCCAAATCCAAATAATAAATGCTTTGGAGGAAAAGTAATTATCACAATGAAAGATGGTTCAGTGATCTCAGAAGAAATTAATGTTGCTGATGCACACCCAGCAGGGAAAAGACCTTTTACTCGTAAAGAATATATTAATAAATTTAAAACTTTGACGGATGGAATTATTTCTAAAAAAGAGTCTGATAGATTTTTAAAGTGTGTTCAAAATCTTCCAAAATTAAAACCAAAAGACTTAGTAGGATTAAATGTAGAAGTAAATCCAGCTACAAAGAAGAAATCTAAAAACAGTAAAGGAATTTTTTAATTATTTAATTTTCTTAGCAAGATCGTTTGCACTAAGCCAAGCATTCTCAACTTTAGGTCCATTAAACCAATCTCCGCAAACTCCTAAATTATACTTTTTGTTCCATATGCTAAGATAAGGAGTTTTCTCGTAATTATATGAATATTTCCATCCATGAGTTTTTTTAAAAACAATCTTCTTTTTGTCAAAGCCAGATAACTGAACAAAACGGTTTATTAATTTTTCCATTACCGATTTGTCGGTTTTATATTTATTGATAGTTTTTTTGGACCAATTTAACGTTGCTTGAAGTGTCCATAAATTCGTATTTGATTTAAATCTCTTTTTACTATTTTCATTAGCTGCCCAAGCCAACATATCATCATTAAATTTTATCGAACTAATTGGAAGATTTTTTTGATTTTTAAAAGCAATCAACACAGTAATATTAGGTTGCATTTTAACTTTTAGATTAAGAATTTTTTTATCTAAGTAATTCTTTGCTAACTTTTTTAATTGAGGGTACGGGCAGGTTAATATTAGTGATTTAAATTGATGTGTTGATTTATCACTAAGAGTTATTTCCCAAAAATATTTATTAAATTTAATGTTTGTTATTGGCGAAGAGAATGATTGTTTTATTCCTTTAAGGTTATATTTAGTTAAATCATTGTTTGCTTTTTTTCCGATATATTTTGATGAGAAAGGTTTTTTTTCAAAAGTAAAATCTAAATGATTTTCATCCCAAGTTTTAAGAATCTTTTTTTTATGTAGTTTTTGAATGAATTTTGTAAATTCTTTTGATTTTGGAGATATGTACTGAGCACCATGATCAAAGCTTAAATTATCTTTAAATCTTTTATTAGAAGATCTTCCGCCTGGGCCTCTTGCTTTATCAAAAACTTTTACAGAGTATTTTTTAGATAATAGATTTGCTATTGTAGAGCCAGATATACCTGACCCTAGAATACAAAAATCTATCATATTGCAAACAAGAATTCGTATTTTTCGTTAATTGAAAGAACTTCATAATTGACTAATCCACCGATGATTAATTGGATTGCGATTATAAGAATGACAAATAACCCTAGGTAACCAAGCCAAACATGTTTTTTAATAAAGTCTGCAAAGAAACTTGCTAAAGTAGCTATTAAAAATACTGACAACAATAAACCGATAACCATAATGTGGAAATTACCTTTTGAAGCAGCGACAACTGCTAAAACGTTATCAAAACTCAAGGTTAAGTCCGCTATTAAAACTTGATAAACTCCAGTTGAGAAACTTTTTGTTTCTTTAGACTTCAATTGAGGTGATCTAATTTTATTTTGACCAAAAAAATCTTGTCTTAAATTATTTATTACCCAAATTAAAGCTACACCACCTAAAATTTTAACCCATGCAAATTCAAATATGAAATTTGCTCCGGTTGCAAAGACTATTCTGAATAAAAATGCAGCTGCAACACCCCAAGCGATGATTTTTCTTCTATTTTCAGGTGCAAAATTTGCTGCAATGATACCGATAATGATTGCATTATCTGCAGCCATGACTACATCTATGATCAGAATCTGAAAAGTGATAATGAATTGCTCTAACATTCTCTTATGCTCTTATGAGGTGTATATAAGCATATTTAAAAACTTTAAAGAAAAAAAATGAAATCATTAAAATTTTCAACAAAATTTTCAAAAAAACAAATTATTTTGCTGTCCATCCCGGTCTTTTTTTCAAACTTAGCTATCCCACTAGTTGGTATGGTTGATACTGGACTTATGGGAAATCTTGGAGAGACTAAATACTTAGCTGCAACGAGTATTGCAACATCTGTAATGACAATGATTATTTGGAGTTTTGGGTTTTTAAGGATGGGAACTGTTGGAATTGTTTCGCAAGCACTTGGAAGAGGTGATTATAACGAGATAGTTAAAACATTATTAAGAAACTTAATCATAGCCATGGGAATTGCCTTAATAATAATTCTTTTAAAGCCTTTAATTTATCTATCTATAGGACATTTTTTTAAAACTTCTTTAGAAACGCAAGAATTAATTAATACATATTTAAATGTAAGAGTTTTTTCAGTTCCAGCTGAACTAGCTATTTATATTTTAGTGGGTTTTTATCTAGGAATTCAAAGAACTAAAATTTCAAGTTTATTAATAGTAACATTATCAGTTTTAAATATCATTTTTAGCTCAATATTAGTTTTATCTTACAATTTAGATGTATTTGGCGTTGCTTTAGGAACTTTATTTGCAAGTTATATAACTGTGATAATTTTCTCATTATTTACATACAATTACATTATTAAGAAATTTAAAATCATACCAAAATTTGAAAGGTTAATTATTAAGTCTAAACTTTTAAGATTATTTAATATTAACTTTGACATTTTTATTAGAACTTTATTTCTAACTTTCTCCTTTTTATGGGTAACTTACTCAGGTTCTAAGTTAGGAGAAGATTATCTAGCAGTAAATACAATATTAATGCAGTTTATAATTTTAGCTGCTTTCTTTTTGGATGCTTATGCATTCTCAACAGAAGGAATTGTAGGATTTACCATTGGCAGAAAAAATAAATCATCTTTCCTGTCCGTTGTTAAAAATTCTATTCAAGTAAGTTTTTATACTGCTTTAATTATTTCAGTTCTTTATCTTTTATTTTTCAAGGAAATTATTAATACTATAACTGATATAGAAATTTTAAGATTTATTTCTTACAAGCATTTTATATGGATTATTGTAATTCCTCCTGTTGCATCTTTTTGTTATCAACTTGATGGGATTTTTATTGGAGCTTCTCAAACAAAAGAAATAAGAAACGCCATGATCGTCTCTGTTATAGGGTTTATTGGAGCTTCAATTTATTTAACAGATTATTTTGAAAATCATGGTTTATGGTTTTCTTTAATGTTTTTTATGATACTCAGAGCTCTAACTTTGAAGTTTTATTTTAATAAAATATTAAGAAAGTTTTAAATGCAATTTCTATATAAAATCCCAGGATACATCCTTCTTTTGTTTGGAGGGTTTTGTTTAAGTTGGGGTGGTTTTATTATTAGATCCTTCGAAGAGGCGACTGTTTGGCAAATTTTATTATTGAGATCTGTTTTCTTTATGATTGCATTAATGGTTTTTTTAATTGCAGCTTATAAAAAAAATACAATAAAGATTATAAAAGATGCTGGTTTCCCTGCAGTACTTGGAGGATTAGTAATGTCTTTGAGTTTTATCGCATTCGTAGTTTCTATGAGCATCACAACAGTTGCCAATGTAGTATTCATTATAAGTACACAGACAATGTTTTTGGCAATTTTTGGTTATTTTTATCTAAAAGAAAAAGTTTCATTAATAAGTTTCTTTTCAATTGTATTAGCCATGGGAGGAATTACTATAATGGTAGGAGACTCTCTTTCAACTGGTTCATTTTTTGGAAATATTGTTGCCTTAGCGATTCCAATAAATTTTTCAATATTAGTAATGATCATTAGAAAAAATAAAAATCTAGATATGGTGCCTGCAATTTTTTATTCAGGAATTTTTAGTATCATTTACGGACTAATTCTCTCTGAGTCATTTGTATTTACAAGTCATGATATTTTAATGGGTTTTTTTCTTGGCGTGCCTCAACTAGCTTTTGGATTTATCTGTATTACTATCGGATCAAGAACGACAGCTTCAACAACAATTGGTCTTCTGATGTTAACCGAGACTTTATTTGCTCCTATTTGGGTATGGTTATTTTTAAATGAGATTCCACCTTTAAGTGTGCTTATTGGAGGATGTGTAATAATAACAGCAATTATATTGAAAAGTTTAGATAAAAATAAAGTCACATCTCAATAATTATATTTGACATTTTGGGTCTTTTCGATGAAAGTCATCTTGTAACGGGAGAGACCAATATTTGGCGCCGAAGGAGCAACCACCCCGGAAACTCTCAGGCAAAAGGACCGTTACTGTAATAACTCTGGAAAGCAGGCGAAGGCCTCACCGAAGGATTAAATCTCTCAGGTACATAGACAGATGGGGTTAATAAAAAAAGAGTTATTATGGAGATACAGAAAACAGCTTTATATAATTATCACAAAAATCTAGGTGCAAAGTTTGTTCCTTTTGCTGGATATGAAATGCCAATTCAGTACAAAGAGGGAATAGTTAAAGAGCATATTTCAACTAGAACACACGCTGGTTTTTTTGATGTATCTCATATGGGTCAATTTTTTCTTGAAGGAGATGAAACTTTAATAAATTCACTAGAAAAAATTATTCCTGCAGATTTAAATTCATTAAAAATTAATCATTCTAAATATTCTTTTTTGCTAAATGAAGATGGTGGAATTATTGACGATTTAATAATTACAAAAACTGAAAAAGGTTTCTGCATTATTTTAAATGCTGCTTGCAAAGATAACGATATAAAACAAATTTCTAAGTTTTTAGATAAAAATCATAAATCTTTGTTAAACAATGAGT
>Ga0255743_10004051_pt1 | contig 11369 bp, 13 predicted proteins | sample 101ome_19_FD_179950 | JGI IMG/M metagenome (GOLD analysis project Ga0255743, IMG submission 179950) | Coastal salt marsh microbial communities from the Groves Creek Marsh, Skidaway Island, Georgia - 101405AT metaG (version 2) | ecosystem: Environmental > Aquatic > Marine > Intertidal zone >...
TATAATCATGAGGGAAAATTCGGTCCACATATTTGGCCTACATTATCCCATCAAGATTTTATATGGTCTTACAGTGTTTTTAGTCATACTGTAATTGAGGACATTATAGAAACTTTTCTTTGGTTTAAATCTTTAAGCCCAAAGAAAGTTATAGTATCATATCTCTGTAATGACGGAGATGATAATGCAAATAAAGTATTAAATTATTTTTATAATAAAAGAGTAAACAAATATGGTAGTTGCGTTGATTTTAAAAATAATAAAGAAGATTACTTTTATCTTATAAATAATGAATATAACACGGGAAATGGTGATGAATTTATTGCTGTGTACAAAACTGAGTTTTTAATCGAAAACTTAAAAAAACACGGGATGAATGCAACTAAAATATATACAAATAATTACCCTATCCCGTTTTTAAGTGTAGACTTAGGAGAATAAATTGGCATACAGATATTCGTTTACAATTACTAAAGATTCTGAGAGTACTCCAACAACTAATTCAACTATTTTAGAAAAATATGTAGAATTTCAACTTGCTGGTAAAATCGTTGGCGGCGATGTTACCGTCGATGCTGAAAACCCATTAATTGAAAATCAGTACATAGATTTCGATACAGAGGCTTCATCAGTAGAATTTATTTCTGCTCTTCAGAGTGAACTTGGAATTGGGCAAATTTTAGAATCTGGCGTTACTATGTCTAACATTTCAGGCATAGAAATTTAAGGATAGCTTTCGTAAACATTTTTATAATTGAGAGCTATCCTATGCAAGACTCTTTCTTCCATTTTATCAAATTCCCACCTTTTGTGTAGACTCATCCATTGGTCAGATAAAAGAATTTGTCCATCTACCCAGTCATGATGATAAGCACAGGTTTCATCTTTTAATATTTGATGAATTAACTCAGAGTGTACTTCTTCGAATTCTTGTTCATTCAAGCCATCCATACCAAATACTTGTAAGAATGGATAGTATATACCAGTTATGCCTGCAGCTGTTGTCATTACCAAGTCGAAAAGATTTTCTGTGTTCACGTGATCTCTAAAATATGGTGTTGTACTATATTTTCCGGCTTCATATCCAAAATAGCATTTTAAATCCGCAATAGATTTTTTTACACCTTTTGGCATACCTTCATAAACTCTTGCCATATTAATAAAGCTAGTTCTACTACCTTCCATACCCTCGGCACCATACATCCAAACAATAGGATCTCTATTTTTATTACTTGCTTGATTTGCATGCCAATCTAATGCACTTGTATGTCCAAACAAACCAGGCTCACCTTTATCGTTTTTCTTTCCTGTAACTCTTAACACGCCATCTATAAGATTGATTGGATTGGATCGAGATTTATCTTTTTGTTTCATAACATCACCAATTACATAGGCAATTTCTAATTGATCTTCTGGCGCAATATCTATTTGCTTATTAAATACAACAACAGTTTGTTTCGATAATAGCTTAGCAACATTTAATATATCAGTAGTAGATAAATCTCTTATATCGTCTTCAATAATAACGGTCCAACCGTTTTCATGTAAAGTGTAATCCATTTAATCCTCGTATATAAATTCGTTTGGATCTTTATAAAAAATGTTTCCAAACACAGGTTTGTTTTTTACGTGTGGTTTGTTTTTTGTGTCTACATATTCATCTAAAGTAATTTGTTTAAAATTTGATATATTATCACATTGATAAATCCTTTCGTCTATATCAATTGCAATTTTTTCAAAGTCGACATCTATCATTTTTATACCCGTTTGGTTTGATATTTGTTTAGCAATAGATAACTGTGTTGTGCACATAGGATGCCAATCATATTGATCTTTAAAATCAAATCTACCTTTTTTCCAAACCTTTGCATTTTCTTTATCGTTTAGTCCAATGTTATGAAAATCTTTAAACAAAAAATTTCGTTTTTCGTAAATAGGTTTAAGTTCTGTTCCACGATCATCTAAGCTGTAATCTTCAGCGCTTGTATACCAATGAGTTAAACCTTTTGCATTTAAAATATCGTTTACAATTTGCATATTTCTTACTGTCTTTTCAAACCAATAATCATCATCATAAAAATAATAATAGTGATCACGTATCTCTTTAGGTTTGTTTCTAGCGTTGTGCACGTTGCCTAATGTATTCCACTTTCCATCTTTTTTATTATCAAACTTATGATAGAATGGCCAATTAATTATAAATTTTGTATTAGGCCCAGCGTCTTTGATATATGGATAAGTTGTGTATAAAATATATTCTGAACCCATAGCCCAGTTGCCAATGTTAATTCTGTTTTCAAACCCAGCACAAAGAAAGTCTGCCCAAGTTGGCCACAAGTATTTTGTAAAACTGCAGCCATTAATGATTAAGTCGTATTTCACTTACTAAATCCTTTACGTCTTTCCAAGTAAATGTATCTTCTGTATATCTTAGTGGTATACCTATTAAATATCTATTATATTTTGAAGGCGGCACGCTATGTTGCTCAACAGAATTTAACATCGCAAACTTATAATCTATATCTCCATACTTAGTAAAATTAACCGGCCCATTTTCCATTGAAGTAATGTAATTAATACCAAGATGATTTTGTCCAGGAATTCTGTAATGAGTATGTTTTACAAGTTCAGCTCCTGCTTTTAAAAATAAAGCTCTAGGCTTTTGCACCTCAATATATTTGCAGTTTAAAATATTAAATAATTGTTCGTACCACTTTTTACATTCTGAACATTCATCAAAATCAATATCGCATGCTTTCCAATCATTTGTTTCCATCATCCATTTTGTAGTTGAATCAGGAGAATGAACGTCACTATAAAATTTACCATAATTTGAATAATTAAGAGACGCTACTTCTGCTGATAATTCTTGCCAGTCAACATCAAGTTTATCAGGATCTAAATCTATTAAATAATCTTCTTTCATCTTGTATCCACTGGCATATCAGCCAATTCTTTATTGTGTAAATTTAAAATTCTCATATTACTTATTTGCACCCATTTAGGTTGTTGTAATATCCATTCTATAGTTTCTGCAATATACTTTGGTGGCATTGGAAGAAATTTATCTATATTAGCATTTTGGTATTCTTCTTCTGGGTAATTCCACAGTTCACCTCGGCCACCACAAGTCATAAGAGTATCAACATGTGCAGGCTCTAAACTTGTCACGCGAACGTTTCTTGTTCGACTTTCGGATAAATTTTCACTTAACTTTTTAAGAGCTGATTTTGCGGTATGATAAGACAACCGCCAATTTGTCATATTTGGATAACCATGTACAACTGCACAACTACTTGCCATATTAATAATTGAACTCCCGGGTTTCATTCTTTTATAATATTCAGTCATTAAATGTCCGGCTGCCATTAAGTTTGTTTCCATTACGGTTAAAAAGTCAGGATCTAATATGCCTGCGTTATTGATAAAGACGTCAGGATTTATTTCATTTAATAGTAATTCACGAAAAGCCGGATCAGTAATGTCCCCTTTTCTTTCAGGATTACCTGTTCTACTTACACCTATTACATTATATTTGTATTTAAAATGATTGTATATTGCTTCGCCAATACCTCTTGAAGATCCTGTGATAAGCATAATTGGTTGCTTTTTTAAATCAAATCTTTCTGAAGATATTTTAAAAAACATTACGCTTTGAAAGCAACTTGGATTACTTTCATCATCAAACATTTTATATCTATCTTTTAAAACAGAAACAGCAGCAATATTATATTTACTAAATTTTTTGGCGCTAGACTTTAATGCTGCAGTTTTATTAAATTCCATGCTCGCAAAACAATTTTCTTTTTCAGTATTTTCTACAATCCATTGGTATTGAGCTTTTAGCATCATAAAGATTGGTGTTTCTTTGTTCTGTTCTAGACTTGACGTGTAATTACGATACTTTGGATCAATAAAAGATCTTGTTCCTATTCTACAAGTATAGCTGGGAAAACCTTCTTCCTGTATGCCTGAAAAGGCTACAATATTATCACCGTCTCTAATGACAGTATACAATAAAAACTTTTTTTCGTGAATGTGTTGAAACCAATCTTTATTTCTATCGGTACAATTATCAGCTTGATATTTCCAATAGTCTATAAGATCCTGGGGCGGTGTTTCATAATTTTGTAATAACATCTACAGTTACCTTAAATCCAATATCATTCATATTATCTTTTAGCTTTTGTATTTTTGATAATGTACGTAAAGCTTTTACTTTATTATCATATACATCTTCAATTACAAGAGTGTCGCCATCTACATATTTTGTTCTGTTTTCAGACAAAGCGCTTTCTAAAATTTCTGCATCTGTATCAGACATATAAGATCGTACAAGTCCGTCTTTGTAATTATCAAGCCAGCCATCTTCCTTATATGTTTTAATTACAAGAGTTATATCTTTTCCCATAGTTTACCCATCCTATAAATGACGTCATTACCAAGATCCGCTTTTCTTATATTGTTGTGGTGGTCGGTATGCTTTTCATCGCCCCACATCAACCAATGTAGCCAATGAATATTTGTACTTGTATCATCACCGACTCGCCCACTCGTGTCGCCGTAATCTAAATGAACTACGATTGTTGTAAATTGTTTCCACCAAAAAGACATAGCAATAATTGGTGCAAAAGGTATAAGCATTATTAATAATATCTTGTAGTGATATTTTGTAAAGAACTTAACATATGGTTCCTTTTTTAATCTAACGGACGCTTTTAAATCAACAGAAAAAGCTTCGCCATAATTACTAAAAATTGCTTTAAATAAACCAACATGTCTCCATTCGTGTGGATCTTCGTCTGTTCCTGAAGTACGGTGGTGTTTTATATGCATACCTGCCCACATGACAGCAGGTCCCATATTTGTAGTGATGTATATAATATGTCCTAACAATATGCCAAGATTACTAAATTCAAAATGACGATGTGTAAAATATCTGTGAATAAAAACACCATGGCCTAAATGAAACCAAATTAAACTAATTGGAAATATTACGAATAATGTAGCAAGCGGCCAATTTATAAAATATACAACGGTTAATACATGAGATAAGAATGCAATACAATGAATTTTTTGTAGTTCAGACATATTCAATTATCTTTCCTAATTTGTATTGCAAATCAAATTTGCTTAGCTTTTCTTTATTAGGATATAAATGATGTTGAGTATGTAGCTCGTCTCCCCACATAATAGGCCATAACCATTTATTGTCAGCACTAGTATCTTCGCCTCTTCTATTTGATGTATCCCCAAAATCTAAATGAACAGCAATAACGCTAAATTGTTTCCACCACCAACACATTCCAATAATTCCTCCAAATATTGGCATCATTAAAAATAATATCTTGTAGTGATTATTTGTCATTTGTTTCATATAAGGTGTTAATTTAAAAGTTCTTACGAGTCTTTTTTTATTAATTGGAGAATATTCAACATGCCACTCGCTAAAAAGTATTTTCCAAAATCCAACTCTGCGCCATTCATGTGGGTCTTGGTCAGTACCACTAGTTGCATGGTGCTGTTGATGTATTGCAATGTATCCAGGAAGTTTGCCCATGTTTGTCATAATAGCAATAAGATGTAATACGTAAAGAGCTCTATTAGAAAAATTAAATTGCGCGTGAGATAAATGTCTATGCATAAACACAGAATGCCCAATGTGATACACTAAAAGACTAATTGGAATAACCCACAAAAGATATTGCCAACCGAAATATAAAGTATGCGTTATTAAAACTGCGGTACCAACTGCAGAAGCAATTTGAGTATTTCTTAATTCTTTTTCAAATCCTATCATTTTATACAACCTACTACATGAATTCTTTCATGTGTTAAAGAGCAGTTCATTGCGGTATGCGGTAATGTAGTATCAAGTAAATATGGATGTGAGTCAGCAGGAACATGATATAATTGTTTATTAACTACTAAAAAACAATGAGGATGGGTGGTTACAGCCAAGTGAATTCTTTTTGAAAAATCTTTATGATATGAATAACAACGCCCTGGTTTTATTTTTAATATTCGAGTTCTATATAAATTATTTTCTGTTATAAACCTTGAAATTTCCCAATGTGGTTCTGTATTTAATTTTGTAAAATCTGCCTCTGTAAAGTTTTCGCCGTACGTTGAGCCTACACCATCATGCCACTCGCCAGTCGGTGACTGCAAGGATATTTGAGTATCATCCCACCATCCATGTTTTTTAATGATAAAATCAATGTCCATTTGGATTTGATTTAAATCATACGTTTTATCTATTTTTTGCATGATAATATTTATCCTGGAAGATGTATTTAGTCCTCAAACAGTATGCTAAAGTTTTTGGAAATAAAATGAATAAATTGGATTTGCTTGCTTTTAATATTCATTTCTAATTCGTATTTTGTTCTTTCCCACATTTCTGTTCCTACTTCATAAGACTCTAGCTCATGAAAGTCGTGTTTATAGTGCCATTTTTCATCGAGGCGGGCCACAGGAACATTATTTACTTGGCATTTATATGACATTATAGTCTCATTGTCATACCCAAATGAGGCTCTAATTTGATCTGGGTACATTGAAAATTCTTTTATTTCTGTCATAGTCTCAATGATATCGTCTAAATCACTGAAATAATCAAGTTTATCCATAATAGCTCGGCTGGTCATCATAATGCCAGTATTATAAACCCAGTTATCACCATCTAAATCTTCTTCTTGTAGCAAAGCGTGGGCATTCCAATATTTAGCTTGAGGATTACGGAAATCTTTATTATAAAATTTAAAATAATTTCTATCTTTTATATTAATACCGGACTCAAAAGCATCATTAATATCACAGCATAAACCATGCTCACCTTTTAATAATTCAAAAGCATCCCAAGTATCAGCAAAATAAACATCATAATCAACATATAAAACCAAGTCATATTCATGAGTTAATTTATCTAAAAGCCAAATCTTATAAAAGTTAATAATGTTATATTCTGTTATTTCAGGGCCAAATCTTTTTCTAAACTCTTCGTATTCTTCGTCCCATCCGTAATTAATATATGTAGCACCACACAACTCTGCGTATTCTCTGTGATTTTTTTCGAGCTGCTCTTTATATTTCATTAACCTTTGTTTAGTTCGCATACTCTTATTTACGGGGTCTTTATAATGGCCTCGAGGATTATCTAATTTATCATCTGGAATTTCAATATAAATTGAGTAAATACATTTAGTTTTGTCTTTATAAAATGCATTGAATTTTTTGCTGATAAAATGAGCTACTTTTATTTTATCCCAATCATATTCTCTGAGTTCACTGCCAATAAGTGTATGCCATTCTTCTTCCATTAACACATATGGTACCTCGTACATTTCCATAATGGCTGAGAATAAAGACTCATTATTTGGATAGTAATACATTCTTAAATAAACAGTATCACCGTGCGTCAAGTTTTGGTTTTTAATATCGTTAACGCGTTTAATTAACTCAGGTATTCTTTCTAAATATTTAATTTGTTTAATATGCTCAGATTTTCCGATCATCAAGCCAGTGTTCATTACGTGACTGTCTTCTTTGTCGTCTAATAAATCACGTGTAATATGATATTTAATTGTAGGACTACGAGCGCCTACTTGGTTAAATAAAATTTCTTTAATATTTTTACTGATAATAGAATAGTCTTGGTCTTTAATATGTATTCCTTTTGATAAATCTAATTCATCAAAGATATTTTCATCAGTATTAAAAATCACATCCATATCGATATATAGAACTTCATCATATTCTTCAGCGAGATCGGCAAAAAGTTTATGCTTATAGAGATTAACTTTGGTAAATTCTAAATCATAGTCTACTTCAAAATCTCCCATAGTATTATGAAAAAACTTAAAGTCAACTCCGATCTTTTCGGCGTATTCTTTTTTATTTTCTAAAAGTCTATCCCAATAATCTTCAACCTGCATTTTAGCATAGTAATTACTGTTCCAAGAGTCTGCTGTAGTTTTAATATCATCATAAGATGTAAATATAACTCGTTTCATATTCCAATCACCATATATCTATCGTAGTCGCCATTAAAATGTGGAAGCTTGCCTGAATACCAAACTCGCGTAAGGTTTAAAGATTTTTCAAAATCTTCTAACGTGTCATGTGTATTAATATGACTTTGAACAGAGTGATAGTTATTACTCTGAAAGCAAACAATAGTATTAGGCGGCTTAATGCTTAATATCATGTCAATATCTTCCTGTTCCATATGCTCACAACTTGTGTTAATAATTAATTGAAAAGCATCTGTTCTGTCAAAATAATATTCCAATGCATCTTCAGTATGGAACCAGTTATATTCAAGCTCTGGTATGTTTTCGTGTAGCATTTTTCCATATATTTCGCAATATGGATCAGAGTCAATATTCCAAATTTTAACATCGTGATCTATTTTATCTCTTAAAAGCATCCCGGTAATGCCATACCATCCGCCCATAACTAAAATGTCACGGATTGGTCCGTCGCGTAAGTTTTTTTCGTTGGATAGAACTTTTATAAGCTCATCGACAAGCCATTCTTTTCCTGCCATTTGAGCTGAGTTTATAGAATTCATAATATCAAAGGAACGATATAAATCCACATCTGGATTATATTGAGATTCCATGAATATGTTTTCTAATGAATGAAATGCGTTTTTATAAATCTGTAGTTGATAATTCATATTTTAAACCATTATACATATCAATTGGTGCTTCGCCCTCATAAGGATTTGCTATACTATTTACCATACCGTGCTTAAAAGTATTGTGAGGAATTTTTTCATGAACAATAAATCTATCTATGCCTTTATATTTGCGCATAAAATAATCTTTATTTGTCATGAAATGGTCCCACACGTGATTTTGTTCGCCAGCAACCCATGTGATTACAGAACTATTTATATGGACGTCATAGGCGTGCGGGGCCATATATAAATCATTTTTCCAATAGTCTTTAATAACGGTTAATCCATCCCATTGCAGCCAAGGGGTTGGATCACCTTTTACATCCATATCTAAATCAAAGAATAAACATTTGCCTTCGACTGGAAAGTCTTCGCAAAACATAGCTAATTTATTCCACCAAAAACGCAGCGTGGGTTTTTTAAATACTGGAATAAAAGGAATTTTTAATCCTTCAGGATACTCTGTGTAGCAATAGTAATTTGCATTTGGAAAATATTCTTTTAATTGATGCCACAGCTTATTTACATGTGCTGCTTGATACTTGTCACCATGTTTCACAAATATAATATTATCAGGCATTAATTCTCTTTCCTACATCATCGTATTCTGCTATATTATCTTCTTCAAATGCATCTAAGGTCCAATTTTCAAACTGAGTTATTAAGTGTTCTGCAATTTGGAAATTTTTTAAACCTTTAACATGCTCTAATTCTTTTTTCAAATAATTAGTAATATTTAAAATTTCTTTACCTGGCAAGTGTTTAATAGTTGTGTGCTTTGGATAAAGAATAGTATTGTACCATAAATTAGTATTATGCTCATCAGTGAATTTTACAAAGTTAATCATCTCATCCCAATTCATATTCATTGGATTAACCATAATACTTAATTCTCTTTTATTATCATGGCAGTATTTTTTAAATATCTTAAAGTTTTTCATTAAAACTTCAAAATCACCGTTAATACGTATTTGTTCATATCTAGAAGGAATAAGACTATCAATACTAATATTAATATGGATATTACACTTATCTAATATGCCTTGTACTCGTTTATTATAGACGGTACCATTGGTTGCTATATTAACTTTTAACTCTGGTTTTACTTCACCGACAATATCCAAAAGGTCCAATAAAATCTTTTGCGCAAAAGGTTCACCACCATTTACTCTGAGTTCATCTAAATGTGGAATAAATTCGCGCATTTGCTCGTTAAACGTGTTATCAAAAATTTGTGGTAACGGAGGAAGTTTATCTCTATTCTTACGAATACCAGAACTCAAATTACCATTGCACATAATGCACTCAAGATTACATTGGTTACTAAGTTCTATTTCCATAAGTGATGGCATATCTCGTACTGCAAACTTCTGATATGCTTTTGCTAATGGCCAGACATCCGTATCAATTTCCTTTTTGCATTCCTGACATCTGTTTAAAAACTCATTTTGTAAAAGAGCATCACGATACTTCTGAAAATGCTCGCCTCTCCATATATCCATTAGAGAACGATCTGGGCCCCATTTATCGCATTTACCTGGAAGCTTCCAGCAAGGTGAAACATATCCTTGAAGAGTAATGTACATATTATTAAATGGAGCATTACAAGGAGCAAATTCACCATACATTGTTTTTACCATAATAACATCTCCGCCCATTCTGGATAAGCTTCTTCAAAACTTTCGTTTCTTATTCTGTCTAATCTTTGGGTGTGTTCTCTAAAAGTTTCTAAGCCATTTGGTTTATGGTCATTCATAAAATCCATTATATGTTTATATTTTTCCACATGGCCTAATTTTTCTACAACGTCGTCTTTAATATATCTGGGCAAGTGTTGTATATTTAAATGACTAGGAGTGTGCAGAACACCACTTGCAACTGTAATATTATTTTCTTCTGCCCAAGTATCTAACTCATCTAAATAATAAATGTTAAAAATATTTACGGTTCTATAAATTTCAATTTTAAAATCTGGATAATTATATTTCATTAATTTAATATTATTAGATATTTTTTTCCAATCAGAATTGCCTCGGGCGTACTCAATTCTAGGTCCAATATCGTCTAAACTAACAGCAATATCTACACAACCATCATCACCGTCACCATAGCTAAAGCTTTTTTGCATTTTATCAAGTAGTCTTGGTACGTAAAACATCCCATTGGTTGTAATCTTTAACCATATGTTTTTTGCATATTCGGTTTCTGCTATTTTTTCAATAAGCTTTTTATTTTCTGGACTAAAAAACGGCTCGCCGCCAGTTAATTCTAAATATTTAATTGTTGGTAAAGTTTCTTCAAAAAATTCTTTTTCGTTATCAGTTCCAAATATCTTTTCTGATAAATGGTATGGGTTTAAATTACCTTCTTCCTTTGCAATAGAACTGGATGCTTGACCACCGCACATTCTACATTTTAGATTACAAACATTAGATAACTTAAAGTCTAGTAATTTAGGAACTGCCCTGGTTTCTAAATCAAATTTTTCGTTTGACCAATCAAATAAACTGCTAGAATATCTTTGACGAAAAGAAGGTATTCCAGTTTTTTCTTCATCCCAGCAAATTTTACACTCTACTGGCTCTTTACCATCTAAAAATGCCTGACGAAGTTTTTTAAATTCAGGCCCATTATATAAATCATTTATAGTACCATCTTTCATCCAAGGCATTGGATGATCTGG
>Ga0255743_10004052_pt1 | contig 11367 bp, 10 predicted proteins | sample 101ome_19_FD_179950 | JGI IMG/M metagenome (GOLD analysis project Ga0255743, IMG submission 179950) | Coastal salt marsh microbial communities from the Groves Creek Marsh, Skidaway Island, Georgia - 101405AT metaG (version 2) | ecosystem: Environmental > Aquatic > Marine > Intertidal zone >...
CACGCACGCACGCACGCACCGAACGACGACGACGACGACGACGACGACGACGACGCCGGAAACGCGACGGTACGTCGAGCGCCACGCGTCGAGCGTCGACGCCATAACGCGCGGACGAACATTAACGGCGCTGCGATCGAAACGCAGCGTCGCGTCGCGACGGTGGGGACGCGACGCGACGCGACGCGTGACGGTGACAGTTAGAAAGGACGGAATGCCGACGGATGACGACGGCGATGCGGGGAGGACGGAGGACGCGTCTGGGACGTGGGAGAAAATCACAAAGCTCGCGGCGACTCCGGGGATGTGCGATCTCGGGCAAGGATGGCCGGATTTCGGGGCGAACGCGACGGCGAGACGAGCGGCGGCCGAGGCGCTGACGTCGGATGACGCGCGAGCGAATCAGTATTCACCCGTCATCGGCTCGCCGAGGTTGATAGAGGCGTTGTTAAAATACTACAGGGCGACTGGGTTCGATTTAGATGCGGCGTACGGGGAAGGAGAGGAGTCGGTGGTGGTGACGGCGAGCGCAACAGAGGGGTTGTATGGAGCGTTCCAGGCTGCGCTCCGCGAGCGGTCAGGAGAACGAGACGAAGTCGTCTTCATCGAGCCCGGGTTTCCGTGGTATCACGCCTTTGTGAAGGATTTGGGTGGCAAATCCGTCGCGGTTCGAGCGCAACCGCCAGAGTTTGCGATTGACATCGAAGGCGTGCGCAGGGTGGTGTCGTCTCAAACGTGCGCCATCGTTCACTGCTCGCCGCACAATCCCAGCGGCCACATCGCCACGATGGAGGAGCTCAAGGCGTTAGCGGCGATTGCCGAGGAACGAGGGATACCGATAATTAGCGATGAAGTGTATGAGAGGTGCGTTTTCGACGGGTCCGATCCACACGTGCGCATGGCTACAGTGTCCGAGTACGCCCGGAGAAACACCGTAACCGTCGGCTCAGCGTCAAAGCTGCTCAATCTCACCGGTTGGCGTGTTGGATGGGTCGTGGGGCCGCCTGAGTGGATGGGCAAAATTAAAGGATTTCACTCTTTGGCATCTTACTGCGCGCCGACGCCTCTACAGCTCGGTGTCGCCGCAGCTTTGGATGAAATCGTCGCCGAATCCGTCTCTGGCCGCGTCGAACCAGACGAAAACGCCGCCGTCATGCAACGCAATGCCGCCGTCCTCGGCCGCGCCCTCGAGACAGTCGGTATCGACGTCTTCTACCCATCCGGTGGCTACTTTCTCGTCTGTTCCGTCCAGCGCACCGGTCTCACAGACGCGGATTGGGTCGTGTGTCTCGCCGAGCGCGCGCGCGTCGCCTCGGTGCCCATGTCCGTCTTCTTCCTCCCCGACGGCCCATCGCCCCCGCGACACCTCGTTCGTTTCGCCGTGTGCAAGGTGCCGGCCACAATCGACGAAGCCGCGCGTCGCATCGTCGCTCACGCGTCCGAGATCGGTCCGTCCAATGTCTAGTTTCGCAGTGTGTACTACCGGTACCGGTAAAGAAAACTCTAAGTCTTCTACAGTGGGCGCGACACCTCGTTCATTTTCATCGTACCGTACTGTATGATCATATAGACCAGTGGTAGAATTTGCAATACCCTAAACCCTCAGCGTCGACGTCATCGCGCGCGCGAACCGTCGGCGTGACACACGACGACGCGCGCGCGAACGAACGAACGAGGACGACGACGCGCGCGACGATGATGTTGATGACGTGTTCGACGACGACGTCCGCCTCGACGAGCGCGACGACGGCGCGAGGGCAGCGAAACGCGACGACGGCGCGAAGACTTCGCTGCGCAGCCGCGCGCGTGTCCAAGACGACGACGGAAGACGCGCTCGTGGCGACGACGAGGACGAAGACGACGACGACGACGCGAAGAGCGTTTGAAGTTGTCGAAGAAAACAGAATGGAGACGGTGATGTGGACGTCTCCGGCGAGCGCCGTGAGCGCCATGGCGCTGTGGTCGCTCGCGGATGGCGGGCTGGCCGAGGGAACGGCGAACTCGTACTACGCGACGCTCTTTCTGTTCGTCCTGAGCGCGCCGGGGTTGTACTCGCTCGTCAAGCGAAGCGCGAAGAGTAAAGTCGTGCGAAAGACGTTTGAGATCCCGGGACCAAAGGTTGAGGGCTCGGCGTCGCAGGATGATATGGCGCGGGAAATTAGCGCGTTTTTCCGTAGGAACAACTACGTCGTCGCCGACGCGGGCGAGGTGATTACTTTTGAGGGTAACATCGCGCCGGAACGAGGCACGGCGGCGTACATCACGTTCTGCGTCCTCATCGGTTTGCTTTGCATCGGTCTCGTGTGCTCCATCGCCCTTCCGGGCGGTGACGCATGGTACGGTCTCGCGTTGCTCTCGCCGCTCTCTGGTCAGTACTACTTGGATAACGCCGGACGCAAGGAGCAAGTCAAGGTGAAGATGGTCACCTCGGACGACGACATGACGGTGGACATCACGGTTGAAGGCGACCAGGAAGAAGTCGAGCGCTTCCGCAGAGAGCTCGATCTCACGCCGAAGGGTATGGTTCGCGTGAAGGGCGTCCTCGAACGCGCGTAAAAAGTCACCCCTTTGAGCACTGGCTTCCAGAGGATGCGTGTCTATTACGATTCGACTCTTCCGCACGTCGGTTTCATTCCTCTACGACGACATCACCAATAACTTCTATTATCGAACTCCCAAACGTAAACGTTAATATAGCATCGCACACTGCATTTCAAAACAACGTCGCGCCTCCACACCTCAAAGCGTGACTCCTCTCAAGCGCGTATGGGTCTCGCTGCCCTGTCCTCCTTGCCTTCACGCGGTGCCTTTAACGCCGAAGAGATCAAACCGACACAGAACAAGACTGTGGTATTGCGACCTTACGTTTCCGCGGCGTCTGTGTCCTCACTCAGCGAGAAACAGCGCGTGAGGACGGACGGAACGAACATCTTGATCCGTCAGCTTCAGCAAAGCAGAGCCCGCGCCGAGGCTAGGAAGCGAGCGCAGCGGACGCAAGCGGCGTTAGAGGCGGAGGCACGGTCTGCGGTCCACGTGGAGGAGGCACGTCGTCGCGAGAAGGAACAGAGAGAGGCGCTCGAGCGCGCCGCCGGTAAGCAAACGGCGCCAGTCGACGTGGAAGAACCGTCCACTTCGAAGCGTGACGAGCGCGCTGAGAACGGCTCTCAGCGAGCCGGCCATAGTGACGTGAATCCGTTCGCTAGAAAAAGAGGCGGCGCTTCACGTTCAAACGCGAACGATGGTCGAGACGCCAAGAGAGGCAAGTCTAAGTGCTGACGACGGTTCAAATTTGAAAACTATGGATTTTTGGGCCAACGCCGATGGGACCATCGACGCCGCAGGCTTCGCACACGGTGTCCAACGATTGTTTGACGGGCTTGGTGCTATCGATGGTCATTGGAAGGATGAGACCAGTGAATTACTCGCCAAAGCAAGCGCTCAAGGATACGGCGTTCTCACTCCTGAAATGCGAAGAGTGAAATGCGGCGACGTCGTCGAGGAATCGAACGAAGTCATAAGTGCGGACGAAATTTTAGAAGACGAAGTCGACGACGCGAGCATCGTTCCGAACCACTGCGGCTATCTTCGTGAGTATCGCATCGTGTACTCTCCCACCTTTCGAGTGCCGGTGTTGTGCGTGCGCGCAAGAGACGCCGCCACTCGACGAATATGGAGCACCACCAAGTTTCTTCATGCTTTGCGGAGCGAACAATCGCACCCAGACACTGACGATAACCACGCGTTACTCGCACCTTATTTGAATCCACATGAACGCGAAGATGGCGACTGGGCATGCGTGCATCCGTGCGCCACGGCGCGAGTGATGGCGTTGCTGTCAGAGTCAAACACAGCCGGCAGCTTGTGCTTACGCGCCGAGGCTTACCTCAGAATGTGGTTGAGTGCGTTTGCGAGAGAAATCAATTTAGAAATTTAGATTTAGTCATCGTGGCCTATGCCAAACGCCGATTCACGAGATTGTAAAAGTACCGGTACACTGTTACACGTTCGAGAAATCTATAGGACTAAAAGCCGCATCACCGATGCGACGTCTTCGAACCACGAATCACCGCATCGCCTCGACATTCTTGAAAGGAACACGCTCGACAATCACTCGTAGTTCCTCTGGATCTAAATTCCCTTGGGCGATGAAGAGCCGTAGCATGGTCTTCAAGTCGTCGATGTCCTCGCACGTTCGCGCCTTCTTCACGATCTCTCTCTTCAGCGCGCTCTCGTCGCGATACATGACCCAAGCATCCTCCAAACCTAATACACAATCAGAAATCGACGGTTGAGGTCCAGACTTTTCCCCTCCGGCGCGCTTCGGCGGCGGATTGAGAGCTCTGGCTCTCGCCCACGCGTCCGTCTTTGCGCGCTCCAGCTCTCGCACGAGAGCGTCAAACGCATCGCACTCCTCTAGCAAGCGCGTGAACACTCGATCCAGCGCCATGTACTGCGCCTCGACCACCGTCCCGACCAGCTCTTCGCTTCCCAGCGTCGACGCCGTCGCGCTCTCAAGCGTCGGCAAGCGCTCGTATGCATTGACAGCAGTGGAGAGCAACGCCGTCGCCGCCGCGTGACCCTCGTCCCATCGCTCTCGCGCCGACGCGAGCTTGCCGTACGAGTCCCGAAACGACTTTAGCAGCGCCTCCATGGCGTCGACCCCTCGCCCTGTGCACGCGCGCGCCCGTGACTGAGGTTTACAGTTTCCACCGCAGTCTGCAGCAACTCGCTGGAGCCAGAGAGGACGACGTCATTGATCGCCGCACACTCTTCACGGCGGGAATATGTCCGCAGCGACAGCCACGCGCGGTCGCGCGCTGCACCTGTACCGAGAGTTTCTTCGCGTCGGTCGATCCTTTAACGACTACAACGTACGTGAGTACGTCAAGCGACGCGCCGGCGAGAGATTCCGCGAGAACAGAGGGTTGACAGATGCGGAAGCCGTGCGGGAAACGCTCGCCGCGGGCGAGAAGGAGCTCGAGAAGACTCGAAGACAGGCGACGATTTACGCGTTGTACGGCGAAGTGCGTCGTCCGAACACGATCGAGGTGTAGTGGGCGTCGGTTGACGCGATTAGCAACCGTTGATGATTAGTCTAGAGGGGGGCTGACGGCCTAGAACTTGTATAACATTTCTTCGTTTAAAACAACCGTTCGTTCGTTACGTTGGTATATTGTCTGCTAGCTGCGCGTTCATCTAATGTTGCTATACAAAACTAGGCTGCGAGAGAGCGTCTCACGTCTTCTTGAGCCGCTCGCATATCTTCGACGTCGTCCATACGACGGAGCGTCGATTTGAAGTTTGTACAAATAGCCTCTTGCGCCGAGGCATCACCAATTGTTTTGTCAAGTTGGGTGTGTTCCAAGTGCGCCGCACGTCTAGCAGCGGCGAGACACACGGATTCAGGAAGCCCAGCTAAGCGCGCGACGTTGACGCCGTAACTCTTTGGACAGTTGCCGCTCGCGAGCGTGTACAAGAATGTGACAGTCTCTCTCCCATACGTGTCTTCAGAAGAATCGGTGGAAATTTCCACGCGACACGCCATGTGCGCGAGGTACACGTTTGGATCGCACACGTGCTCGTCTGCGAGTCTGTGGTAGTGCGTGCTGAAGAGCGTGCGGCAACGCTTGTCGATGAGGTACGAAGCCACGGCGCACGCGATGGCTGTGCCGTCCGCAGTTGCAGTGCCTCTACCGAGTTCGTCTAGCGCGACGAGGGAGTTTCTCGTAGCTCTGCGAAGCATCGAACTCGTTTCACTCAGTTCAACCATAAAAGTAGACTGACCTCCGGCGAGGTTATCACGCGCACCCATTCGAACGAAAACAGCATCCATGGCAGTCATTTCAAATCGAGACGCGGGCACGTCCGCTCCAATGTGTGCCATGATTGCAGCCAAGCAAACTTGTCGTAGATAGGTCGATTTACCACCCATATTTGGACCCGTGATGAGGCAAAACGCGGCGTGTTCACCGCCGAGAAGCGCATCGTTGGGGACAAAGGAACGAGCCAGCGACGCCGCGCACGGATGTGATAACTTTTCTGAGATGAGCGTCACTGGAGCATCATCCGACGGTGCCGCAGATACCTTTGGTGTACACACCGCTCCGCAAGACGCATACATCTCTTCGCTCACGACCGCGAGTGAGCCCAAGACATCGATGACCGCGCCGATGCTGGCAGCTGCTTGCCAGTGAGAAGCGTTCTCACAAAACTTTGCCACAATGCGACGGAAGACGCCGGCGAGCGCGTCTTCGCGCGCCTCTTCCGCCGCGACTCGCGCCGCTCTGAGCGGTATCAGCTCATCGCAGGTGAATCTTTCGTAACCTTTTCTCTTGCCTTCGCGTACCCAATGATGCGGCACTTTCGAGGACAGTCTATCGGGCACTTCAACCAGATGCGTATCCTTGTTGGCGCTCACAAAGCAGACTTCGCTCTTGTGTCCACCCAGGCTAACTCGAGCCTTCTCCAACCAGGTATCCAATTCTGCGTCAGCGGCAGCCAACTTATCTTCCGCTTCGTCCAAATCTTCATCGACACCACGAGACGGTTCGATGCGCCCACTACTCTTCGCTGCGTTCCAATCGAAAGCTGATTCCATCTCATCCAACGCGCTGAGATCAGGCATTGCCAAGCCACCCGTGGCGGTGTAAACATCATCTCTTCGCGCAGCGGCGTCGCCTCGTACACACAGAGCTCGCAATAATGCAGACTTCTCACACGTCTCTGTACAAGATGCGATAGCTTTCGCGGTGTCTCGAACGGCTCGAATGCCTTCGAGTGCCGCGAGGAAATCGTTGAGCTTGGCCCTTGCCGCATCTTCGTACAACACGACGTGAGAAGCGTCTCTTCCCTTGCCACTACTCGAACCGACAACTCGAGATACGGCTCTCTCCGTGTCTGGAGCATCTCTCAAGAGACGTCTCGCGACCCCAGTCGCCTCTATGCCACAGCCACGCATTGTGGCGAGCGCTACTTGCCTAGTTTTAATCGCATCTGCGTTTGTCAACGGCCTGCACATCCACTGGCGTAGCAAGCGTCTTCCAGGACCACTCACACAACGATCCAAAGATGCGAGAAGCGTACCCGTCGTGCCTCCAGCTGTGTTTTCAAGAACTTCTAACCCTGAAAGAGCGGCGGCGTCCATCGCGACGTGCGTGGCGTGCGCCCAACGAGCGAGCTGATCCTTTGCGTCGATGCGCGTCGTGTGTAACGATTCCACTCTTCCTTGCGGAACGAGATCTGCGTCGATGAGCGCGGCGCGAAGATAAGCCACGATGGTGCCCCAAGCACTGAGCCCGTGCTCTCGTTCCGGCGCGCAATCGCTGTCGCGCAAATCCTTGATTGCTTTCGGCAGACCGCCAGTGAAAGCTTTGAAGTAGCCTTCGACTTCAATGTCCTGCAGAGCGTCGCTCGCGCTCGTCACTTTAAAGTTGCGCAACTGTGCAGACGGGCACATGTCTAGCACAGCCATTTTTGCACGAGCACTCAAGCCTTGCGGAGGAATGAGAATTTCCACGGGACGAAGCTCGGCCAAAGCGGTGCGCAAGCAATTTGCGCCTTCGTCGTCGCACCAGGAACCGACGAGGAATCGACCTGTACCGCAATCAGCCGCACAAATGCCCACCCATGCCCCTTCTTCTTCTCCTTCGTCGACGATGGAGCATACGAACGCAGCATCCGGGCACGAATTGAGCATGCCCGTGTCCACCATCGTGCCTTTGGTCAAAACTTGCACCATTTCACGACGCACAACGGTGTCTTTGCACGTTTTATCCTTCTTTTTGCGCTCAGCAAGCTGGGCGGGAGTCTCAGTCTGTTCAATGCAGACGACACGGTGGCCGTTGCGCGCCAATTGTTCGGCGTGCATCGCATAGTTCTTTTCAGGGAAACCAGCGTGCGGTTGCTCGCCGCGCATGTACATGAGTCCCAAATCCCTGACGCCAATGTGTGCGTCCATTTCAAACATCTCGTAAAACTTGCCCATCTTGAAGAGAAGCACAGAATCAAAGTTTGCAGCTTTGAATCGCCACCACTGCGCTTGCCCAGGGGAAACGGTCCACACAGTGCCGTTAGCGTCGCGAACCTTGGGAAACGAAGACGGCAGCAACAAGGTGGTCGGATCGTAATCGGGCGCGTCCGGCCTGCGTCCCTTCGCATCCTTAATGTTCTCGGGTTGTAAGAATGGAAACTTTAGCTTATCGCGCGCCTCGTACTGCTCTGGGCCCGCAGCCCCGAGAACTTCAGCCGCGCTGATTTCTTTCGGTTCCGAAGCCTTGACCACGACACTCGTCGTCTTGATCGTCGTCTTGCCTCGTCCGTTTGTGGACGACGAACCGCCCGTCGACACCTTTGATGTGGCTGGTTTCTTCTTTTTCACCGGCGACTCGCTCTCAGAAAAATCTTCATCGTCATCATCCTCGCTCTCATCCTCGCTCATCTCGTCGTCGAACGCCTCGTCGTCGTCGATGTCGTCGTCATCTTCACTTGCGTCGAAATCGCTCTCGCTCGCTTCGTCCTCGCTCGAAGACTCTGCCAAAACAACCTTCTTCCCCTTCGTCGCCCGTCTCGGTCTCCCCTTCTCAACCTCTGTCGCCACCATCTTTTGTTCAACCGCGGCGGTTTCGTCATCCACAACCTCCGCTTCCGTCTCTGGCGGCGTCGATACCCCGGAGTCTTTCACGGATGCTTCGCGGCGTCGCGCAGTCTTCTCCTCGCCCTCCTTCACCGTCTCCTCCTTCTCCACCTCTGTCTTCGCGCGTTTCAACGTTTCCACATCCGTTTCCACTGGTACCTCCTCGCGTTTCGACTCCGTGCTACCGCCGTTTTCCTCTCTCGGACGTTTCGGCGTCGGTGCGAAGAAGGATGCGATGGAGCGTTGTCCAGGCGGTGGTGGTGCCTTACTCGCGCTTCCCATGCCGTTGCCGTCCCGTTCCGACGAGCCTGTCGCGCGTCTATACCTCAACTCCCCGGATGCCCTCGGGTTGTTAGGATCAGCGTCGTCGGTTCGATCAACGCGTGGACGTGTGAAGACGACTGAGTCGTCAGTGGAAAGTTGTGTGACAGCTGTGGGTGAAAATTTTAAATTTTTTCTCAGCGACGTCTCGCGCGCGGTTTGGATTTCTTTTCTTTCTAACGACGCTTGTGATATTAAAATCGGGTGCGTGGAGACTGTGAAACGGGCGTTTATGCTTTGATTAATTGATTTAGTCGCGGTAGCACACGCGCTTGGCGACGCGAACGATGTCGTCGACGGTCGGGAGAGCCATCTTTTCGAGGTTTTCGGCATACGGCATCGGAATGTCAACGCCAGTGATGCGCTCGACGGGGGCGTCGAGGTGATCAAACGCGTCCTCGTTGACGACGGCGGCGATTTCAGCGCCGACGCCGCATTGGGGCCAACCTTCCTCGACGACAACCAGACGGTTCGTCTTTCGAACGGAGGAAGCGAGTGCGTTGCGGTCGAGCGGGCGAAGAGATCTGAGGTTGATGACTTCGGCGTCGATGCCCTCGGCTCTGAGCTTTTCCGCAGCTTCGAGGCAGTATCCAACCATCTTGGAGAAGGCAACGAGGGTGACATCCGCCCCTGGTTTCATGACGATCGCCTTACCGATGGGAAGGACAAAGTCTTCGTCGAGAGCCTCTTGCGGCAATGTGAATTCTTGGCCGTAGAGAAGTTCATTTTCGAGAAAGACTACGGGATCCGGATCACGAATCGCCGCCTTGAGCAAACCTCGGGCGTCTTCGGCGTCGTACGGGGCGAGCACCTTCAAGCCCGGAATAGACATATACCACGCGGCGAAGCACTGAGAGTGCTGCGCGCCGACACCGGCGGCGGCACCGTTTGGACCTCGGAACACGATAGGAGCCGAAATGGCGCCGGCGGACATGTACAATGTCTTGGCCGCGCTGTTGACGATGTGATCGATCGCTTGCATGGAGAAGTTGAACGTCATAAACTCAACTATTGGTTTGAGTCCCATGAAGGCAGCACCGACGCCGAGACCGGTGAAACCGATCTCGGTAATCGGCGTATCGCGAACGCGTTCGGCGCCAAACTTCTGAATCAAGCCCTTCGTAATCTTGTACGCGCCTTGATAGTCACCAACCTCTTCACCCATGATGAACACCTTTTCATCACGGCTCATCTCCTCACTGAGCGCACTATTCAACGCGTCTCTCACGGTCATTCTTGGAGAGTCAGCCGGGAGTTCTCTCGCAACAGGCGCCGCGAGCGAATCATCCGACGTCACTCGCCCCGCCGCTCGAGAGTTTCTCAACGGCACACCTTGCTCCTTGATTGGCCGGTAATCCGGTCGTTCCAAAACCGCCCGCGATGGCACGCTCGCACCCGTGTCTGCCGCTCCGGCATCTGCGCCACTTGTCGCTGTCTCTCCGGCTTCCTCCGCCACGTAATCGGCGAACGCCGCAATGTCCACGGCGTCCTCTACCATGACGCACACCGCCTTACCCACCGGAATATCGTCTGCATCCCCCGCCGGGACGAGAATCTTTGCCAAAAACCCCTCTTCCATCGACTCCATCTCCATCACAGCCTTATCCGTCTGCACTTCCGCGAGAATATCCCCCACAGCGACGGCTTCGCCTTCCTCCTTTTTCCAAGCCGCGATCCCTCCTCGCGTCATCGTCGGCGACAACGACGGAAACGGAATCACCTGATGCGCCGGGTACGTCTTCGACGCATACATCGCGCGAGCGCCGACACCATCGAACGCCCGCGCGGACCACGCCGCGGTGGACGCGCGCACGCCGTCGACGCAACGACCTCCTTGAGACAGCGAAGATGCGCTCCATGCATCCACCGCGAACGCGCGCGCGAACGCCGCAACGCGCGAACGCGACGACATGTTCGCGACACCGGTCGATGAAAACGATGAAAAGAAACCGCACGAAACGGATCGATCGCCCACGGGTGGTTGACGGCGGGTGTTCGTCGCACGCGCGGTGTGACGAATTCGGAATGTGTACCAAGTCGGCATCGCCGAAAACCCGCGTGTGGGTAGGTCTTGTTCGTCCAACTGATGGTTCGTGAACCGTCTTTCATGGACCCACTCGGTCCAATGTCGTTGGCTTCGATGGACGAACAGACGCACCGCAAGTGCCGACGCGCCGCGCGTCGATCGATCGAGGAATCGATCGACGGTGAGTCGATCGGGGTGGGTTTCTTTGGATTTGAATACGTGAAAACGTCCGACGTGCGAACGTCGCGTCGGCGTGGATACGACTTTGATTTCACTTCATTCGCTCGCGCGAGTGAACAGTAATAGCGCAATCCTTGAGCAATCGAACGCGAAAACATGAGTGAAGAACGGCCGAAGGAAACGGACGGTCGGGTTTTGGAGTGCGGAA
>Ga0255743_10004054_pt1 | contig 11366 bp, 12 predicted proteins | sample 101ome_19_FD_179950 | JGI IMG/M metagenome (GOLD analysis project Ga0255743, IMG submission 179950) | Coastal salt marsh microbial communities from the Groves Creek Marsh, Skidaway Island, Georgia - 101405AT metaG (version 2) | ecosystem: Environmental > Aquatic > Marine > Intertidal zone >...
AATTGTATGCTATAGTTGCAATCATATTAGTTCTTGCATTAACATTTGTGATTATGTATTTTGCAAAAGCTGTTGTAAAATTACTAGGTTTGAATGCAACAATGGCAGTTGTGAAAATAATGGGATTATTAATTATTAGTAGAGGGATACAATTAATATTATCTGGATTACAATCATGGGTATTGGAAATGAGTTTAAATTTTGTTTAGTTATTTCCGTATTTGTTAAAATAGATTTTACGTCGTTTATTTTCAGAAATTACTTCTTGTAAAATATTTAATAGGATTTCTTTATTGTTAGAACTCTTCTCATCGACATTTTGTATTGATTTGCAAATATTAGAATTATGGATAGATATGTCGAATATTCCAGGTTCTTTTCCAATTAATTGAAAGGGGAAAATCCTACATGTAAAAGGTTTAAATTCATGTATGCTACATAAATTATTTTCAAGAAAAGTACATTTTCCGGTATATGGTTTTCTTTTCATCCAATAATGCTTCTCTGCAGTTCCATCTCTTGCAAATCTTAGTTCTGGAGATTGAGTTTCGATTATTTGGTCAATAGCATAGTTATGAGTTTCGATTCTTTCAATGTCCATATCAGACACAGGGACAAAAAAATCATTATTCCCACAACAATCTGAGGATGATTGACAAGTATATGAAATATATTCTTGAGTAACAGATATTTTATTGTTGTTTAGGTTGATTGATCCGATTATGGTATTTGATGAAATTGTAGGTAGATCAATGACCATGTGCCATCTATGCAGGGGTAAGTGATTAATGTTGGGGGTAAATTTTGTAAAGATGTGAGTTTGAAAAGATTTGAAACAATATAGAGGTTTTTCAATTGTTTAGTTTTATTATGTATTATATGGATGCTGCTGTCAAGAGAATCATTGGAATGGTTTTCATAATGGTAACATTAACTGTGGGGCTATGGGTAGTTGTAAATGATAGGTATACAGAAGAGCCGATTTATTCGATGATTGATGATATTGAAATTGTTGTTGATGATGTTGGTGAAGACTCATTAAATGCAACAATCAGATTTGGTATGTCAATTGAAAATTATGGGTCAGTAAGGAATAAGATCATTGAATGCTCAAGTATTCAAAATTATTTAGTAGTAAAAAATGCAACTGAAAATATACAAGTCTATCAAGGAGGAGAATTTGATAAAGATACAAGTTATATAATGAATGATACATACACTAAACAAGATTGTCAAGAGATGGCTACTGAATTTAGAGTTTCTGAAAATGTGATAGATAATATCATTGTAGCAATTCCATTTAGATTTATAGATGGAACATATAGTTTTACCTGGTATCATTCTTTTGCAGATCTTTTCAAAGCGGCTGTGATAACAGTTGATATTTCTAATGTAGATAATCCAATATCACATATACTTGAGAGTCCCTATGAAGGGTAGATGATTATGACAAATATTTTTGATGAGAAACAAATTGAAATTTTTTTAAAGTCCGCTCCAAACCTTAGAAAGTTTATGAGTCAAGTGAATTTAGAATTAAGGCCAACAATGAGTCCACCTTTTGATAGATTAATTGAGTCTGTTATTTTTCAGCAACTATCTGGTAAAGCGGCATCAACAATATTTGGTCGTTTCGTTAATTTAGTAGAAGAAGTTACCCCTGAAAATATATTAATGTATAAGTTTGAAGATTTTAGGGGAGTAGGTCTTTCAAGTCAAAAAGCACAATATGTTCACAATATTGCTATAGAATTTAAGGTAGGTGGAAGTATGAGTCAATATCAAGATGCAAAAAGTTTAGATGGATTATCAAATGATGAGATAATTTCCTTATTTTCACAAATAAAAGGGGTTGGAGAATGGACAGTAGAAATGTATTTGATCTTTGGATTAGGCAGATTAGATGTGTTTTCAAGTAAAGATTTGGGGGTAAGAAAGGGGTTACAAAAAATGTATGAACTTAAGGAGCTACCAACTCCTAAAGCAGCTTTAGAAATAACTAAGCATTGGAAAAACTCAACAATAGGCAATATATTATGTTGGAGAATTTTAGATGTATAGAATTATGGTATTATAAGCAAGTCCATTTAAATTAATAATTACTTATTATTATTGATGAAATTAATATTAGTTCAAGCTTCATTAAGAAAAAATTCTAGAACTGCAGCAGTTATGGAAGAAGTCAAAAAAAGAGCTGGGGATAGAAATTTAGATTTTGAATATATTGATTTAAGAAATTATTATCTTCCGTTTTGTGATGGAAGAGCATTTGATAGTTATATAGAGGATTATCCAGATGTTGTAAAAGTAAGGGAGATCATGCAAAGTGGTGATGGATACATTTTTGGATTCCCTAATTATGTGTATACATTTTCTGGAGTTTTTAAAAATTTTATTGATATTTTTGGGAAATTTACAATGGGTAAAAAATTTGGAATCGTGGTAAATGCAGGTGGAGCCAATGGATATATGGCTAGTAATAATTTAATTTCAATAATGTTATATGATTTTAATGCCGCTGCGATAATGCCACAAGTGTATACAAAAAGAACTGATTTTGATGAGAGTGGTGATAAGATACAATTAATTTCTGAAAAGCCACTAGAAAAAATTGATCAAATGTTATCAAATTTAGTTTAGATACTTGATAAATGAAAAGGCGCCCTATAATAAAATAATATACGGGAAATCGAACTTCTTATATAACATCATAAGATATCTGACAAGCAGTTTCTTAAATTTACTGCGGAAGTGATGTTATGGATTTACTAGTAACACTAACATATTACTTATTCTTTGTCGGATATATTTCGATGGGTGCAGCATTCGTATTTTTCTGGACCGAAAGGAGTAATGTAAAAGATAAACTACCGATGACACTATCTGGTTTGATCGTGTTGATCGCGGCAGTTCACTACTATTACATGCGTGGTGAATTTGTAGATTTGATGGAAGCAACCTCATTTGAAAGGTTTGTAGCCATTACACCAATTAGATATATTGATTGGATTTTAACCACACCATTGATGGTTTTCAAATTTGTATATGTATTAAAAGCGGACAGAGCTTGGGGTCTAAAACTAATGTTATTAGACTTTTTAATGGTATTAACCGGTTTATTCGGTGAATTGACCATGTTAGAAGCTGGTTTCAGTACCGGCAATGTAATGAGAATTGTATGGGGTACTCTATCAGGTGTCTTCTACTTCTGGCTTGTTTATGAATTATGGAACAGAAGACCTGAAGGTGTAGAATTACAACCTGTAATGACATTCCAAAAAGTAGAGGGAGATGAAGCAACAAAAGCTTATGTAACTCTATTAAGATTTGTCTTAATTGGTTGGGGTATTTACCCAATTGGTTACTTAATTCCAACATATTTTGCAACAACCGGTGCAGTCTTTGACTGGGTTAACATAATTTACAACATTGGTGATTTTGTTAACAAAATTGGTTTTGGTTTTGCTACATATTTATTAGTTAAAGGCAGCGAATAAGGTAATAATAACAATAATAATCTAAAGTGATCAGTAAGTCTGATCACAAATGTTTTCTTTTTAAAAAATTATATTATATTATAATTATTAATCATTTTGAGTCTTTGAAACTGATTGCTTCTTTATAATAATCTTTGACTACCTCATGACTATCCCTTGGGGGTCTTTCAAGTTGTTGAGTCATATCCAGTTTTTCTAAACTAATAGGGTTCGCAGGGATTTCTGTGTAAGGGATTTGATCAAGTAAGTGACGTATGCCATTTAATCTAGCTTTTCTTTTATCATCACCCTCAATTTGATGCCATGGTCCTTCTGGTGTATCTGTATGTTCCATCATAAGATCTTTTGCTTTACTGTATTCATTCCAAAGTTTTCTTGCGGTGAGATCCATAGGGGATAATTTCCATTGTCTCATTGGGTCACTTGCACGAGATTGAAAACGTTTTTCTTGTTCTTCTCTGCTTACTGATATCCAATATTTAATTAAATGAACACCAGCTCTATGAAGCATTCTCTCAAAATAAGGAACAGATCGTAGAAACTCCCAATACTCCTCATCTGTACAAAAGTCCATAACTCGTTCTACTCCCCCCCGATTATACCATGATCTATCAAAGATTACTATTTCTCCTGCAGCTGGAAAATGACTTACATATCTTTGGAAATACCATTGAGTTCTTTCACGATCATTAGGAGCTGGTAATGCAACAAGTCGTACTCCTCTTGGGTTTAGGGGTTCAATTATCCTTTTTATGATACCACCTTTTCCTGCAGCATCTCTTCCATCAAAGGTAAGAATTAATTTATATCCGTTCTCGATCACCCAATATTGTAGTTTTACTAATTCTTCTTGAAGTAATTTTATTTCTTTTTCATAGAATTTTTTATTTAGCCAATTTGCTTTAGAGCTTTTTTTTGATGGGGGTTTTGCATCCATAGAATTAGAAGTAAATTATTAATTAAAAGTGTTATTTGACAAAGAATGATGAAAATAAAAAATTTGGATGATTTTGCGATATAGTTAATTTACTATACTTTGATTAAATTTTCTTTACATATGGTTTCTATAGTGTTGATAAATATCTCCATTTCTTCCTTGGTATTATAAACTCCAATGGTTGCTCTTACTGCTCCTGGAAGATAGTCTATTTTGCCAGCTTCATATTGTTCTCTGTAGTTTTTCATATTATTATCTGAAATATCTAATAATCTTTGTACATAAGGTTGGGCACAAAAACAGCCATTTCTTGTTGCAATTCCTGAAATATCATCCAATAGGTGTGAGATTTTATGATGAGAATGATTGCCAATATTAAATGACATTACTCCTAGTTTTTCTTTGATAGGTATGTTGCCTAAGAGAGAGAATTCTTCAAACTCTTCTAGTCTATTTAGAGTATAACTTAATAATTCCAGTTCATGTTTTCGTATTTTGTCCATTCCAATTTGCATTAAAAATTGTGCTGCTTCACCCATTGCAATAGTTCCACCTATATTTGGTGTACCTGGTTGATGCCGATCTGGGCCGCTCAGAAATGTTGTTTCTTGTGTTGATACAAAAGAAACAGTTCCTCCTCCGGGAATATATGGGGGAGATGCATCCATCATTTCGGTGGTACCAATTAGAGCTGAAGATCCAAAAGGCGCATACATTTTGTGTCCACCTATTGCAACATAATCAAGATGTTCAGGATGGTCCAAAGATTTAATATTTAATTTTGAATGTGCTGTTCTTTGTGCTGCATCAACAATTACCTTGGCGTTATTTTCATGTGCCAATCTTGCAATTCGATGGACATCAGGCATGTACCCTGTAACATTAGATCCACCCGATATAGAAACTACTTTAATATCTTGTTTTTGAATTCTATCTTCCAATTGATCATATTGAATCATACCATGATCATCAACTTCTATGAATTCTACATCACTATATCTTTGAGATGGTAAGAAATTACTGTGATGTTCCATTACTGTAGTTAAAATTTTACCCGGCATATGACGAAATTGATGTAAGGCAATATCTAATACCGAGGTCGTATTGGACCCAAATACCACTTGTTTACCGGAATTATCAAGATTTGTAATACCGAATAATTTAGCAATATGTTTTGGAGTATCTTCAAATAATTGTGATGAAATTTTTGACAGTTCATGCTCACCTCTGTGAACATTTGCATATTCTAATTGCATGAATGAAATAAATCGATCTAATACTTGTTTGGGGGGATGAGTTGATGCTCCGTGATCTAAATATATCAGAGGTATTTCTTTACCATTTCTTTTTAGAGTTTTATTGGTAATTGCAAATTGTTCTCTGATTGATTTAAAATCCATCGTATAGTGTATCTAATTTTATTTCAAATATAAGTTAATCACATAATATAGAATATTTAGAGATAATAATCGAATATTTTAATCGATGAATTATTCTGCGTCTTCTAATGTTACCATTTCAACGGATGTTCTTTTATCTTTAATTTCTTCTGTTAATTCTTTATATTTTGGATGGTTTGCTGCCATAGATACAAACTCTTTGTAATGGTCTTCGTCTCTATATGCGGTGATGAGATAAAATTCCATATCATTGTCGACATTCTTGTAGCTGCCGACGACTTCTACTCCGTGTTCTTTGTATAAGTCAAAGAAAAAATCGGTTTTTTCGTTTGGTATTAATGATTTAAACACACTTTTATTCATTTTGTAAATCATAACTTCAATAATTTGAAATGATTAAAATGATTGTGCTTTAAGTGGGGATGAAAGAAATTAATATTTTAAAAAATTAAATTTTATATTCCATGACCAATTTATGCGATGTCTAAAATAGGAGAGAACGTGAAATATACCATGAAAAAAATATTAGTGGTAGGCGGAAGTAAATTTATTGGAAAAGAACTTCTTAAAAAACTGTCAACAAAAAATGATGAGATTGTTGTTATAAATAGAGGGACTGTAGGGAAAGAAGAGTATCTGCCAAAAAATGCAAGACATATTTCTGTTGATAGAAATGATAAAGAGGCAATGAAAAAAGCGATTGGAAATGATAAATTTGATATAATTTATGATATATGTGCTGTGACTGCCGATCATGTAAAAATATTAATTGAAGTGTTAAACCAAAAACCTTCCAAACATATTCATGTATCTTCGGGGTCTGTTTATGATATGTATAGAGAAGAGTCTCCAATTTTTAGTTTGCCGTTTTCTGAGGATTTTCCTATAGGACCAATTGAAGGAGCAGTTCATCCATATATGGAGGGGAAGAGAGATGCGGAAAAAATTCTTTATGAAGAATTTGATAAAAATAAATATCCCATGATTATTGTTAGACCTACTTTTGTTTATGGACCAAATAATTATATTTACAGAGAGGCATATTTTTTTGATAGAATAAATAATGATAGAGCTATTTTAATTCCAAATAAAGGAAATGGCTTTCAAGATCTGGTTTATGTTGAAGATTTAGTAGACTTAATGGTTCTTCTTGCTGAGAGTGAAGATAAGAAAATATTAGGGGAGGCATATAATGCGACGAAGGGAAATATAATCAATGCAAATCAATTTGTTAAATCTGTAGAAAAGGTGTTGAAGAAAAAAGCTGATATTGTATATTATGATGTCGATGAGATAACTGAAATGGGATGGACTATGGAATTACAATTATATCCATATATGCCTGAAGGGGGAAATTGTCAAGATGCAAGAAAAATAGAGCAAGATTTAGGATTTAAAAATCAACTATCTTACATTGAGGGGTTGACTAAATCATTTGAATGGTGGTTAGAAAATGGAGAGAAGAGAGAAGAGAGTGAGTTGGAAAGGAATTTGATAGATTATATTAAATCAAAGGGTAAAGCTGATGAAGAAAATTTAAAAGAAATTTTGAGAGATACGATATCCAAAGAACAGAGGAAAATTAAAGAACAGACTTAAGTTTTATAATTTTTACATTGTTGGTAGTTTGAAATTTAACCAATTGAGAATTTTATCATAAATTTCTTTGAATTTAATTGAGGCTAGTTCTTCATCACCTGTATAAACTGAAGGATCTGGTAAACTTAGATGCATTCTATTTTTTGCATTTGGGAAATTAGGGCATTTATCATTAGCATCGTCGCATACTGTGACTACATAATCAATATCTTTGGTTAAAAAATCACTAAGATGTTTTGAATAATGATTTGAGATATCAATACTATGATTTTTCATAATATTAAGAGCATATGGATTAACTTGGGTTATTTCTGTACCTGCTGAAAATGCAATCCATGTATCTTGGAAAAAATGGTTAACCAATCCTTCTGCTATTTGTGACCTTGCTGAATTATGTGTGCATAAAAAAAGAATTGATTTTTTATTTTTCATATATATTTCATGATTTAATTATATTTAGTGATTATCTATGATTATTCTGAGTTTAATTGATTTATTGTCTTAATTTTCTCATGATTGGTAGTGCTAACATAGCAAAGAAGACAGCCAATGTTGGGATTGGTAACATACTGTTAGATTCTGGCTCACCAGTATTTTCTCTAACTCCAATTCCAAAATTTTCTTCTTCAAAGTTTCCAACGACTGAAAATCCATCTGCTGCATTTTCAACTGCGTAGAAATCTAAAACCGCTAAGTCACCTAATAAGAAATCTGCATCTCCTGCTTTAAGATCTGCAACTGCAAGGTCAAATGAGTCAAATACATTTAATGTTGCTGCTTGTAGGTTATCCACTGCATATAGTTGTGATGTTGTACCTGATTGTACTGCGATAGTGATATCAGATGAATTCAAATCAGCTATACCTGTGATTGAAGGAGAGTCTGCGTTAGCAAGAATTCCTTGACTCGAAGTATAATATGCACGTGTGAAATCAATTACTTGATCTCTTTCTGCAGTTTTTGTCATTGCACTTAAAATTGCATCGAATTTTCCACTTTGTAAATCAGGGATTATTGGGTCCCAATCATTAGTCTGCATTACTGCTGTGATTGTGGTATCATATGCTGCGCTGAACTTTTCTGCAATTGCTGCGGCAATATCTGCATCAAAACCGACTACATTTCCGTTATCATCAAGTGATTCAAATGGTGGGTATGTAGTGTCTGAACCGAAATATATTGTTCCATTACTAAGAATTGTATCTAAGGTTCCGCCTTCAGTTATATCTGCTCGTGCAGGAAATGTTGTTGATGTATTTGTTGTAGAGTCATCAGTTAAAACTACGCTTCCTGAAAACCATGTACTGTAAATTGTATCATAACTTCCATCTTCGACGATTTGATGTAATGCAGCATTTAATGCATCGAGAAATTCGTCGTTACCATATGTATAATCAGCAGACACCGCAACTGGTGATAAACTTGTAATTAATAAAATGGAAAGAAAAATTGATACTCCTATTTTTAATTGTTTCATTTTTTATTCTCCAGCTATTCATTTAATGGTGAATAGACTATTTTATTATGGTTTGGTTATTATTAATATTTATTCCTATGGAACGTGTATTTTAGTATCATGAAGAGGATGAAAGAAGATTTATAATTAAATATATACATCAAAAGAAAGTATTGTAGATTTATTTTTATTAAAGGTTGAAAAAATATTATTGTGGTATTTCATTCTAAATATTCTGAGGGAATATTTGATAATAAGAGTAGATTTTATGGAAGAATGATATTATTATGTTTTGTTTTGTTATTGGGTTCTTTTTCTTTAGGGGTTGTTGCTCAGACGGAAAATTATGGTTGGGAGAAAAGAGAAAATAATGTGAATTTAAATTTAAATTCTGGGGCTTTAGTAGATAATCAAACGTTATTGATTGTGGGAGATGATGGAAAGGTGATGTTTTCAGGGAATAGTGGTTATAATTTAACTGAAGTAAATATTGGAACTGATGAAAATTTGAATGATGTTGATTGTTTAGATACAGTTTGTTTTGTTGGAGGTGAAAATGGAGTCATTTTTAGACATTTAGATAGTAGTAATTGGGAAGATATATCCCCTGATGGGGCAAATGGAGATATTAATTCTATTGAAATTATAGATGCTGTTAATCAAAATGCAATAATTGTAGTAGCTGTTACTAATTTAGGAGAGATTTACTTAACATCCAATAGTGGAGAAACTTGGGAGGAAATAAATTCGGGATTGGAGACTTCTTTAAATGATATTGATTTTTTCAATCAAACCATGGGTTTGATAGTAGGTGATGGAGGAATTATCTTAGGATCGTTAGATGGAGGAACTTCTTGGGAACTTAGAGATGTTCCTTTAGAGGTGGAAGAGAGAGATATAAATGGAGTAGTCTTTGATTCTGCGGTAAGAGCATATGTAGTGGGGGATGAAGGGTTATTTTTGAGATCTGCAATAGGTGATAATCCAATTATAGGTTTTGTATGGGAAATATGGGATACTGAAAGTTTAATAGATTTTAATTCTATAGATTCCTCATCTGTGAATAGAGTATGGTTAGTGGGAGGCAATGGTTCTATTTTAATGACTAAAGATGGAGGGAACTCATTTACAACTCAAATCTATAACACTTCACTAGGGGTAAATAAATTGAATAAAGTTATGATATTTAATACTGATATAGGATATATAATAGGTGATGGAAGCACATTATTGTATTCCAACACTGGTGGAGAGGGGGAGAGTAATTCAATAAGTGTGAAAAATTACGATGATCCAATTGTGTATTTAGAAATGGCCTTTCCAATTTTATTGGAAGGATTCTTTGGAATGCTGAAGATTATATTTTTTTCAATGATATTGGGGTTTGTTTTAGGAATATCATTTGCTATTTGTAAAACTTCAAGTGTGACGTTTTTGAAAATTTTTGGAACCATATATACTGACTTTTTTAGAAATACTCCGCTTTTAGTTCAAATTTTGTTAATACATTTTGGATTAGTGGAGGTTGGGGTAGATCTAACTTTTGGAGGAAATATAGAAAGAGCGGTGATGAGTTCAATATTGTCTTTGGGGGTAAACTCTGGTGCATATCAAGCTGAGATTATTAGAAGTGGAATATTGGCAATTCCTTCAGGTCAAATGGAGGCCGGGAGAAGTATAGGTTTGAGTTATATTGATACGATGAGATATGTAATATTACCTCAAGCAATTAGAATTGTAATTCCTCCTTTAGGAAATGAGTTTGTGAATTTGACATTAAACTCTTCATTGGCTAGTTTGACTGGTTTATTTGAATTAGTGAGAGGGGGGAGAATAATTGTTGCAGCCACTTTCAAGACTTTTCAAACATGGATATTTGTAGCATTATTTTATTTTGTTGTTACTTTTAGTTTAACGAATTTATTAAGGTATGCTGAGAATAAAACTAAAATACCTGGTTTAGGACTTGGAGGGGAATAATTTTGGCTGAGAGAAAAGGCAATACTTTACTGAGCATAAAAAATTTAGAAAAAAAATATCAAGGAGGGGTGCTTGCTGTGAAAGATGTTTCCTTCGAAGTCAAAGAAAAAGAAGTAGTAGTAATTATTGGGGCATCTGGATCGGGGAAATCAACAGTACTTAGATGTGTAAATCAATTAATTGATCCTTCTAATGGGGAAATTTATTTAGGAGAGAGACAAATTAATGAGGATGGTGTTGACATAAATGAAGTAAGGTCAGATATTGGTATGGTATTTCAATCATTTGAACTATTCATGCATTTGACGGTAATTGAAAATATAATGCTTGGATTGAAAAAGGTGCGTTTGTTTAGTAATGAAATGGCATATGAGATTGCAAGAGAAACTTTGGACAAAGTTGACATGATAGATAAGGTAGATGTGTTTCCTGGGCAATTATCAGGGGGACAAAAACAACGAGTTGCAATAGCAAGAGCTTTGGCTATGAGTCCAAAA
>Ga0255743_10004059_pt1 | contig 11355 bp, 10 predicted proteins | sample 101ome_19_FD_179950 | JGI IMG/M metagenome (GOLD analysis project Ga0255743, IMG submission 179950) | Coastal salt marsh microbial communities from the Groves Creek Marsh, Skidaway Island, Georgia - 101405AT metaG (version 2) | ecosystem: Environmental > Aquatic > Marine > Intertidal zone >...
TAGGAGTGATGCTGCCCTCAAACCCCTTAGTGTACCTTATAAGTCAACAATTCAGTAAACCGTTAATTGCTACGAGTGGCAATAGAGGCGGCTCTCCACTGATTGCCAATATTGATGAAGCTAAACTTTTATTAGAAGGTATTGCTGATTTATACTTATATCACCATTTAGAAATCGTTCATCCTATGGATGATTCGGTCACTAAAATTGTAGGGGATCATCTAATCATTATACGACCAGCTAGGGGATTGACTCCGAATTACACTGGTAGTACTAAACCTGGCAATAATACGGTGATTGCCTTCGGTGCAGATATGAAAGCTCACTATGCTCTTTTTCACGAAGGTAAGTGCTATCTCAGTCCTTATTTCGGAAATCTAGAGAGTTTTGAAGTGCAGGAGCGAATGAAATTCAGTTTGAGACATCTGGTAAATGTATTAAACCTAACACCGCAAGAGCTATTAATAGATGCTCATCCCGGATATTTTTCCCGGGCCTTAGCCGAGTCTTTTTCTTATGAATTTAAGGTTCTGCTAAAATCAATCCCTCATCATCAGGCTCATTTCTGTTCATGCCTGGCAGATCATGGTTTGTTTCAAAGAAAAACGAGTATACTAGGTATTGTGCTTGACGGAGTAGGGTTTCTTGAAGGAGAAAAACTAGGTGGGGCTGAACTATTTGAATACCATCAAGGAAAGATCACACCGATAGAGGTATTCTCCTTTTACCCAATCATAGCTGGCGATAAAATGTCGACTGAAACCCGATTGTCTTTACTTTCAATCTACCCAGATTCGAAGGCAATTCCCAATCTATTTAATGATATTGAACTTGAGTTATACCATAAACTTCGTAAGATTTCGAAAGGAAAAATTCGTTCTATTGGCAGGCTCTTTGATGCGGTTGCTGCTTTGTTGGGCGTAACCCAAATCAATAGTTATGAGGGAGAAGCTGCAATGAAAGTTGAAGCATTAGCAGCAAGATATCTAAAGCATCACCCCCATTATCAGCCCGAACATTTTAAAGTTGACTATGATTTTGCGTCTTATTTGAGGGCAATTGAGGATGGGATAGAAGAGGGTAGATCGATTGGTAAACTAGCCTTGAATTTTATCGCAACCATAGCCTACCAATTAGTTTCTTTTGCCCTTAAGAACCAATACAAAGAGGTTGTGTGTAGTGGAGGGGTGTTTCAGAATGGGCTACTTGTCCAATTCATTGAGGATTACGCTCGCCATGTTCAAATAAATTGCTATTTTAATAGCATAAGTTCTCCTAATGATTCGGGAATACCGATAGGTCAACTTTACCATAACCACCATATAAATTAAACAACAATGTGCTTAGCAGTTCCTGGTCAGATTAAATCAATTGAAGAACTACATGGAGGCTTACTTAGAAAAGCTCAAGTTTCTTTTGGAGGTATTATGAAATCAGCAAGCCTAGAGATGTTGCCTACTGCAGAAATTGGAGACTATGTTCTAGTACACGTAGGTGTAGCGATCAGTAAGGTTGATGAAGAAGAGGCTAAGAAAACCTTCGAGTACCTACGAGAAATTGGAGAGGTTGGAGAGCTTGAAGACATTGATGAATACTTACCAAAAACAGAATGAAGTATTTGAAGGAGTACCGAGACCCGGTATTAGCTCGAAAGATATTAGATGAGATTCGCAGAACAGTTACTAGACCCTGGTCTATAATGGAGGTTTGTGGAGGTCAGACTCATAGTCTTGTAAAGAATGGGATTATCGACGTTCTACCTTCAGAAATCACCATGATTCATGGTCCTGGTTGTCCAGTTTGTGTGACCCCTATACATCTTATCGATGCAGCCATTGATTTGGCAATGCGCCCTAACATTATCTTGTGTTCTTTCGGAGATATGCTTCGAGTACCAGGATCTAATCAGAATTTGTTAGAGGCGAAAGCACAAGGGGCTGATGTTCGAATTTTATATTCTCCTTTAGAAGCGGTTGCAATCGCTAAGGACAACCCAACAAAGGAAGTTGTTTTTTTTGCTGTCGGCTTTGAAACTACTGCCCCCGCGAATGCCCTTTCTCTAGTTCACGCGAAGAGAGAAGGTATAGCGAACTATAGCATATTAGCATCACATGTGCTTGTACCACCTGCTATTAAAGCCGTAATTAATGATCCTCTTAGCAAAATTGATGGATTCTTAGCGGCAGGTCACGTGTGTACCATAATGGGTAATGGCCAGTACTACCCTTTAGCTTCAGAATATAAGGTGCCTATTGTTGTAACAGGTTTTGAGCCTATTGATGTCATTCAAGGAATACTTATGGTGGTGAAACAACTAGAGTTAGGAACCTACGAAGTAGAAAATCAGTACTCTCGAATTGTTCGTGAAGAAGGAAATAAGGAGGCTAAAGCCATTATTGAACAGGTGTTTGAGGTTAGTGACCAAGTATGGCGTGGCATTGGTGAAATCCCAGCGAGTGGTTATAAGATTCAAGATAATTTTGAAGCTTTTGATGCAGTCAAGAAATTTGGAATTTCTGTAGATGCTCCTGAGGAAAAAACAGAGTGTATATCTGGTGAGATTATGAAGGGGTTAAAGAAGCCGAGTCAATGCCCTCATTTCGGTAAAAAATGTACTCCAGAAAATCCTTTAGGTGCCCCAATGGTTAGTAGTGAAGGAGCGTGTGCGGCCTATTATCATTTTTCAGGAACTTCAATTTCCAATTAGATGCAGTTATCTTGCCCGACCCCAAAGCTTGATTTTGATGTCGTTACTTTAGGACACGGTAGTGGAGGCCTTTTGACTCATCGCCTTTTGAATCAAGGTGTTTTTGAGATTCTAGGTGATGTACTGGTGAATTCTGAACATGACGGTGCATGCATTGTAACCGACGAGAAGATGGCTATGTCTACGGATAGTTTCATCGTTTCTCCGATATTTTTCCCTGGAGGGAGTATTGGAGATTTAGCAGTTAACGGAACGGTTAATGACGTTGCTATGTGTGGTGCCAAGCCGTTATATCTTACCCTTAGTCTCATCATTGAAGAAGGTCTTGCAGTTAGTGAACTTTGGAAGATTGTAGATGATATCGCGATTGCTTGTCGTAAGGCAGGTGTCAAGATTGTTACCGGCGACACAAAAGTGGTCGACAGAGGTTCTGGAGATAAGATATTTATTAATACAACAGGTGTTGGATCCTATTTGCCGAAGGCCGCAATTAGTCCTTCTAGGGTGTCTAAAGGAGATGCAATTATTCTGACAGATAGCATTGCCAATCACGGTATGGCAATAATGTCTAAACGAGAAGGCTTAGCGTTTGAATCTGAAATTAAAAGTGACTCAAGAGCATTAAATCATTCGGTAGAATCTTTGATTAATGCTTTCGCGGATCAGATACATCTAGTAACCGACCCAACAAGAGGGGGGGTAGCTACCGTACTCAATGAAATCGCTTCAAAAACAAATCTGGGTGTTGAATTAACTCATGAAAAAGTTCCTGTTGAAGATCAAGTTGCTGGCGCATGTGAACTACTTGGCTTAGACCCATTGTACGTAGCAAATGAAGGTGTATATCTTATTTTCTGCCCAGATCAATTAGCTGAGGACGTTCAAGAAAACCTCAAAGCTTTAGGACACAGACCTGCTATGATCGGAAAAATGGTAGAAGAACACCCTAAACAAGTAATCATGGACACTCCTATGGGAGGTAAGCGGGTCATTTCTATGCTTCCTGGTAGTCAACTTCCTAGAATTTGTTAGAATGAAACTTGAAACTCTAGGAGAACATGTAGCTAATCCGATTGTATTTAAAGGACCTGATCAAAAGCCTTTTCTAGCCCCAAGAGGAGTATTATTGAACGACAAGATTTTTGCGGTATGTGATACGGGTCAGAACCGAGTACTTATATGGAAGAATCCCACTGAGGGCTTTAGTCGTGAACCTGATCTTATTTTAGGTCAATCAGATGGTGCTACCACTTCGAGAAATCAAGGGGATGTAGCTAGTGCATCTACACTGTTATACCCAACAAGTATCTGGTGTGAAGGAGATAAAATAATCGTCGCCGATGCTTGGAATCACCGAGTACTTATTTGGAATCATTTTCCTGAAGTAAATGGTGCCGCCGCAGATGTAGTTATCGGGCAACCTGATTTCGAAAATAATCAACCCAATGTGGAAGGTATGGGTAAGGCGCCTTCTGCTCAGTCACTGAATTGGCCTTATGGTATTTTTTGTGACGGTCAGCGACTGTGGGTAGCCGATACAGGAAATCGAAGAGTTCTAGTTTACAACAGTATCCCAGAACAGTCGTATCAATCAGCCGATCATGTAATAGGTAAACCTTCTTTTGATGAGAGAGATTACGATTCAGACGATCCGATATGGCCTTACTCGGTAAAAATTAGTTCAAAGGGTGAACTGCTTATATCTGACACTCAATTTTTTAGAGTTCTTTATTGGAGTAATTGGGAAGACGCCCTGAATAGTAAAGCAGAAATTGTCTTTGGTCAAAATGACTTGAAACAATCGGGTCAAAATCAGTTTTTACTACAACCCAATCAGCGATGTCTAAATTGGGTTTATGATAGTTGCTTTTATAAGAACGGCATACTTATTAACGATACTGGAAATAGTCGGATTTTATTTTTTGATCAAATACCTGACCGTAATAATTCAGAAGCTAAATTCGTTATTGGTAGACCTGATTTTAATACCTCAAGCGAGTACTCTCAGACGCTCATGGGCACAGAAAAAGCGATCTACTGGCCTTTTTCTATAGGTGTAATGGGTCAAAAGCTGGTTATTGCCGATACCGGAAATCACCGAATTGTACTTGCCGATTTAAAATTCTAGATCGAAAGATAGATCCAGTAGCAACCGACGACGATTGCAAAAATCGCTCCGGCTCTCTGTATTTTCTTTACTCCTGATTCCTTGGCAATCGCCCCTCTTTTGTACACAAGGCCCAACAGAAAGGCGAATAACGTCATGGCGCCTAGGGTACCTCCGATAAATCCAATTAGATAAAGGATAGTTTCTAAGGTGCTATTCGATGATAGAACTGGGATTAACAAAATGAAGTGTGCTACTCCGGCAAACCCGTGTACGACACCCACTGAAAATGAGGTGGATAATAGATTTTTGTTCGAATGTGATTTTGTTTCTCTTTGTCTGAGTGACCATAAGCCTACCAGTATCAAAAATAAACCAACAGCTTGTTCACTATAGTTAGCAATATAATCTACGGGTATTAGATCACTAAACAATATGTACAGCGTAGCAATTAGCCCAATACCAATGAGGTGTCCGGCACCCCAACTTAAACCAACTTGGTAGGATTTCGAAGTAGAGTGAAGACCTAAAGGCGTTATTGCCGCAAGGTGATCAGGTCCTGATAATACATGTGAACTCGAGGTAAGTAATCCGCTCCAGAATGAAAGTAGCATTGGTTATTGTTAATAGTTGTTTCTCGAAAATACTATTTATCCTAGTAAACCAATAGTATTCATGGTACTAAGTATCCCTGCTCACCTCCATTTTGGTACTTATTCCTGAAATTGAGGTAGTTCTGTAAAATGAGACTTGTGTTAATTTTAGAGTGAGTCTAGAAAACAGGGCCGAAATTTTATAACTTGATGCTAAATAGTTTGTTATGGCACAATATACTTTGTTTGTAAATGGGGAGACGAAGACTGTTGAGGTTGATCCTTCAACACCTATGCTTTGGGTACTTCGTGATCATCTAGATCTTGTGGGTACTAAGTTTGGATGTGGTATCGCTCAATGTGGAGCTTGCACCATTCATCTTAATGGAACTGCAGTTAGGTCTTGTCAGTTACCTGTATCTGCTGTGGGTAACGGTGAGGTAATCACTATAGAAGGTCTTTCAGAAAATGGGGATCATCCGGTTCAATTGGCTTGGATCAAACAAGATGTGCCTCAATGTGGGTATTGCCAGGCAGGGCAGATTATGACAGCTACAGCACTGCTTAAACAGAATCCGAACCCTACAGACGAAGAAATTGAGTCTGCAATGGCGGGTAACCTTTGCCGTTGTGGGACCTATGTGCGAATCAAAAAAGCGGTTAAGGATGCCGCAGCTAACCTTTAATCACTGAATCATGAGTACGAATAAGATAAATCAAGGAAGACGTTTTTTTATCAAAAGCTCATTGCTTGCCGGTGGAGGTATGATGTTAGCTTTTCCATGGTTAGAGTCATGCAATTTTAGTGCTGAACAAATCAAATCCATGCCTAAAGAATGGTTTGAAATCAATGGATATTTAAAAATTGGGGAGAATGGTCTGATTACGATTATGTCTCCAAATCCAGAAATTGGTCAGAATGTCAAAACCTCAATGCCGATGCTTATCGCTGAGGAGTTGAATTGTGATTGGAACGATGTGATTGTTGAGCAGGCGCCCCTTAACTCTAATAAGTTCTTTCACCAAATGGCAGGGGGGAGTACATCGATCAGTGCTGCATGGACTCCGCTTAGAAAGGCAGGTGCTACAGCTCGTCAAATGTTAATCAACGCCGCCGCTAATACTTTGGAAGTTTCTGCAGATGAATTACGTGCTGATCTAGGATTCATCTATCATGACGTATCAGGAAGAAAGCTGGGGTTTGGTGAGGTGGCTTCAGCTGCAGCGCTTTTAGATGTGCCAGAAGACGTTGAACTTAAACCTATTGATGAGTTTAAGATTATTGGTACATCGAGAAAGAATGTAGACAGTAAGAAAATTGTAACCGGAGAATCTCTTTTCGGTATTGATTATAAAGAAGAAGGAATGCTTTATGCGGGTGTAATTCATCCTCCGGCATTCGGAATGAAAATCAAATCCTTCGATGCCTCACGTGCTCTTGCTCTGCCAGGGATTGAAGCGGTTTTTCAATTTAAGAATTACCGAGAAGGACAGGCTAAAGGCGCCTTCGATATCAAGGCACACCAAACTCAGATTGCCGTAGTGGGTAAGTCTACATGGGAAGTTTTTCAAGCTAAGAAATTAGTTGATGTCACTTATGAAGAGGCTGGTGAAGTGGTAAATACCATGAGCTTCTTTGGCAGAACGATGGAGAATAAATGGCCAGCAGGTCTTGAAAGCACTTCTTCGCACAAAAAGCAAATGGAGGAGGCAGAGAAGCGAGCAACAGTCGTTCGAACAGATGGTAACCCTGATAAACAATTTAAAGAGGCTGATGAGATTCTTGAAAGAACGTATTATGCTCCATATCTAGCACATAACACGTTAGAGCCGCTGAACTTCTTTGCTGAGGTTACTGATGAATCGGCTCGATTTGTAGGGCCGATCCAATTACCTGAATTTCTTGAGCCAGCACTCGCAGCGAGGTTTGAACTACCCGTAGAAAAGGTAGATATCATGATGACTCGAATCGGTGGTGGTTTCGGACGAAAATTATACGGTCACTTTATGCTTGAAGCCGGAGTAATTTCTAAAACTGTGGGGAAACCTGTGAAATTAGTCTACACTCGTGAGGATGACATGACTGCAGGTACATACCGACCAAGTTATCGAGTAACTTATCGTGCGGCTATTAAAGATAGTAAAGCAACGGCAATACATATAGTAGCTGGTGGAATTCCTGAAAGTCCATTGTCGGCGAATCGATTTCCTGCAGGATCATTTGATCACTATAAGGCAGAGACATGGACGATTGATTCTAATATTACCACTGGGGCATTCAGGGCACCTAGATCTAATTTCATGGCTAGTGCTGAACAAAGCTTCCTTGATGAACTTGCTGAGCAAATTGGTAGAGATCCGATAGAATATCGCTTAGAACTTCTTGAACGAGCCAAAACCAACCCGGTTGGTGAGCGCAATGATTATGATGCTCAGCGTTATGCAGGAGTACTCAAGCTCGTTAAAGAAAAGTCTGGGTGGGATACCCCTAAACCTGGTGTACATCGAGGAGTAGCTGCCTATTTCTGCCATCAGTCTTATGTCGCAAACGTTGTTGATGTCGTGATGAAAAATGGTAGCCCTGTGGTTGAAAAAGTATATGCCGCAATCGATTGTGGTGTGGTTATTAACCCTGACGCTGCTGCTAACCTTGCTGAGGGAGGTAGTGTTGATGGTATTGGACACGCTATGTATTCTCAAATCACGTTTACTGAAGGAAAACCTGATCAAAATAATTTTGACGACTATCGATTGATTCGTCACAATGAGGCTCCGAAAGATGTAGAAGTTCATTTCGTTGAATCTAAGATTGACCCAACCGGTATGGGGGAGCCGCCATTTCCACCGGTAATGGGGGCATTGGCGAATGCACTTTATAAAGCTCAAGGTAAACGATTATACAAACAGCCCTTCGCAGGATCTCAGGCTTAAACTATGATAGAAGTTCAAGAGGCACTTGATCTTATCGATCGATTTACCTCTCGATCAAAAAGTGTTAGACGGACAGTCGATGCTAGTCTAAATGGATTGATACTGGCTGAAGAAGTCTATTCAACTATCAATCTTCCTGAATTTAGGCAGTCGTCAATGGATGGCTACGCGATAAATGGGATCTCTGATAACTACCAGATTATAGGTGAGATGCCTGCGGGGAGCAGTGATATTTTCGAAATTCAATCAGGTGAAGCGGTTCGAATTTTTACCGGAGCGCGAGTTCCAGAATCTGCCGATCGAGTGATCATGCAAGAACATGTAAAGATTGCTAACAAGGGGATTACCGTCACCAAATTTCCTGATCAGGGTGTAAATATCAGAGCGGTTGGTAGTCAGATTCAACAAGGCCAGAAAATACTTGATAGAGGAGTAAAAATTACCCCAGCAATTATTGGCATGTTGGTATCAATTGGTTGCGCTGAGGTAGCGGTTATCGATCCTCCAAAAGTTGCTGTGCTTGTAACGGGTGATGAACTAGCAAAGTTGGGTTCTGAAAAGAAAGCCAGCCAGGTTTATGAGAGTAATGGGACCGTACTTCAGGCAGCTGTTCAAGAAGACCATTGCGATTTTCTCTATTGCGCCTCTGTAAAAGATGACTATAAGGCCAGTGTAATTGCGATACACAAGGCGATTAACGACGCTGACCTAGTATTGATATCTGGAGGTATTTCGGTTGGAGATTATGATTTTATAGGAAGGGCACTTGATGAATTAGGTGTATTAAAACATTTTCATGGGGTACGACAAAAACCCGGAAAACCTTTGTTTTTCGGATATTTTAATCAGACAGCGATTTTTGCTCTGCCCGGTAATCCAGCCTCAACCCTCACTTGTTACTACGTTTATGTAAGACGATGGTTACAACGTTATCAGGGGATAAAGCCTGTTCTTAAAAAAATGATTTTGGCCGCAGAAATTCATAATAGATTTGGAAGAGCCCTGTTTGTAAAGGCTAAAATTCGTGAAGGTTGTGTAGTACCTATCGATGAATTTAACTCGGCAACCTTGCTTAGTTTTTCAAAATCGGAGCTATTGATTTTTATGGGAGCTGAAGTTAAAGTACTCTCTGAAGGAGAACTCGTAGAAATATTCGAAATATGATAGAAGCAATCGGATTTTGGTGGTTTTTGGGGCTTATCCCGATAGTTTCGTTTTTATATGGCAGTGTAGGTCATGGTGGCGCCAGTGGCTATTTAGCGCTGATGGCGTTATTTTCTTTTCCTGTGGTGTTCATGAAACCAGCGGCGCTATTACTGAATCTTTTTGTAGCAGGAATTTCGTTTATTCAATTCTATAGGGGAGGCCATTTTAAGAAATCCCACTTCATTTCTTTCGCCTTCGGATCTATTCCTTTTGCCTACTTTGGGGGTACCATTAGTGTCGATACCATTCTTTATAAGAGGATATTAGGTTTCTTGCTAATTTTTGCTGTATTGAGAATGTTGATTCGATTAAAGAACCACTCAGAGCCACTAAGCTCAATTCCGTTCTTTGCCGGGGTCGGTATTGGAGCAATTATTGGATTTTTCTCAGGGCTTATCGGAATTGGTGGTGGGATCATCCTTACTCCCGTTCTGGTGCTATTTCGTTGGGCTCAAGTAAAAGAAGCTGCAGCGATATCCGCCCTTTTTATTTGGGTAAATTCTGCTTCAGGCCTCGTTGGTCAATTACAATCGGGTGCCATGCTGTCTCTTTTTATGATTCCGATGGTGGTCTTAGCACTAATCGGAGGATTTTTAGGAAGTTATTATGGAAGTGTCAAATGGAATTCAATTAAATTGAACTATGTATTGGCTGGAGTTTTAGCGCTAGCCTCAATAAAAATGTTTTGGGTATGATCACTTACCACATAAAATGCTTTGGAGTGCTTTCTGAAATCATAGGGGAGCAAATCACTATTGAGAATAATACCAAATGGTCGGTGGAGCAGCTGATAAAGTATCTTGAGAAGGATTATCCGAAACTAAAAGCTATTCCTGTAATGGTGGCCCAGAACGATAAATTACTTGATGATTCAGGGATATTGATATCGGGAACACTTTCGATGTTCCCCCCATTTTCAGGCGGATGATTAATCGTTATGACCGACATATAAAACTCAAATCTTTCGGTGAATCTGGCCAGCAATTATTAAAGGAGTCAAAGGTTCTAGTCGTCGGAGTGGGAGGCCTTGGCTGTGCCGCGTTACCTTATTTGGTTTCTTCAGGAGTTGGAACTATAGGTCTTATGGATGCCGATCGTGTCGACAAGACGAACCTTCAAAGACAAGTACTATTTAGTGAAGAAGAGATTGGTTTACTTAAAGTCTATTGCGCCATTAATCGATTATCTAAGTTGAATACCGAAGTGAATCTAATTCCATATACCTTCGATCTTATCCAAGAAAACGCAGAAGAGATTATTTCTCAGTACGACGTAATTCTCGATTGTACAGATCGCTTTGAGGCTCGTTACTTAATAAACGATGCCTGTACCCGTCAGAATAAACCTTGGGTATTTGGAGCATTGTATAAGTTCGAAGGCCAGGCTTCGGTCTTTAACTATAAGTCAGGCCCAACTTATCGCTGCCTTTTTCCTTTTAATGCTAAACAACAAATGCTTCCGAGCTGTTCTGATATTGGAGTTTTTGCGCCAGCCGTTGGAATGGTGGGGGTGACCCAAGCTAGTGAAGCAATTAAAGTGCTTTTAAATCTAGACCAAACACTTTCGGGATCATTATGGTGTATTGATCTTTTAAAAATGAATACCTACACCATTGAGTATACTAAAAATCAAGAAGCGATTGATCAGATTAAAGTTTCGAGACATCTGGGTGTTGAACCATCTTATTATGTAATTGATCTCAATACTGAGATTAACTCTGTGGTTTATCGGTATATTGATCTTAGAGAATCACACGAGACCCCTCAAATAAGTCATAAATTAGTAGACGCCCTACCGCTTTCATCCATTGA
>Ga0255743_10004087_pt1 | contig 11301 bp, 13 predicted proteins | sample 101ome_19_FD_179950 | JGI IMG/M metagenome (GOLD analysis project Ga0255743, IMG submission 179950) | Coastal salt marsh microbial communities from the Groves Creek Marsh, Skidaway Island, Georgia - 101405AT metaG (version 2) | ecosystem: Environmental > Aquatic > Marine > Intertidal zone >...
CTGCACCAGCTTTCTTTTGACGAGAATCACCATCGAGATGATCTAGCTTTACATGTATTTCGTGCTCTTCGTCCATCATCTTATCAACGAACTTAGTATACTTAGACTTAGGCATGTCTCCCTTCCTTGCTTTCTTATCGCCAGGTGCATCTTTGTATGCTGATGCATCGTCGTCTGCTTTCTTGCCATGCTTCTTAAAATGTGCATCTCGCTTGGCTTTTGTTGTTTTCTTTAAACCTTTATGATACGCGGCTGGTTGTGTACCCTTACGATCTTTAATGTCAGGATCTTGTGCTGATCGTTCTTCGACAACGTCACCAACCCTTTTAGTAGATACCCAAACTCTGCCGCCCTCTTCTTTACACTTAGCGAGCATCTCGTCTTTAGTACCAACAGCAGTGACTTTCCGATCCATTACAAGAGCGTAATGACAATTGTCACTACCTACTGCATCTTCACCGACTTTAATTGTCTTAACTTCTTTTTCTTCTGGTACACAATTAGGTACACGCTTCTTACCTTTCTTTTTCATACCGACTTTCTTGTATCCGTCCCAACACGCTTCTTCTACTTCTTTCTTTTTCTTCTTTTGACCAGGAGTTTTATTCATAGCGTCAACAGGTGGTTCTCCCCACTTCGGAAGCGGACCATCAGGATTGCCTTTGCTTGAGACAAGCTTTTCGGCATGCTTAGACATGTCACACATTTCGAGCAACTTAATCGCTTCGTCAGGCCCAATTGCCTGAGTCAAAGCCATTACTACATCGTCTTGCTCTTTACCCTTGACTGATTTCAGATCCTGTTTCGTCGGCATCTGGCCCCGATCCATCTTCTGCATCACTCTCCGAACTGATGTGCTCGTCCGAGCTAGCTTCGATAGGTTCTTCGCTGCTGACTTCAACTTGTTCCTCTGAATCGCTTCCGCTAATCTCATCTACTGGTTCCTCTACTGGCGCAGTAGCACCAGGAAAATTAAATTGTCGTTCTAAATCTTGTTGATACAGGTTTTGATTACCTGCCATAATATCTTTCACTGCTGACATCAATCCTTTGATTTCGCCAGTATCTTTCAAATCTGCCATAATTTCCTCACGCTAGATCTTTATCGTGGTTGAGTCCACCTTTCTTTTTCTTGGCAATGAACGCATTAACACGTGCATGACCCCATTGAGAAGGAGTAGTTCCTGGTCGATGACCTGTCTTCCACGCAGCAACTCCTCTGTTATAAACTTTTCGTAGTGTACTCACTGAGATACCAGACTTCGCAGCCTTTGCAGCGAATGAATTATCACCTTCTTCTGTCATAGTATTTTTACGAGCAGTATCTCGAGTACGTGCACGATCCATCATACGATCGTGCTTTACTTTATCAGCTTCTTTCTCACGCTTAATTTTATCTTTAGCGCGCTGTTGATTTTGTGTATATTCCTTAAAAATATTCATTAGCAGTTCCATCTCCTTCGTGCGGCTTTACCCCTCTCACCGGTCCAACCACGTGAACGAGCGCAGAAAGACTTACGTCTGCCCGCTGCTTTACCGTCTGGATCAAGCTTAGAAGGTGGTGTTGTCACTGCAGTCTTGACACCATGCGCTTTTGCACCTTTGCGCGTCAATCCTGCTCCGTCTTCTGTCGGTCGCTTATGACCTTTTGCGTCTTCACCTTTCTCGCTAATAAGATCATGATTCAACTTGTCAAATGCATATTCATCGGCGGTTAATTCAGTATCTTCAATTACCCATTCTGCTTTGGCATCAATATATCGTTGACGTAATTCTTCGAATGAGATACCATACTTCTCACTCTTTTTCATTAAGTTACGCTCTACCTTCTCAGTCACTTGTTCAATATTTACTTTATTGATCAAATGCTCGATGATGTGATATAAATTAACTTCGGTCTCTTCTTTCTTTGTACTACGAGCTTTTTTTACTCGTTCCATCTCTGCTTTCTTCACTTTAGGCATCATACGCTTAGCGAGTCGTGCGATGAGGTCTCTTTTCTTTTCTACTTTCTTATCTACTTGCATACGACCAGCAAGAGGCAGTTTCTTGTAATCTTTACCGAGAGAACCAGCTACACGCTGTCGAATAATTTCACGCGCCTTCTTAGCAGATCTCTTTTTTAACTTTTCTTGGTTAGCAATTTTGTACTTAGCGCGCCTACGTCCAAGCTTAATCTTTCCTTTAATACGCTTCATCATTGCTTTACGCTTTAAGCGCTGTTGTATACTAAGTACCTCATCAAGAGTCATCTCTTCAGTGATACCTGCAGCTTCTCGTATCTTATCGTACATTTCTTTACCATCCTTAGATGATCGTAATCTTGCTGGTAATCCAGCTTTAAATTCTTTTATCTTTCCTGTCTGTGCTAGTAAACGCAGTTTAGATGCTGACATACCTGACACATCATCTGAATCAGGATCACGTTCTCCAGCTGACACTACTGTAATCTTTTCGAATGCGTAGTCTTTACCATTATATCGATCTAACAACTTTTGGAACTCATCAACACGATCTGAACCACCGATTACAATGAGCTCATCGTATTGTTTTTCTAGTTGCTTTGCTACATCAATAATGGTACGTGCATTTGATTTTTTTACCATCTTACCAAATGCTTTTTGACTGAGACGAATTTTGTCTTCGTAAGAGAGAGGATTCTTTTTCTTATCCTGCGAATGGGACAAGAAGAGCATAGGCGTCGCACGGTTCTTCCGTGCTTCAGATTTAATCTTAGCGACTAATTTTTCGTGGCCTACAGTTGGCGGATTCATCCGTCCGAAGGCGATGACTACTTTTTTCATGGAGATTGCCTTAGCCTTATCCGTTATACGAAGGTCTGCCGCAGCCTAACTTCTAATTCTATTTATAATTTTTTGGCTTCTAAGCCTGCATATCCACGATGGTTGATATGTGTGTCTCCATAAGGTTCGCTTAACAACTGAAACCATCCATATTCAGCTACGCGTAACTTCTTATCTTTATGAAGCTGCCAAGCTCTGTCACAGTCAAATATATCTCTTCGATGTATAATCATATGATCAGTGACATGGCCTTTATCTCTATCTGCACCTTTCGCAATTATGTTTGGTGTATCTACTTCTAGTTCTGGTCTTGCATCAATATTTCTTGCTCGTGGTACAAAAAAGCCATAAGCTCTTTTCTCATCATAAGCTTTTTGACAAAACGTTTTCATTTCACGTATCATCTTTTTACTGATAATAGTGTCATATCTTGCTCTCACAATAACGTCATAATCATCAGCAAAATCTTTTACAACCGAAGCATGAGCTAATATTTGTTTAGATCGATGTTTCCAATCCTCATGAAAAGCCATACGATTTTTTATCCACTTCATATATTCGAGAGGCCACGTAGATGCATTTTCTGTCGCAGGATTGTAATGCAATTCTGGTTGCGGATATGTTTTGTGTATCCAATTTGGTATATTTGTTTCTGTATTCCATGTAGTAAAATAGAAGCTTGCGTCTGGCAAAGCTTCTCTTACAAGAGGAATATAACTATTATAGTCGCCTCTTAATTGACATGAATAACAGACAGCTATTTTCATTTTCTACATTGAACCCAAACCCATTTAGCATGACCGTCGCCTGGTCCAGTGGGTCTTAAATTAGTAGTAATATCTTTAAAACCGATTTCAGTCAAATGATCAGTAAGATCATTTAAATCTGTAATAGAAACATCATGAAAACCATTTGTAGCCTCAGCATCGAATGCATTGTCATGATAGTTAGCCCATGGATATTTACTTCTGCCTCCAAAACCCATCTGAAAACAAAAATAGCCGTCGTCTTTTAACACACGATAAATTTCTCTTTTGATATGATCACGTACATCATATGACGCAATGTGTTGTAGGCAAATTACTGAAAAAACTATATCATAAGTTTTATCATCAGTAGGAATATTTTTTCCATCATTGACATAAAGATTAGGTATTGGTAGTTGTGCATCTTCTAAATTAGCTTTCGCATTATCAATATTAGTTTTGCCGATATCTACACCATCGATACGAGCAAACTGTGAATGGTATTGAATAAGATTACGAGCGGGACCACAACCATATTCTAATGCGATTAAATTACTTGTATCGATTTTAGGAAAGAGATAATCATTATAATCTTTCCAATTATTATGTTGTTTGTAGCTACCAACTACTGGATTTTTATTTTGCAGTGACCAATCTTTTGCTCTCTTCTCATACCAGCTGGATTGCATTTTTAAATATTCATTTTCCATCATAGTTCTCCAAATAGTATTCGAGATCTTCTGGTGTACCTAATCCCCACATTTTCTTTGCTTCATATGTTGTGATCTTATAACCAGCTTCGATCGCTTCATTGAATACAGGACATACATAAAATTCACCATTCACACGTTTGTTTTTAGCAATCATTTGCTCAGCATATTTTACGAACTCTTTGCCTTCTTTCCAATAGTAGAAACCGATTGTGGCATTATCAGAAATAGGATTTTTCTCAGCTACTTCTGTAACCCATTGTGTATTTGGATCTAACTTCGCAAATGACCATTTAGGATGCGTTGCTTTAAATGTGACAATACCACCATCTGATTGACGCTCTTGCATCTCGTACATGAATTCAGTTGGATTCCATTCAACGAACTGATCACTATTAGCGAAAAAGAGAGGTGCACCATTATTGATGTGTTCCTTTGCTAGCAGCGCAGTACAAGCGGCGCCTTCAGTAATGTGATCTACTTCGACAATCTTACAGTTTGGTGCAATCAGATTTAGCAGTGTATCTAAATTATATTTTTCTCTATGTTCTTGTTGTACTACAAAAATAAAATTTGCTTCCATGCCTAGATTCTCTACTACGAGTTGAATCATTGGCTTATCATTGACTTGAATGAGAGGCTTGGGAAATGTATAACCAACTTCTGCAAATCGAGAACCAGCTCCTGCCATCGGTATGAGTACATTCAGTTTATCATCTTTCCATTTATTCACGATCGGTTCACCTTTAATTTTTGGATATAAGTTATCTATGTTAACATCTTTTGGAGATGCTACACGAATATATTTAGCACGTGATCTCTCTGCCGCTAATAAACCAGGAGGAGAATCTTCAACAATAATTGTTTCTTCAGGCAATACGCCCATCATCGACATTGCTTTCCAATACATTTCAGGATGTGGCTTACTATTCTTCACATCCTCGTTTGAAATAATGACAGAGCAAAACTCTATGATTTGTGATTTAGCTAGCGCTGTTAGAACTGTGCGACGAATACTATTAGAGCATACGCCAATTTGATAACCGTCTTCTACAAGTTTACGAAATAACTTGACTATTTTATTATTCGGTTTGAGTTGACTAATTTCTCGTTGAGTGATCTCTTGCTTTTTATCATACACCTGTTTGTGCATTGATAACGGAAGACCCTTCGCCTCTGTCAACATCTGTAGCTTTTGATTTGTCTTATGGCCATCGTAAATGTTGAGATGTTCTTCTGCTGAGATACTATACTCTTTACCTAATGCAAGATTTAGCGCTCGATAGTGTATATCCTTTGCATCAATCAATACTCCATCTAAGTCAAATAGTATTAGCTTAATCATTTTTTAATATAGTGATTTTGAAATGACGGTATAAATGTGTAATTACGTGATGCAGATTTACGCCATATTGTAGATTCTCTTAACCAACCGAGAGCAGGAGTGGGACTCATTATTTTGATTGGTACTTTTGTATGTTTAGCCCGCGACTTTAAAAAATGTGTATTGTCAATTGCGCCAGGTATACCACGGTTTAAAATCTCATCTAATAATTGTTGTGCTGTGCTGTGTGTAATAGCATATGCATGCGCGCCTTCATGACCGTTTTCTGGTGTATCAATAATCTCCTGCGGTGGACCAGCAGCAATATGATCATATTCTTGTAGGTTTTGCAGCTTATAACCGAGAACAACTATTGCATTATCTGGTATTTTGATATCGATACGATGTAACATAATAGCATCATGTTCTAGAACAATACCAGGTTCTCCACTATCTCGTATTTTTTTCCATATCATTGCATGGCCAGAAGTTGCAAACTGAGCTTTTGCATTGCCAGCTTTCCATTTACCAAAGTTATTAATTGGTATTCCGATACTTGTCCATGCATCTTTTGGATTACCTTCAGACCACCATTCTACAAATTCATATTTAATTCCATGTTGTGCACAAGACTCGGCACAGGTATTTGCGTACTGAACAGAATTTGGGTGTTTTGTTTTAAGAATGTAAGCTTTCATAAATTTTCATATCTTCTGCATAATAATTCAGTACAGCTTGACGTGTTGCATCATCGTAATACTCTGCAACTAATTCGTCTATATCTCTTTGAGGCCTCAAACCAGATTTTCTTTTTTCTAAGTTGCCGATCTTGTTGTTTACTTCTTCGTATTTCCAAAAATCTACATTTGGTGCTATCTCACCATCAAGTTTTGCGTATTCCAATTGAGTAAAAACATTATTCGTATCTGACTCGTGCTTACCTTGTGAGAATGCTTTACGAAAACCTTCAAGAGTTGCTTGTGTTTTTCGATTGCGGCATAAAAAAAAGAAGAGACTGAGCTGTCGATGTAGCGGATTTCTCATCACTACAATCTTTGTCATATCAGTCGCTTCAGTCGGCGTAATGAGTGTATTGTCTACGAGTTCTTGTAATGTGAGGTGTATATGACGATAGTGATGAGCGTATTTTTTGATTACATCTTGAGGTACTTTATTTTCTCGGATGCCGCAATCATTAACCATTGTCCACATATCTTTTTCTTTATCACATTTATTACGCACAAAGTATTCTGCCAGACTAGAGCTAGCATTTTTAGGGACACGTAGGAAAATAAAATTATTGGAGTATGATACTACCATAACAAAGTTTGTCTTATCGTTGCCAGCCTTTAATAATATCTGGACTGAAGTTCGCTTTACTAAATTCCATTCTGTCGACAATTTTCACAGCATCATTACTGAGATGATCGATGGCACAGAAACCCTCGGGTGCTGTCACTTTAAAACCTTGCCTTGTTCGTAAGAAAGTTTTTAAAGAACCAGCTTGATTCATTTTATTTATGATCAGTTGTTTAGCATCTGCAAGTAGAACCATCAGAGTCCACACATTCTGAATTTGACCTTTACGGAACTTACTAAAGATTCTCATCGTCTCCTTCATCTCTGCTTTCTTCTTTGCTTGTGATGCAGGAGTTTTGAGTTTATCAAGTTCTTTCTTATATCTATCAGTCATCCAGTTCATGAATGCCTGTGTATGTGTACGAGGGTTGATTCTTTTACCTTGACGTACATAACTATTATTAAATATCTTGACGAGCTCTAGCAGCTTTTGATTCTGATGCCAATAGTTAATCAATTCTGCTGGTGTATTATTAAATAAGCGGCCCACGGAAGCTAATACATTAGTGACTTGTTCTGTTTCTCTCGCTGTAAACGTAGCTCTGCCTGACTCATCTCGGTATGTAGCATCTGTTTGCCATATGCTCGATACGTTATTAAATGTACTCGCTATGTCTTTGCCAAAAGAAGCAGACATAGACTCAAAAGAATTACCAGTGTAAGTCGTGTGCCATACAATACCGATTTTTGCTCGTGATATCTGTCTTCCGAGTGGCGAATTGACTGGTACAGCATATACAATAGTGTTAGGCTGAAAAGTGTAATAAGACTCGTCATCGATATCCTCTCTCCTCACATCACCTTTTGTAAACATTAAGTCGCCTTGATAGACACCTTTTTTGATTCCGAGCTTTGAGAACTCTGACAGAGCAACGTGTAGTTTGGCCCTAAGATCACCGTCAGTATCAGCTGATACGTCAGCGGCAGTCTTATAGACTTTTGGATTCTGATTGAATACTCCTTTCTTAGCCACGAAGAATTTTCCGTCATTCGGATCGATACCTGCGAATACAGCTGGTGCACCATCCCATTTAACGGTGCGCGAGACGCTAGTTTTCGAATGACCGGCAAGCATATCGCGCAAATCACGAAGGAAGTTAATTGCTTTTCGAGTTCCAACGACACCTTCATTGAATATCAGATCCTCCACGTGTTCCATGTGGGTGTTCTTGGCTTCTACTATATACTTATCAAACTTTTTCATTCGTAAACCTTCAGGTGAACACTGGACAATTTTGATTGACTGCCAGCATAATTGTAGATATTGTTAATTACAGCGTGCGCCTTTTTATTTTGTTTGTTTTTATGTATAGCATATAAAAGATATGTTACACCTAATTTTGCATGAATCCAAGCTAGATCTTTTTTTGGTATTTCATTTTTAAATTCTTTTTCATCAAGAGTAGAATCAATTGTTTTCGCTTTTAGCCAAAACTCATTTAATTTTTGTGCATTTTTTGCATGAATCATTCTAGCATTATTCTTTAATATATCATTCGTAGGTAAATTATAAGTCGGAGATAATTCAGTAGAAATAAATGTACGCAATGGTCCCCAACCTGCTCCTCCTTGTCGAGCAGTTTTACCAGCGATTTCTGCTTTTAATGTACCGAAAGCAGAATTTGCTCTGACTTCAAATATTCCTATTGCTCCGCGTTTTTTAAATTCTATTTGTCCACCCTTGCTACTATAAAAGCTAGCTCTACTCGTTTTACCACTTGGCAAAACCCTACTAAATTGCAATCCTTCCGGTCTAGCATTTGTAGTATTGATTTCAGCTATCTTAAGATTTTTTTCTTTTTCAATCTTTTTTAATGATATGCCAACAAGTGCTCGCGACTGATATGCTTTTAATATGTCAGTGTTATAATTTTTAATAGTAGTCGTATCTAATGAATTAATATCAAAGTTTTTATTTTTGGCCCAAATATCACCAGGATTCCATTTATCTGGTTTCATATTATCTAAACCAGTATTTCTAAAAGCTTTATTGGCGTTAGAATATATTTTATTCATGACAGCATCATCACGGTGAAATGTTTGATTGCTATTGATAAATCCATCAGCTAATAATTTTTTTGCTCCATAGTAAGCTGAAGCATGCCATATTGGAGCTAGCTTAAAACATTGATCGAATGAAGAACTAACAAATACTTTTCGATACGCAGCTTGTAATTTCGTTTTATTAATTTTACCCAACGCTATGTCAGGTTCAGATACAATGATTGCACAATACATGCATTGTAATGATTCTGCATATGCTGTCTCAACAGTGCCTAGACCAGCACCTCCACCACCACCTCCGAAATCACTATCTTTAAATATATTGCCTCTTTTTCCTGTGATAGGTACAGTTACAGTTTTCCTATCTTTTGTTTGATAAGTAAACATTTTTGTAGCTCTATCAAATTTAATGCCTTTTACTTTTTCACCCTTATCGTCGTTACCCAATATAAAAGGCAAGTTTTGAGATATTTTCATATCTACTATGTCATAACGACTGATGCCGGCAAACGGACCTTTATCGGCCTTTTTACCAGGAGGTGTGTCAAAATCTGCGTTTGATAGTATGGCCATGACCACTCCATTTATTATTATACTATATTTATAAAGTGGTGTACATAAAAAAAGCACCCGTAGGTGCTTTTTTCGACAGCGTTAGTTTACTTATGATGGAATGCGCTATCATCATCGCCATGATGAGCTTTGCTCATATATGACATATAATCTTTGTGGTCTTTACTACCTTTTCCGCCAAGATGCTTCTTAACGAATGCATGATGGAATGATTTGCCGTGTGATACTTGACCATTATCATGCTCAAAAGCTTCGCCAGCATGCTTATGTACGGCCTTTGCTACATCTTCGCCATGTTTAGCCGCGATTTTAGCATGAGTCACTTTACTGTTTTTACCAGCAAATGCTGATCTTGCAGCAAGAGTTCCGAGACTCTCTTCGCCAAGTACTACGTCTTTAATAGTTTCGTTCAAAGACTTTAGCTTATCACCGGTTGTACGATCCATTTTAATTCTCCTAAAAGATTAATGTGAGTTTTCTTTATTTATACAAAAACCAACTTGGAACTTCACGTTTAGTCCAAACCATTTTAAAACGTTCTTGCTTCGTTTGATAGAATGCACGATAAGAACCCATTACATCATCAGGATTCATACATTCAGGATTGGCACCCATTGCGAGTGGCATCTTCGTGACTTCTTCTGATGGATTAATATTGTTAGGAGGATAGCACAACCAACCATCAAGCTCGTCTGTCTTGTGATACTTATTGTATCGGTAGTTGTATTCGATGCCAAGGTAGAGGAACATCTGATATGCCCACTTGTAATTACCCGCCGTCTCCATAGCCCATACGGTACAAGGATGTTTTACATGTACCGCAGAATAGAGGACATCCTCGCGCTCATCAGGCAATTTCCAATAACGTTGCATAGTCTTGCCTGACTTTGAAGGTCGACGCTCCTCAGTACCATCAAGGAGACGATGCACAGTCGATAGCATCTGTGCTTCTTCAACGTACATCTTCGGTACGTGTTTGTCGCAATGTGACTGAGCACAACGCTGCGGTGTTTCTTCAATAATAAATCTGTTCATTTCACAAAAACCTGTATAGTGTGTCGACCGTAGTTTTTTATATTTCTGACTGTCGTTACCCAATGAAGTGTAGTATCGTCATTTACTACCATTCTATTATATTTTGCAGGAATTATACATGCTTTATCATCTATCTTTGCTATTAATTGACCACCCCATTCTATCGGCCAATCTTGCAAATAAAATGTAAATGCACACGTGTACGATTCATCACTATGTTGATTAATTCCAGAATTTGGACCCCAAATATAATAACTAACTTGAGTATCTTTATTTGGAGTACAATATTCTTTAATTTTTTCTAAAACAAACGACTTGACCCCAATACATACTGGATGATATAATACATGACCTGTTTTACCTCGGTACAGGTATGGTTGCCATGCATATCGATTTGTGCACCATTGTTCTTTGCTTGCTTTTAGCTCATCACTAGTATCGATAAGAGAATTAAAATCTTTATGAATGATTTGCAACTCTTCTTCAGAAAAAATATTATCAATGACTTTCACGAAGATCGCCTTTCTTCAATGAGATATAATCTTTCTTCGTCATAATATAGGCTGCAGTAGCGAGAATTAAAATGCCGGCAGACTCATAGATGATGTTGAGAGCATCAGTGCCTTTAGTCTGTAGTATGATCATGCGTGTGAGAGCAGTCATCGCAATGATGAGAGGGAGAGTTACCGGTATACGTTCGCTCTGATAGAAAGCAGCGACCATACCTAAGATTTCAGCGTAAATGA
>Ga0255743_10004091_pt1 | contig 11293 bp, 9 predicted proteins | sample 101ome_19_FD_179950 | JGI IMG/M metagenome (GOLD analysis project Ga0255743, IMG submission 179950) | Coastal salt marsh microbial communities from the Groves Creek Marsh, Skidaway Island, Georgia - 101405AT metaG (version 2) | ecosystem: Environmental > Aquatic > Marine > Intertidal zone > Salt...
CGCGAAATCTATTCTGTCGAATTTCCCGAGCGAGTACGGAGACGCGCTGATTGAGTTTAACCGCGGCGGCGGCGACGGCGAAAACGACGAGAAACCCGAGATGACGATGGTGTCGCGTCCGGACGAGAAGAACGCGATGGTATTCGTGAGAATGTTAGAAGACGTCGGCCAATTTACGTTTCAAAACGGCGAAGTCGGCGAAGATAGAGTAGACTTGCGAAAAGGAAAGATTTACTGGTGTAAATTCGACCAGTTTAAAGGTTTATTAGAGAGTAGTAGCGGCGGCGAATTAGACGAAGACGAAGACGGAAACGGAGGAGGAGGAGGAGGAAGAGAGCGGCCGAGAGCCGAGTTGCTTTAGTTTTATCGCTCGCACATTTCTCTCCTCCGTCCGCGCGGTATATATATATATATATAGTAGATTTTAATAATGATCGTCGCTCAGTCTCAAGTCCGCCGTCCTTTCGTCTTTCATCTCTCTCTCTCTCTTTCTCTCTCTGTTGGCGAGAGAGAGAGAAGCACAAACCAAAAAAAAAGGATAAAAATTTAATTGACCGTTAACAAAAAACCCTAAATCCCCTAAACTCCAAAGGACGCTTTTTCGACAGTTGAGAGCGGATTACTCTCAAAAAAAGAAGCACCTTCTCGCGCAAAGAGAGAGAGAGAGGCCCCCCCAAAAAAGAAACACACGCGCACACGGACAGAAAGAGAAAGAAGAGAGAGATCCACGCCGCGTGCGGGTGCGGGTTTCATCATCGGCGCGGTGCGAGATTTTTTAAAAAGAACGAAGGAAAGACTTTTTCTTTTTTCTCTCCAATTCTCGACGAGAAAGCGACACGTGTTTCTTATATTCCCCGTACTTTTGAAAGCAGAGAGAGAGAGAGAGAGAGAGAAGGTGCGACGATCATGGACGAGACAGTCGGGGCCAAAACGACTTCGCTCGTCGATACTGACGAGGACGATCTCTTCTTCGAGAAAGAAGAAGACGCGATGTTGTTTTCGGTGTTTGAAGAAGAAGACAAAGAGGAAATTTTGAAAGGAAGACAAAAAAACTCGTCCTCTTCTTCGAAAGACAAAGTTGACGTCGTCGTCCGGTGCAAAATATACCAATGCGACGGCATTTGCGGAAACAAGTACCAGATTCGATCGAAGACGTGCCGCGCGTGCTTAAACGCGAAGGAGGTGTACGTAAAGAGAGGAGATGAGACGCCGTCGCGGTTTTGTCAGAAGTGCACCAAGTTTCACGCGACGGATATGTTCGAAGGCGGGAGGAAAGCGTGTAAGATGAGTTTGAAGAAAGTGCAGGAGAAGAATAGGGTGATTTTCGCGAGGCAGCGGATGATGATGTTGGCGAAGCAGCAGCAGCAGGAAGAGGAGGAGAATGGCGACGTTCTTGCGGCGAAAAAGAAGAGCGGCGCGGACAAAACTTCTACGCTCGGCGCGAAGAAAAAGAAAGAGAGGAAGAGTAGGATCGAGCATTCGTCGAAAGAACCAGGCACGGACGAGCGCGAGGTTGATGACGCGAAGAAGGATAACAACAACAACAACAACAACAACAACAACAACAAGTTCAATCAGATTCGGAAAAGAAAGCTTTTGCAACCGCACTCCATGGACAGTTTGCACTCGCTGATTGAAGAGGAGCGCGAAAAAATGAAAGCTACCGCCGCGGCTGTGCCGATGAAGATGACGACAACAACGACAACAACAACAACAACGACAAGCGGTGCCCTACCACCAGCGGTCGATCGCGTCGATCGGTTAGTGGAAGCTATAAAATTCAAGAAGAGAAAAGAAAGTTTACTGGATTTGCCTTTCATCAACGGGAACGCGTCCCATAAAACGGAAATGTTGAAATTAGCCAAAGAAGAAGAAAGAGAAGGAAAAGACGATGACCTTCCGACGGAAGAAGAAGAAGAGGAGGAGGAAGAAGACGATGGAGACGGCGCACGCATAAAGAATAGTAGCGACGACGATAAAAGCGGCACAAAGCCTCCGATGAATAAGCTAATATCTATGGTCCAAAACGCAGCCCGATCGGTCACGCCGTCGCTGTATCGCGAGGCGATGCAGATAAAATTGAAAGAGTTCTTCGGATTGCGCTCCTCCTCGTCGCCGTCGCCATCGCCACCTTCAAAGCAATGATTTTGTTTTGATCGACGGGCGAGCGGGCAAACAAAGTGTACAAAAAAATGAATGTGTAGATAAAAAATGGACGTGTACAGTGTAATATATATAACATTAGAGAAAGTGTCGCATGTGAATCCTACAATCCTTCTTCCTCACGTCCTCTCTCTTTCACTCTTTCTCTGGCGTTCCTCACTTCTTCTTCTTAATTCGTCTTCTTCGCCGAGCCTTTACTTTTCGCGGCGGCTGTCTTCGTCGAAGCCGCCTTCTTACCGCCGCCTCGCGTCGTAACCGCGAAGAACAAACTCGCGAAGCAAACGCCCGTGAGCAATCCCGCGCCATACAACACGTACGCCGCGCCCGGCTTATGCTTATACACCTGCTTAATCACTTGGACCGATTCATCCCAATACTTCTTCGCGCGAACGTGCAACCCCGGTTGTTGCAACTTGAAACTGTCGCCTTTAAACGAAAACGTCCTCGCGTCCTTCTTCGCCTTCGAGCGCATGTACGTCCCCAAAGCGTCTTTCGTCCGCGCGCCTCCAGAATACGGGAACATTTTCCCGTCTTCAAAGAACATGATCGTCGGGAAACTTTTGATTTCAAACTCTTGCGAGACGGCGGCTTCGGATTGAACCGACGCGTCCACCGAGAAGAGTTTCACCTCCGTCTCTTCCTTGGCCAGAGCGTCCCAGTCTGCCGCCATGGATTTACAATGTCCGCACCACGGCGCGTAAAACTTGGCGAAATACTTTTCGCTCGAAGACATTTGGGCGAGTTTCGCTCGGAATTCCGTCGGGGTGACTTCGATCGCGCCGCTGGAAGCCGCGTTATCATCGGCGGTTTCTTGCGCTAAAACGGCATTCTTCTTCATTCCCCCATCAACGACGAGAGATGAGAAATCGAAGAAAGCGAGAAAGACGGAGAGAAGGAGAAGGAATAACGCGCGCATCGAAGAACAAGGACGGATCATTCTTTTTTGTTTTGTTTGTTTGTTTGTGTGTTTCTTGGAGAAAGGCGCGTTGTTTGTTTGTGTTGATGTATCAAAAGCTGCGCGCGCTCTCTGTGTTGGGGAAATTTTGATGCGAATTAGGAAAAAAAATATCTTAAAAAAGAGGAGAAAAATACTAGAAAAAATCTCGATCAATATGGATGATTGATCGATGATCCGATTGATTTTTCGATTCAAAGCGAGCGCGCGTATTGCGTGTGTGTCCTCTCTCGAACGAGTCGTCGTCGTCGTCGTCCTCCTCCTCCTCGTCGTCGCGGGCTCTCTTCCCCGTACCGCGCGTTCTCCGCGCGGTTCTTTTTCTTTTCCTCTTTCCCTGTTCAAGTCTTTCTTGCTCACACATCGACGATCCCACACATCTACACATTCAAAAGTATTTTAAAGCGCAGTAGGAGGCCGACAAAACGACGAAAACACGCAGAGAGAAGACTTCTTCTTCATCATCCTCTGAGCTCTTTCTTTCGACTCCTCTCTCTCCCTCTCTCTCTCTCATCGTGTTTCGCTTTCATCGCCCCCTCTTCCCGCTCGTTCTTTCCTTTGAATGTGATGCTTATTATTATTATTATTTTTTTTGTTAAATCCGGCAGCCGTTTTTCTCTCTGGACCAAAAAACAAAATTTTTCTTGATGAGGTTTTCCCCATAAAAGCAAACACGCGCGACACACACGCACGCGCGCGCAGACAAATCAGAAGAACACACACAGAGAGAGAATCGTCGGACGAGCTCTTCCTTCTTCTTTTCTTCTGACGAGCACACACGCAGAGAGACAATCCGAGTCTTGCGAGAGATTGAGAGAGAGCGATAAAAAGAAGAAGAAATCTCTCTTTTTAAGGGTCCTCATTTTATCCAATCGGAGAGAGAGATAAAAAGTCGATATATATATAATCGATTTACACGCACACACAGAGACACGTGAACGACTTCAGCGTCGATACGATACACAATGCGAGCAGTTGCAGCCGCGACGACGATTAATTCTTCTTCTTCTTCTTTTACGCCGAGCACGAGCGGGTACTACAAAAAGAGACATTCATCACATCAGAATAAAATGAGCAAAACCATCACGAGGACAACAACAAAGGCGCAGGCGGGCGTGAAAACCATCGGCGAAACGTTCTCAAAGTTAAAATCGGAAAACAAAATCGCGTTCATCCCGTTCGTCGTGGCTGGAGATCCGAATTTAGAGGCCACGGAGAAAGCTTTGAAGATTTTAGACGCGAGTGGCGCGGATATCATCGAGTTGGGGGTGCCGTATTCGGATCCGCTGGCGGACGGGCCGGTTATTCAGGCGGCGGCGACGCGGGCTTTGGAAAACGGGGCGACGTTAGATAAGGTGATCGCGATGGCGAAGAAGGCGATCGATAATGGGAACGGGGTTAAAGCGCCGATCGTGATGTTTACGTATTTTAATCCGATTTATCAGAGAGGCGTGGAGAAGTTTGTGCAACAAATCGCCGACGCCGGAGCGAGAGGGCTGTTGATTCCGGACGTGCCGTTGGAGGAAACGTACGAGACGAGTAAAATTTGCGCGAAATACGGCATCGATTTGGTGTTGTTATCCACGCCGACGACGCCGACGGAGCGCGCTCGACAAATCGCGCAAAACACGAAAGGTTTCGTCTACTTGGTTTCCGTCACCGGCGTGACCGGGATGCAAACCAACGTCGCGTCGAGAGTCGAAGAGTTAGTCGCGGATTTGCGAACAGTCACGGACGAACCCATCGCGGTTGGTTTTGGCGTCTCCAACGCCGGCCACGCGAAACAAATCGTCGAGTGGGGCGCCGACGGCGTCATCGTCGGCTCGGCGTTGGTCAGAGCTTTAGGCGAAGCCGGATCCGAAGCCGAAGGGTTGAAAGCGTTCGAGGAGAAAGCGAAGGAGATTCGAAGCGGCGCGAGCAGAGACTAATACTAACGATGAGATACTAATATTAATACTAATTTTCGCGCGAGAGAGGGTGTGGGGGGAGCAGTAGTCGTCGATCATAAAAATAAGCGAGAGAGACAGAATCGTTACGAGCAGAGAGAGAGAGAGAAGAGAGAGAGATAAAGATTTTCTTCGTGCGAGTACAATAATTCACATTTAAATCACAACTTTCCTACCACTTACTTGTTCTTCTCTAACCACTCTTTAATCTTGACGTCGTTCTCCGTTCGCGCCGCGCGTCCGTTATCCACGAACGCCAGGTAATCTTTAAAGTTCTTCTTAGAATACTCCTCGAGTCTTTCCTTCGCTCTCTCCTCTTTCTTTTCGTTTGTCTTTTGAAGCAAGTTTTGCACGAATTGCGAATCGGTTTGCTCGTTCGCTTCCAAAGCGAGCGCGAACGGCGCGGAAATTGAGGAGGAGGAGGAAGTAACACACAGCGCGGCGGCGACGAGCGCGACGGTTCTTCGTTTCGTTTTGTCATTCCTTTCGACGACGACGACGTCTTCTTCTTTGTTCGATGCTTTGACGCGGAGAGACGAAGAAGATCGACCGGAAGACGACGACGACGCGCTCGATGATCGACGCAAAGTCGCGCCAGAGCGAAGAGCGAACGCGCCGAGAGACAGAGACATGCTGATTTTGACGAGAGAGGTGTCTTTTTTTATTTCGGAGAGAGAGAGTGCGTTTGCGCGCGCGTCGATTTGTGTCGTCGTCGCGAATAAGATATTTTTTCGTGTTGAGAGAGAAGATACGCGCGGACTCGAGATGGACGAGAGAGACGCGTGCTACTCACGCGGTTCGTCGATACGCGCGTGATAAATATGGACACTTATACATTCACGATGATGATGATGATGATATAAAAACTCTGTTTCGCGACGACGTTCTTCGTGCGATGATGATGATAATAATAATAATAATAATAATAATTTACTCCAACGCGCCGACGCCTTCCATCATGCACAAATAACAGACGCTCACGACGAGCGAAATCCACATCGCCGGGAAGCCAATCTTGAAAAACTGTCCGAACGTGACGTGGAAACCGGCTTCGTGCGCGATGCCAGCCATGACGATGTTCGCGCTCGCGCCGATGAGGGTACCCATCCCTCCGAAATCGGCGCCGAAACATAACGCCCATCCTAAACCTTTGATGTGGACGCCTTCGACGTTTTCGGCGATTTGAACGATGACGGGTAACATGGTGGTCGTGAACGGAATGTTATCGACGAACGCGGACGCGACGGCCGCGACGACCTGGACGAGGACGATGGCGACTTGCGAGCGTTTGTCGACCGGGACCATCTCGATCAGAGAGGATAGCGCGTCGGAGATTTCGCGCAATAATCCAAGTTCGGCGACGCCTTCCGTGAAGACGAACAAGCCGGCGAAGAATAAGAGCGAATCCCATTCGACTTTTTCCAAGGCGTGTTCGAAATCGTGCTCCGGTCCTGTTAAAAGCACCGCGATTGCGCCGAATAACGCGGCATAGGACGGCGAGAAGTGAATCACCGGGTGCAAGAAGAACAAAACGATGACGAAACACAAGACGATGCCGGATCGAATCAACAGAGGCATGTCGCGAATCGGATAGTCTCGTTTCATTTTGTCTAAATCCACCACCAATCTTTGCGAGTAGAACTCTTTCCCGTAGTGCCATCGGACGAAGAGTAAAACGAGCGGGACGGTTAAGATGACGCCCGGGGCCATGACTTGTAAGAAATCGTTGAAATCGATGTGCTCTTTTAACGCGTTTCCGACGATGATGTTCGGCGGATCGCCGATCATCGTCGCCGCGCCGCCAATGTTACCGAATAAAGCCAACGGAAGTAGCAGAGGTCTCGGATCAATCTTTAACGCTTTGCACAAGGAAATAATCACGGGCGCTAACAAAAGCATCGTCGTCACGTTGTCCAAAAACGCAGACAACACGCAATCGAAGAGCATGAGCATCCACGTTAAGCGCCACATGTCGCATCTCGACAACTCGATTAAACGAACCGAAAGGAATTCAAACACCCCGGATCGTGCGAGCAACGCGACGATGACCATCATGCCCCAAAGCAACGCCAGAGTTTCGTGGTCCATCCACTGAATAATCTTCGCAACGGATGGGAATCGGTGTTCTAACGCCAAGATGTACAAAACCGCAGCGGCACCGATAAAGGCGACCAAGGTTCGGTGGATGACTTCGACGATGATTAAACCGAAAACGCCGATTAACAAGACCAACGCGATCCACTGTTGACCGATGCCAACCAAGCCGACGTCTCGTATCGTCGCTCGAACGGAGACGTTTTCCGGGCAGTTTGTGCTGACTGTGATGTACACGTCGCCGTTGGATTTCTTATAGTCGCTCAAAATGTTGTACAGAGTCTTTTCAACCGAAGGTCCGGGCCCGCCAGCCGACGCCGAAAGCAACGCCCTTCGATATCCAACTTCTCTGTGCGCCGAGGACGAACCGTCGTCGTCGTCGGAGCTTCCCAGATCGTTCAGCTTTATATCGTCCAAAGCGGCTAAAACCACGTCGCCTTGTCGTATTTGCGAGTGCAAATAATACACCGGAACATCTGTCGTGTGGTGCGCGTGACATTCGCTCGCGCCTAATTTTACCTCCATCATCCCTTTACTCGCGTGCGATATTTGTTTCTTCGAAATCTCCGCGTGTTCGTGCAGCTCGACGATTTCGTGCGACGACGCCGGCGCGACCAGCAAGACGTAATCTTCCTCGTATTGTTTCACAAAAACCGTCGTGCAACACAACAAAACCAACGCGATGCCGGTTAAAATGGCCATGAGGATTAATTTTTTCTTCGATTTCACTTTCAGCTTCCTCGGCGTGAACTTTGCGTACAAATCTTCGCCGGCTTCGGATTCGCCTTTTTCCGATCGCCCGTCTTCGCCCGCGTTTCGAAACGTTTCTCTCAATAACTCGTATCTGTTGACTCTCCCCATGGCGACTTTTTTTCTCGAGAGTAAACCCTCCGATCGATGAATGCGCGTGATGTTATCTTTGATGAGCTCTAATCCTTTACCCAGACGGGTCGGTAAGGACCCCAACGTCGCCTCTTTCGTCTTCAACGCGTCCGAGATCAACAGCAAATCTTCCGTCGTTCGCTGCACCGATCTCAGCGCCAATCGTCTTTGACCTTGGTCCAAAACTTCGTCCACCTCTTTCGCGCTTTTCTTCTTCTTTACCATCGTCGTTCCATCTGGCGACATCATCATTTCCTCGCCTTCGCGAATCGTCGCCGATTTTGTCTTTTTATCCTTGGATGGATTGTCTCGCATGTGCCTAATCTCCTCGGCTAAGAATTTACTCGACGCCCCGGACAGCGTGTTCGCGTGATGTAAATTGTTGCTGCTGTTGTTGTTGTTGTTGTTATTCTTTTCTCGGTTCTTATTCATCGTGTACTCTCTGAGCATTTGCTTGTGCTGCGGCGACAACGACGGGCTGCTCGATCGCTCCATCCCTACCCCCGGCGAATTCGTTCCGAAAATCTGCGCTAACGACGGCGCGTGCCGCAAACCCCCACCTCCTTGATTATTGGCGTCGCTGCTGCTGATGTTATTATTATTGTTATCCTCCGCATCATGTTGTTGCTGATTCTGCGAGGAAACGTCATCTCTCCCGCCGACTCCCGAGACGACGTTCGCGTTCGGGTTGAGCGTATGCGCCGCTTCCGCCGTGAGCGTTCCGCCGGGCGTCGTATCTGTTTCGTTGTTTTTATACACCGTCGTTGTTGTCAGTGATCGATCAAAAAAGAAAAAGAGAGAGATATAGATAGAAAAGTAACGATATACATAAACAACACAAACGATATAACATATAAATCGCTTTACCTGGACTTTGCGTGTCTTCCAGCCCTTGGAACAGTTGGTGTCGGCTCAACTCTCGCTTCAATCGTCTTCCGGACGCTCCGGTGAGCGTCAGCGCGTGTTCGTCGTGCGGTAATTCGTCGTCTTCGAACGCATCGGTAACGTCGAGAGATTTCCTCGACGTCTTTTGAGAGGAAGAGAGTTTCTTTAAATCGTCGAACGAACCCATATTTGTATCGTTGCGTTATGCGCGCTTTTCAACTAACTCTTCCGTAAATGTACACTCAAAACTCTCTCTCTCTCTCTCTTAAGCGTGATTTTGCGATGCATACATAAAAAAAAAGGCACACACGCAGAGAGAGACAGATGCGAGATCGCTCTCTCTCTGTCTCTGTCTCTCGAGAGCGATGGAGACCGTCGCGTGCAAGCGCGAGCGTTGTGCGGTCTTTTTTTGTAGGGGTTTTTCTCTCTTCTTTCGACTTTTTAGGGTTTCAATCCTGAAAATGACGCTCTTTACTCCCTCGTGTAAAAGAAGAAGAGACTCACAACTAAACTCGGCTCTGCGAGCGAGAGATTAAAGAGAGATAAGAAGAAGAAGGGAAGAAGAAGAAGAAGAAGATATTTGTGTTTTATATATATATACACGCACGCATTTGAAGAGAAGAAGAAGAGAGAGAGAGATAAAAGAAGAATGAGTTCCAACAACATCGCATTATCCACAACATCAACACCATCAACAACAATCCAATTGTTCAACAACGTCACCGTGACGTCTTCCAAAGCGTTTCTCTTCCTCTCGGTCGGGACGGTTTTGAGCATAGGCATCTCGTGCGCGGCGGAGGAATTCATCTTGAAACGGATCGAGGGTTTTACGTTTTATTGGTTTTTAGCGTTGTTTGAGTTGGTGGTTTTTAGTGGGATGACCTTTCTGACTATGAGTTTTTACGCCGCGGGAGGAGGGGGTATCGGTATCGTCGGGAAAGGAGGAGGAGGAGGAGGAGGAGCGACGACAGAAAGTAACGCCTTCTTCATCGCTACTCCTCTGAAAGCGCCGGTGCACCTGTACGTCGCCTCGGCGTCTTTGATTGGGATATACACGTCTTTGGGAAAAGTATCGTACAAGTACATCAACTACGCGACGGGGACGGTTTTGAAATCGAGCAAGCTCATACCGGTCATCGTGCTCTCTTCGGTGTGGTTGAAACGGACGTACCATTACTTGGATTATTTGGCGTGCGTTTTGTTAGTCATCGCGTCGTGTTTTTTTGCGATCGGCGAGCACGAAGGGAACAAATCTTTAGGCGTGGAAGATCCGACGTTGTACGCGTTTGGGTTTTTTCTTTCTTTCTTTTGCGTGTGCGTCGGCGCCGTGCAGTCCAACGTCGTGGATAAAGCGTTGAGAGATTACCAAGCGAGCGTGTCGGAGAACATGTTCATGACGAACTCGATAGGCGCGCTGTTAGTATTTGTCGTGGTTTTAGTGAAAGAGCCGGACGCGTTCGCGTTCTTCTTTGGCGATTGGTTTTATTTGAGTTTAATCACGTTTCGATCCGTCGTGTTTTGGCTCGGCGCGGTGTTTTACACGACGCTGGTGAAACATTTCGGCGCGGTTCCTGCGGTCGCGGTGACGACGTGTAGAAAAGTGTTGACCGTGGTGTCCTCGTTCGTGTTCTTTTCCAGCGATAAGCCGTTTGGAGCGACGTATTTCGTCGCGTTGCTGTTTTTCTTTGGCGCGGTGGCGTGCGAGTTTTTGAAGCACAAGTTTCCTACGACGCCTACGAAGAGTCAGCAGTTGGAGATGGCGAGGAAAGACTCGGACGTGGAGAAGTTATCGGATAGAAATTAGTGGAGTGTTTACAGAGAGAGAGAGAGAGAGAGAGAGAGAGTAGAAGTAGTTTATGTAGAGAGTTTATGCATTTATGCACTGGTAGCAAAGAGTAGAAAAAAAAAAGTCGTCTTTAATACAAGTCGTTCTCTTCTTCTTCTTCTTCTTCTTCTTCTTCTTCGCTTGGACTGTCGATGATTTCCCAATCGTTCTCGTCTCCTGTTTTCTTCGTCTCCGCCGTTCGTTTCGAACTGCTAACGCTACCGCTACTCGTTGTTTTTTTCGATACCTTTGAAGCGCTCGGATTAGCGTCGTCTTTCCTCACGACCGTGACCAAAGGCGTCGATCCGCTCTCGCGCTCAATCTTCGTTAACACGTCCACGAACGAGTTTAAGGAAGAGAACGGTGCTCTCCTCTCGTCCGTGATATCGTCGCGATTAGTATCGTTCTCGACTAAAAACCCGACGACTAAGCTCGGATCGAGCGCGCGGAACGGCGTGTATAAAATGCCGTGTTCCGAAGCGCTTCCAAAAAAAGAAGCGTAAAACGCAGACTCGGTCGTTTCGTCTCGGTACCGCTCGCGAGGCG
>Ga0255743_10004099_pt1 | contig 11276 bp, 9 predicted proteins | sample 101ome_19_FD_179950 | JGI IMG/M metagenome (GOLD analysis project Ga0255743, IMG submission 179950) | Coastal salt marsh microbial communities from the Groves Creek Marsh, Skidaway Island, Georgia - 101405AT metaG (version 2) | ecosystem: Environmental > Aquatic > Marine > Intertidal zone > Salt...
CGGTCCGGTCGGTCTTTTTTTTACGGTACCCGGTACCGTACGTTCGCGCGCCGCGTGTTTGTGTGTTTTCTTTCATCTTGAGCAGAAAACAACAATACACACAAACGCGTGGAGCGCGACTCGCGCGCGCGCGCGAATCGAATCGAATCGAATCGAATCGAATCGAATCCGATTGAATCGCACCGATCGCCGACGGTGGTGACGACCGTCGGTGGAGGGCGAACGACGCGACGGTGAAGATTTCGTCGTCACGCGCGTCGACGTCGACGTCGGCGTCGGCGTCTGGACCGTCGGCGGCGTCTGGACCGATCAGGCGGGCGAGAGAGGGGTGTCACGAGGCGAGAGACGCGTTTTACGCGGCGGCGTGCGAGACGGACGGACGCGGCGGCGGGGAACGGACGAGCGGGAAGAACGCGTCGGGGGCGGCGGCGGCGTGCGCGAGGTTGAGAGAGGCGTACGAGCGGGCGTGTCCGGCGTCTTGGGTGGCGCACTTCGACGGCGCGAGAGCGGAGGAGGAGAAACTCGCGAAAGTTTTAGGACGGAAAGCGCCGTGAACGTCGACGCCAAAGCGCGCGATGGGGTACGGACGCGGGAGGGATGGGTCTGACCGCGGGTTCGGGCGGCGAGACGGTGATGACGGGGATCGTCGTGGACGCGGCGGCGGTCGAGGGAGAGGTCGACGCGATTGGAGCCGGAGCCGGTCGAGGAGTCGGTCGCCGTCGAGAAGAGGATACGGACGGCGTTCGCGTTCGCGGTCGAGATCGAGATCATGGTCGCGTTCGCGTTCGCGTTCGAGATCACCGCCGCGTGGGCGGTACGGTGGGCGCGGTAGAGACGACTCGCGCGACGGCGGACGCAAACGTCGGCGGCGGTCTCGTTCGTGGTCTCGCTCGAGGTCTCGCTCGAGGTCGCCGCGACGCGGCGGAGGCGGACACGCTGGATCAAATAGACGGGAAGTTCCTCCGCCTCCGGACGATCGAGTCGAGGAGGGTGAGCTGAAGCGAATAAAGATGGACGTGCCTCCTCCTCCTCCGCCGCCGCGCGGGGGTGGTAAGAGGGCTGAGGTTCCTCCTCCGCCGCCCCCGCCACCGGGGAATGGCGCCCCGGAAGAAAATGGCGAGGAAGATGAAGAAGCGATGATGATGCGCATGATGGGATTCAGCGGCTTCAACACGACTCAGGGTCAACACGTCGATGACGAGTTTGCCAACGCCTCTGCAGTGCAAAAGAACACAAAGCGCCAGGCGCGTCAGTACATGAATCGCAAGGGTGGCTTCAACAGGCCGCTTCCTGCCGAAGTCACGGGACAGCGCCAAAACAGGACGTGAAGAGTCCTGCTTAGCTCGATTTAGGATGAATGAATTTGTGATATTCCTAGTTAAAACCGTACCGGTCGATGAGTCTATTGCTACTTGGCTAAGCGTCGCGAGTCCCCGGAGGACACGCCCCGCACGAACGCATGCAGCTCCCGTTCGCTTGATTCCTGCCCACCATGAATGTTGGATTCTTTTTGCACTCTCCCGATTTTGCCCAAGCTTTGCACGAAGGATTGACGTCTTTGCAAACGCCCGGAGGAAATTTGACGCCCGCAGTGGCGTCCTGTATCGGAGCGACGTGCATCCACTTTGTCGCGCTGTACTTGACCCCTTGGATCACTGGACACCCACCGTGATTTGACGAGAGATCTTGCGTCCTGTTGTGATGAAGGCTCATGAAGAAGAGCGCGTCTCCTCTTTTAGGTCTCACTGCCAATTTTCCCGCGGCGCAACTCGTCGCTTCCGACGTCGCTCGCTCGCCATCCTTCGCATCGGGAAATATCGTCTCACCGCCCCGATCGACGTCACTGAGATACATCAACACCGTAGCCACGCGTTGTCCGCCCTTTTCTCGCTGCGTGTTGACGTTATCGTGAAAGTAATCGTAGTGCGGACGATACTCTTGCCCGAGCTCGTATCTCAACACCTGAAATCCTTCCCCGTGTTCTATCGGCACGTGCGTCCACGACGCGATCCTCCGCTCGATGCTCGCCACGATTTCATCCTCACCCTTGACTAGAAACATCCCACTCGACGTTCGAATAGAGCTCGACATGCTCCCACCCGTGGACGCGTCCACGACGGTGCTCGCCTTGAGCTCCGGCGACGCCAACGCGATCATATGGTCGCACTCCTCCTCCGTAAGAAAACCCCGGTACACAGCCGCGTTGGGCTGCCAAGATATTCTCTCAATCGCCATCGGGTCGATCGCGCGATCGCGCGTCGCGCCGACGCCCTTCGTCGACGTTGACGGCGTCGAAGAGACGACGGTGGTTGATGCAGACGCATCAGCAGCATCCAAACGCGCGTTTCTCTCGACGCTCGTCGGTCGATTCGGGCCGATTCTTGCAGCGGAGACGACGCCGAGGGCGAACGCAAATGCGAAGACCACCGCCGCGAGCGCGACCGAGCGTCCTCGGCGCGTCGACATGACGACGATGCGTCGTTGTGTGCGGGTTGGCCAGACTTGGGAGCTAGAACGAGACGCGCGTTCCGGACGAACGACGTTCTGCGAATCGAATCGAATCGAGTCGAGTCGGCATGCTCGCGATGCGTGCGTCGATATCGCCGGCGCCGGCACGCGTCGACGCGAGATGGGCGTCGAGACGGGGGTCGAGCGTGCGAGCGAGCTCGAGCGCTGTTCGGCGGCGGTCGAGCGCGAACGTCTTCTCAATCGCTGCGATGGCGGGCACGGGGGACGATTACGAGGACGCGAGGCGGGCGACGCTGTTGGAAGCGCTTCCTCGCGAGCTCACCTTTGCGGGATTCATCGATCACGCGATGCGACTTGGTGAGGAGGACGCGCTGAGGTTGATGGAGGCGTTTCGTTTGGACGAGCGGTTGACGAGCGAGTTTTGCGAGGAAGCCTTTAACGCCGTCTACGCCGCCGTCGAACGAAAAGCGCCGGAAGAAGAGGTCATGGGACTTCTCGAGCTCGCTAAAACGTTCACGACGAGCTACAGAACGCGGATGATGCCGCCGGAAGCTCAGCTTTTGGACTTGACGCTCGAGGCGGCTCGGCAGGCGCTCGTCGCCGAGGACGAGATCGCTCGATCGGACATCCTACGCACCATCGCTGAAGAGATAGACCAAGCCATAGAACGCGAACTCGTGAGTGAAACCGAGTTCTTTTCCGCGTTTCGATCGTTTCGAGTCGGTCTGGAGAGGGACGAGCGCGCAGAGTCTTCCATCGCTTCTGAGCTCTTCGACGCCGACGAGACGGACGTCGCCCAGCTCATGGACCCGATGGAGGAGCTCGCCACCTCCGCGGAGACTAGAAAAGAAATGCTTCGCGCGTGTGAGCTCGTCGTCGTCGCGCTCGAGCGCTTCAGCGGCCGTCGTCGTCGCGGCGGAGCCCGTTGACACATCGCACACATAGTATTGTAACATCGAAACCCCTAGTAAAAATAAGATAAGGCGCTTCGAACATATGACATCTGCACTTAAAAATCTCACAGTATGGGTGCGACTTCCGTGACGTCGACGGCCCTCACGACGCGCGACGACGCCACAACGGCGCCGAGGACGTGCTCGAGCGTGTGTCGCCTCGGCCGAGACCCCGGCCGAGTGAAGCGACGAATCCGCTCGCATCGATGCGCGCGGCTGGAGCCCTCGCGGTGGCGCGCGCCAGCGCGGCGCGAGTTGCCAAGAGTGGAAGCTGGAGATTCGTCGGCGCGAGAGGCACCACCGGCGCGACGCAGAACGCGGGGAGATCGTCGGCGGCGTCCGCGGCGATGATCGCGACGGTGCCGTCTGGACGAGTTGGCGGCGGTGGAGCCGGCGTGCGGGCGTCCGCGACGTCTTCGGCGTGCAGAGGCTCGGCGACGCGACTGCCGGTGGTGCCAGCGTCTGCGAACGCGAGCGTCAGTCGACGTGGTTCTCGAGGCGATCTCGCGACTAGACGAGCGAGCAGTAGCTCGGAGCAAGGGCGTCAATCGTCTTCGACGTACCCGCAGCTTCGAGTCTCCGCGCCGGGTCGCGTGGTTGCCATCGGAGACTTGCACGGAGACATAGGTCAGGCGAGACGTGCGCTTCGGATCGCTGGTGTGCTCGACGAGGGCGGCGACACGACGAATCCAAAATGGATCGGGGGTGACACCACGCTGGTACAGTTGGGAGATATTCTCGATCGCGGTGACGACGAGATCGGAATATTGATTTTACTACAAAAGTTAGACAAGGAGGCGAGAAAGCAAGGCGGCGGCGTGTACGTGTTGAACGGCAACCACGAAGTTTTGAACATTTCGGGGGATTTCAGGTACGTCTCGAGAGGGGCGTTCGGTGAATCCGCTCGTTTTAGTGAACACCTCGTCAAGTTGTTCGGGGATAAGTTCCGCGATGCGTTCGGTATCGATGAAGAGGATGCCTGGACGCGTCAAAGCAAGGCGCGTGTTGGTTTGTTTTCTCCAGGCGGGCCGCTCGCGCAGCAGCTCTCCCAGCACCACACTGTGTTGATCGTGAACGATACCGTGTTCGCACACGGTGGTCTCGTTCCGCGACACGTCGAGTTCGGTTTGGACAGGCTCAACCGGGCCGTATCCGACTGGATGCGCGGCAAGGAGATTGAAGATGAGGAGACGCGCATGGCGTTGGGCATGGCCATTGGCGGTGTGCGCGATTCGATCGTGTGGCACAGAGCGTACGGTACGGAGAACTTCCCCACCGACGAAGATCGCATGACCTCTTGCGAATTACTGGAGCAAACGCTCGGCATGATTGATGGTGTTAAACGTTTGGTTGTCGGACACACGCCGCAGCTCGGCGGTGCCAACTGCGAGTGTTGCGGTAAGATTTGGCGCATCGACGTCGGCATGTCGTTCGGTGTTTTGGGTGCTGACCCGCAAGTTCTCGAGATTGACGGCGAGGACGTTCGAGTGCTCACCAAGTCTTCGGTTCGAGAGACTACGAAGGCGTAAATATTCTTAGAAGGCGCATTATTGATGAAGCACGCATCATTCATTAAAAACAATCAACCGACGGATTCCCTTTCATCGGCTGGAAATGTAATCGATTTACTAGACATTTCATTCGATCACGCTCACTCGTCGTCTTCGTCTTCGAGTTGAACCGCTCTTCGGCGTCGTGTCGGTTCCTCTGGTTCGTTTTCTTCGTCCTTGTCATCCGACTCGGCGTCGCCACCCTTCTGTTTGACACGCAACACCTTGCGCTGTGGAGAGTTGACAGTCGTCTCATTCAAAACTTCGCTCTCTCCTGGTGGTCCTGGTGGACTAGCATTGACCGTTTTGCCCAACTTTTTAGCCAATCTAGCGAACGCCGCCTTAGTGGAATCTGTCGCGCCCTTGACCTTCTTACCACGTTTCGCGTCATGTTCGTCGTCGTCGCTCTCGCTCTCGCTCTCGCTTGCGGCGCCAGCCTCAGCTTCCTCGTCGGCTTCTTGCATGGCGCGAGCCGCGTCCACGTCTTCGTCTTCGTCTCCGAACTCGTAATCCTCTTCCTCGTAATCATCCGGAAAGTCGAGGTCCTCATCCTCCTTGGCGTCGTCCATCTTTTCGTCGTCGTCGTCATCATCCGGAAAGAAGACATCCTCACCATCTTCGGCATTCTCTTCACCCGCCTTGGCCGCCGCCTCGGCGCGATCCATCGCTTCAACCGCGTCCCCGACCCCACCGCCAAAGTCTCGCTCCTCAAACTCCCGAATCGTCATCTGCACCGCCTTATCCTTGGATAACTTTTGCACGCGTTCCAACGTCTTTTCCGCTGGCGCAAATGGATACATCTTCACCGCCCACTCCTTATACATCGAGATCAGCAGCTCGGCGTCGTGCAACTCGTGTCCCACACCTTTTCGATTCTTCTCGTAACGCTCCGGAAACGTCGTATAAATCGCCACGAGTCCGTTCGGTCCCAATAAGTGTTCGTGGACGCTAAACTTTGGCTTGCGCGTCGTCGTCGTCCCGTTGGCTCGTTTCTTCATCCCCGATCCCGGCGTCGTCGTCGTCGTCGTCGTCGTCCCGTTTACCCCGTCACCATTGACCCCATCCAGATCGCCGTCCCCCTCCCGCGTCGTCGTCGTCGTCGTCGTCCCGTTCGCCCGAAGCGCATCCGCATCCTCCTTTGACAGCTGCAGCTCTCTCGGCACCGTGCAATCTCGCGCCCAGTGACCCGTCTTCCCGCATTTATAACACGGTCTCCCGCTCATGACGAGTGCGATGAACGCGTCTCTTCGCGATCGTCGGTACGAATTCGACTTTGCGTCGTCGTCCGCGTCGTCCGCGCGTCCGTCTGTGTCGGTGGGCTGGTTCGAGATTTTTCAAAAAATCACCTTGGAACGTTCGCGCTCCACGCGTTTGTGTGTTTCCGATTTTTCCAAAACGCGAATTTCAATCCGTCCAAAGTCGCGTCGTCGTCGTCCTGAGAACGCGCCGTTGGACTTAACGAAACGGCGCGAGGCGGAGAAACGAAAACAAATGGACCACCTGTTGACGCTGTCGACGATCGCGGGTGTGCACGCGCGATCGGCGTGGAGACACACGCCGATCGATGAACTCGTGGATGAAATTTGCGCCTTTAGTGGGTGCGGGCGAAGAGGTGAAAACGACTCGTATCCGATGACGTTTCCGATCGTTGCGGTGACGAACGCGCTGGGAAGATTTGGGTTGACGATGGATGGGGTCGTGCCGGACGCGGTGATCTCGGAACTCTTGGATGTGGAGGCGTCGGCGTCGGACGGGGATCGGGCGAGCACGGTGAGGTTGCTTGTGTTGTTATCGTGCCTGTGCGGAGGGTCGTTTGAGACAAAGATTGCGCTGTGTTTCCGGGCGTTGGACGCGCACGGGGTGCGTGGAGTGACGGAGGAGTGTGCGGTGGCGTTCGCGAGGGATTGCGTCGGGGTTGTCGGGGCTTTGATGGAGGACTCGGACGTCGTCGGGGTGGATTTGGGTTGGGCGGCGGCGATGTGGGCGCAGTGCGTCAAGGCGGCGGTGACGAACGCGCATCGGGAAGAGACGCTCGGGATGTTCACATTGGATGAGTTTAAAGCGACGGCGAGAATGATGTTGGATAAGATCTCCAAGGTGAGCATGGAGACGGCTGATTTAGAAATGTCTAGGCAGAGCAAGAGCAACGGTGAGCGACGCTCGGCCAGAAAGAGCATGGAGGAAGGTGGACGGACGTCGCACGGTTCGGCGTCTTCGCACGGGTTCCCGTTGGAAGGCGCCGCCGGAGGGATTGTCGCGGCTGGCTTGGAGTACCTGCAACACGCAGCGAGCTCGAGCGGCGTCGGCGCTGGCAGGCATTCTCCCGCGAATCCGGGCGCCATCATCGGCAAGGTGTTTGAATCCGTCAAAACGCCCAATCATTCGACGCGAAGTGGATTAACGGACGCCAAACGATCGATCGATGAGGAGTCTGGTGGATCACCTATTCGCGGTGGTGAACTCGTCAAGACTGGCGAACATCGTTCAACGGGGAGCTCGGGTGGCATAAACTGGACGAGCATCGGCGAGATGCTTCCGCAAGGCATCGCACAAGTTCTCGGAGTCAAGTCCAGCCCTTCCGGGCACGTGCTCCAACGCACTCCGGGCATGTCCGACGCCGAATGGCAGCGCATGAGGCTCGAAGCGGACGTTGAGGCTGCTCGAAGGGAGACTGATGCCGCGGAAATGGAACAAACGGTCGAGCAATCCTCCTGGGCGGGCGTTGTGGACTTCGTAAAGGAATTGGTGATTCGTATCTTCCTCTTCAACACGGTTCGTTTGCTTTTGACGATTGCCCTCTTGGGTGGTGACGCCGCCATATGTGTGTACGTCATCAGGTACTTCGGTACCGTCGCTGGACTCGGATTTGTCGTGGTGATCAACGTTGTGATAAGCGCCATCTTCATATTCTTCATGCTCAAGTTCAACAAGCGCGAGACGGGACAATCGAACATGCAGTTTGGCGCCAACTTGATGCAAGGAATACAAGACATCGCCAACTCCAAAGCGATGCTGGGAGGCGGCTTCAACCCGCTCGAAGGCGCTGGATCGGACAGAGATCATCTCTCTCCAAGGTCTTGGAGTGCCGAGGAAGAAATCACGCCCAAGGCATTTGGTGCGAGTTTCGGAGCCGGCGGAGAAGAACGTAGATTTAGGCGTACAGTTTCTGGCACTGTGCTCGGCGAACAAGTCTAAAATCAATCGTTGTAACATCTAAAATAAACGTCTAGTCTACATGAGTACTGTACTAAATACGCTAATATGAATACGTGCCCGCTCGAGCGGCATCTAGTTCCTCCTGGAGTTCGTCGGCCAAGAACGGTACGACGCCCCATGCTTTGCACATGTCGTCGTACTCATCCCAGGCTTGCTTCGACGCGGGGCTTCCCGTGCGAATGGCGCGAATCAGCGTGTTTCTAGGGGTGTGTTCGCCCCCGACAAACTCCATCACGTCCACTCGATAACCTAGCAGCCGAAAAATGTGCGCTCTGAAGGAGTCAGTGAGTACGTCGCCCAAGCGTTCGCTGAGGATACCGTGGCGCGCCATGGGTGGAAACGCAACCTTGGGAGACTTTTTGATTCTCATCTGAAGGTTGTGATGACAACACGGAGCGATAAGCGCCAACGATGAGCGCCAACGAATCGTTCTCACGATGGACTCATCCGTTGCTGTGTCGCACGCGTGCAGCGCCAAAATGACATCAGCCGCCGCGTTCGCCGCATTTGCGATATCAAAGTCAACTTTCGCATCGGCAATCGTCCCTTCAATGAAACGCATCGAACTCTCCCATCCTAGTTCTTTCGCGACGTGCGTGTTGCGCTCTCGAGCCTGGCGCTTCACGTCGACACCAACCACTCTTGTCGGTACCTCGCGCTTGTTGGTCAAGAGCGAAAACGCGCCAAACGTCAGGTACGCGTTGCCGCACCCGAGATCACACACTCGAAGAGGCCTCTCCGCAGATCCCGCTAACATGTGCTGCGCCGAAGTAGCTTCATCGTACGCGTGATTGAGTATCTTTAAAAACTCCTCCACCTGTTTATACTTGTCTCGCTTGCTCGCCTTGACGCTCCCATCCTCCGCCACGACGCCCACGTACTTCAAAAACGGATCATCCCCACTTATGATTCTCGCTTTTTGTCTATCGTGCGCTTGCGCACCGACCACCACTTTCATCGTCTTCGTCGCCCCATCGATGAGTCCATCACCCGCACCGAAGGTTTTATCCCTCGACACCGTCGTTCTAAACTTCTTCGCGTTAACCACCACGTTCCAGGCGGCCGATGCCGTCTCCACCCTCCAGTGCCTAAACCCCATTCCCAACGCTTCCTCCAGCGCGTCCTCCGCGCACGCTTCGACGCAATCGTTCTTCCCTTTCTTTACAATCTCGGTCTCTTCCCCTCGTCGACCGTGATTGCTCGTGAACGACTGTCTCGCGTCGAACCTCGCGCGTTGCAACGCCGAGCGTCCGCGAATGGACACCCAACGAAATTCCACCCGCCGAAACCCATCGTCGCCGTTCTTCGGCGGTCCCGTGAGGGTTATTCTGCCAAAACTCGTCTCTTCCATCGCCGCGTCGAGCGCCGCCCGTCGCGCGTCGTCCAGCGGCATCGAACCGGGTCGAAAAGCGGCGCAGGTGAAGACGCCGCCACCCCTGCGGTGCGCGCGCGACCGACGCGCGTCGACGCGACGATTCGTCGTCGGCGCCGACGACGACGGCGTCGCGCGATCGGGGCACGGGACGCGGGCGCGCATCGTCGTCTCTGTCGCTCGCCCGCGTTCGCGTTCGCGTTCGCGTCGTCGACGTGTGCCGAGCGCTCGACGGCGTGCATCCAAATCCAATCTAGTCCAGACGAATGACGGATTTTGGTTGCGCGCACGAACGCGCGCGCGAACGCGCGACTTTGGACGCGTCAGAGGCGAACGCGCGCCGACGGACGGACGGCGCCGCGATGCGTCGATCGGCGGCGTCTTTGATGTCGCACGCGGTCGCGTCGTCGTCGTCGTCGTCGGCGGCGGCTTCGGTGACGCAGAGGGAAACGGCGCGGACGTGGTGTTTGAGTGGGAGCTTGCGACACGGTTGGACGACGACGGCGACGACGGCGACGAGTGGATCTCGATGCGTGCAACGGCGGGCGTGGTCGACGAGCGCGTCGATGAATGTCGGGGGGAAGGCGATGACGACGCCGACGTGGCGCGCGCCGACGGACGCGTCGAGCGCGGCGCGCGCGGCGAGGGACTTGAGCAAGTTTAGGTTGAGCGCGTTCGTCGTGAGCACGGCGGCGTGTGGGTTCGTGTTGGGATCGGACGGGGATGTGGATTTGAGTACGCTTTCTTGCGTGTCGTTGGGGACGATGCTGTGTAGCGCGAGCGCGAACACGCTGAATCAGGCGGTGGAGCGGGTGCCGGATGGGTTGATGAGACGAACCGCGGGAAGACCGCTTCCGAGCGGTCGGGTCGGGCTCGGGACGGCGTTGGCGTTCGCCGGCGCGTGCGGAGCGAGTGGGGTGTACGTGTTGAGCGAAGGGACGAATGCGACGACGACGATGTTGGGGGCTGGGAACATCGCGTTGTATGCGGGCGCGTACACGGCGCTGAAACGCGTGCACTTTCTCAACACGTGGGTCGGGGCGGTGGTGGGGGCAATACCACCTCTAATGGGTTGGGCCGCGGCGAACGAAGAGGGGAGACTCGATCCAGGGGCGTACGTATTGGCTTCGGCGCTGTATCTGTGGCAAATGCCGCACTTTATGGCTTTAGCGTACATGGGCAAGGATGATTACTTCAACGGGGGCTACAGGATGTTGTCGCATCCGATGTACGATAAGACGGGAAGACGCGTCGCAGCGGTGGCGTTGAGAAATGCGGTGGCACTCTTACCGCTAGGCGTCGTCGCGAGCGCTTTGGGGGTCACGACATCGCCGTTCGCGTACGAGACACTCGCTCTAGGCGCGCCGCTCGTCGCAACGGCGGCGGCTTTTTACGCCAAGCCATCCTTCCCGGCAGCCAGGCGCATGTTCTTCGGATCTCTGCTCTACTTGCCCGCGTTTCAAGTTCTCGCGTGCTTGCACAGAGTTCCTAGGGATCAGTCGATCGACGAATACGAGTCGCTGAGACGGGTGAGCGTTTCGTTTCCCTGGCACTGCGTTCCTTTTGCTGCCGGAGCTGACTGGTCTCCCGAGCGCGAGAGATTGAGGCAAATGCGATCGCGTGCCCTCGGTCCCGCTCTAAGCGAAACTTCTTACGCCCCGTTCCCTTTCTTACCGCTACCGATACCGAGCTGTCCGCACGATAAGGCGTACGCGG
>Ga0255743_10004105_pt1 | contig 11271 bp, 8 predicted proteins | sample 101ome_19_FD_179950 | JGI IMG/M metagenome (GOLD analysis project Ga0255743, IMG submission 179950) | Coastal salt marsh microbial communities from the Groves Creek Marsh, Skidaway Island, Georgia - 101405AT metaG (version 2) | ecosystem: Environmental > Aquatic > Marine > Intertidal zone > Salt...
GAGCGACGCGCGTCAATCGACGACGACGACGGACGAGAAGAAGAAGAAGAAGAAGAACCGCGCGCTTCTTCTCCTTCTCCTCGCGATCCAGCCGACGCGCGCGCGAGCGGTGAACGAGACGAAAATCATCACCCCCGCACCACCGACGACGCACCGAGCGATGATCGAGACGAACGTCCTCACAAAGCGTCCGTCGCTTTCAATCCCGCGATTGAAACCGTTCGCGAAATCGCTCGCGATCCCGCCGGGGACGTCGCCCTTCGCGCGTACGCCGTCGTCGCCGTCTCCGTCTACGCCGCGTGGTCCCTCGCGCGCGCGTTTCAATCGTGGACGAGTACCGATACCGTCAGTCGTCGTCGACGCGCCGTCTAGGCTGAAACATTTTGTAACTTTAACGCGCGCGCGTCTTCGTCCATGACCCTCAGCAGAGCTCAAAGCCCTCGATCCATCCATCGTTCCGCCGCATTCGCCGACGCCCGCGTCGATCGCCGAGCCGAACCGAAGCGAACCGATGAAAACGATGACGTCCCCGTTCGTCGTCGCGCGAACGCCGTCTCTCGCCCGCGGCGGTCGAGCGACGACGCGAAGGATGATGACGACGACGACGAGAGCGGCATCGGCAGCGGGACCGACGAAGACTGTGGAGTTTGTAAAGTACCAAGGCCTCGGAAACGACTTCATTCTCATCGATAACCGGCGGAGCACGGAAGTTGGGCTCACGGCGGAACAAGCGGTTTCGCTGTGCGACCGTAACTTTGGAATCGGCGGCGACGGGGTCATCTTCGCCATGCCCCCGGCGGCGGGTTCGGGACACGACTACGCGATGCGCATGTTTAACAGCGACGGAAGCGAACCGGAGATGTGTGGGAACGGGATTCGGTGCCTGGCCAAGTTTGTGAGCGATATCGATGGGTCCGAGCCGCGGGCGTACAAGGTGGGCACGCTCGCCGGGCTCATCGTGCCGGAAATGCGCGCCGATGGACAAGTGGCGGTGGATATGGGACGGCCGATTTTCGAGCCAAAGGAAGTTCCGACGACGCTCGAGGCGACGCGAGACGGTAAAGTGGTTCGCGGTGAAGTGGACGTGGACGGTGAAAAGTGGCTCGTGACCATGGTTTCCATGGGTAACCCCCACTGCATCACCTTTGGCCGCGCCGGGGGGGAGGCGGACGGCGCGGGGATCAAGGTGGCCGACTTGGCCTTGTCGACCATCGGTCCAAAGTTTGAGTCGCACCCTTGCTTTCCGGCGCGCACCAACACGGAATTCACCGAGGTTGTCAACAGAAACTACGTCAAGATGCACGTGTGGGAGCGAGGCGCCGGGGCGACGCTCGCGTGCGGTACCGGCGCGTGCGCCACCGTCGTCGCCGGTGTTTTGGAGGGTCGCGTCGATCGCGAGTGCACCGTCGAACTCCCGGGCGGTCCGCTGCAAATCCACTGGCGCGAGAGCGACGACAAAATCATCATGACGGGTCCCGCCGAGCGCGTTTTCGCCGGCACCATCACCGTCGCGTAGACGTATCCGCGCGCGTTTTAATCTTCCATTCATTATTCGCTCGTCAGAAATCGCGTGAGAAATCGATTCGTCGCGCGTTGTTTGTCGACTCTTGTTGACGAAACTTTTCATTTCGTTTCGTTCCATTCCATTCCATCCATCTTGCGTCGTCAAACCGCGTCGTCGAGGATTTCTTCCGTCGATCGCGATGCGGTGCGTCGCGACATCGTCGTCGGCATCGACGACGTCGCGCGTCCAACGTCAGAGGGCGTCGACGAGGAAGGGCGCGAGACCCCGCGTCGTCGTCGTTGCCGCCGCTGCGCGTCCACAAGATGACGATGACGATGAAGACGGATGCTTTACCCCCGAGTGGGCGAAAGATCTCGCGTTGAACGAAGACGGTGATCTCGTGGACACGACGACGGGGAAGACGCTGAACGAATTCGGGGCGACGCGGTTCGACGTCTACGTCCGAGCGTTGCGAGGGGAGTACGACGTGCCTTCCACGGAGAAGGACACGGGGGAGCTGTTCGAGTCTATCCAACAGTTTCCGTGTAAATACACGTTTCAGATTGTCGTCGACGCGAAAGACGCCCAGGACGCGACGTTTACGGATGCGTTGATTCGGGAGATTGCGGGAGAAGCCGGGGAGCTCAAGGCGGAGGTGGTATTTAAGCCGCGCGGCGCGAAATTCACGTCGATTTGGGTGACGTGCTTTGTGTTTTCCGCTAGAGAGGTGAACGAGAAAATTCAAGCCGTCAAGGCGAGCTCGAGGGTGAAGATGTGCTTTTGAATGAATAGTCATTATTGTGTACCACTAGAGATCTACTTTATCATCACGTTTCGTCGTCGTCGTCGTCGTCGTCCTCCTCCCCTTCGTCTTCGTCTTCGTCTTCGTCTTCGTCGTCATCCGAACCACCGAGTTCGGCGGCGTACGCGTCCAATCTCGCTTTTTGCGCCTCTTCAGATTCAGCGTTACCATCGACGAATTTAGATTTCCCGTCCCACAGAGAAGCGACAATCTGGCGCCCGTCGAACCAGCGCCCGTTCCACTGCGATATGCACGTCTTGGCGTCGGCGATCGTTCTAAAGCGTAAAGTCATGACGCCATCCTTGGTCGTCGTGTACGTCTTGATGCTCAAGACTTCACCGCACTTTTTAGCCTCGTCCATGACGTCCTCTTCGAGTTCACCGCGAAGGTTCACGTCGGCGTACATCTCCTCCAGGGTAAACATGTGTTTGAGCACGACAATCACCTTTTTTTCCACCACGGCGTCGTCAAACCCAGACCAACCCAAAGCTTGTTGTTCTTGCTTTTTCAGCATGGCCGCCGCGCGACGTCGTTCATCCTTTGTCATCTTCTTCCGAGGAGCTCCGCCGCCGCCGCCGCCGGTCGATTGCTGCGGCCTTGTACCGCCATCGCCATCGCCATCACCAGATTCTTTCGCGCTCTTCGCGTCGAATTTCGCCGCCGACACGGAGAGCTTGGTCGAAGCGTCGCCGAAACGCAGCTCTGTCTGATCCAACAAAGTAATCGCCAAATCCACGCTCGGCGCCTTGAGAAACACAACCAACCCATCGCCTTTGACGTTTCCATCTTCATCCCGGTACACCTTGACCCTGGGACCACCCGTCGAGGCGTCTAATTTCACCACTCCGCACTTTTTAAAAGCTTCGTGCAGCTCCTCCTCGGAGACATCCTTTGGCAACCCGGTGACGTACACCGCCGTGTTATTCTTTGCAAACGTCTTCACCCCATCCGCCTCTTTCGCCTCTTTCGCCTTTTTCGCCTTGGCTCTCGCCTTTTCGATCGCGTGTTCCCTCTGTCTCGCTCTCTTCCTATCCTCCTTTCCTCGTTCCTCCGCCACCGCTTCGGCGTTCAACGCGTCGAACGTCTCCGTCGCCTCCCGCACTTCCCTCTCATCCGCCCCGTGGACCGCGCTCGCGTCGTACGTCATCACAGATTCATCATAAACCCCCGTCGTCGTCGTCGTCGTCGTTCCTCGTTCCACGAATCGTCCCAGTTTCCCGTCCCAATCGTACGTCGTTCCGTCGTCATCCACAAAGGATTCCATTTCCATCGGTCGCTCATCATCATCATCATCGTCGCGTCCTTCTCCCTCTCCTCGTCGTTGTTCCTCGATCGCCTCCGTCAATTCCCTCTGAAACGCCGCCACGGGATCGTCCGCGTCGTCCCCGCCGTCCTCCTCCCCGGTCCTCATCGTCGTCGTCGTGCGTGTGTGGGAAAAGAATCAAATCAAATTCATCAATCCGAAAGTGTGTGTGGGATAGTGATACTTTTCAAACACGAGGGGGGGTGAAATACATGTACTAACTGACTGTTAGTACATACAGACTGACTGACTGGCAAACTGTTAGTACATACATACATACTGACTGACAGACGCACCCGCCGCCGCCGCCGCCTCTGGCGCGAACCGAACCGAAGCGAACGGACGACTCGACGACGACGGAAGAGAGACGCGCGCGCGTTGGGAGGGATACACAGATTCCCACCGCGCGGTCGTATCGTATCGTATCGTATCGTTCGGGCGCGAGAAGCGGGACGCGGCGGGACGATCACCCATCCATCTGTGGGACGACGGTCGGTCGCGATGGGCGGCGGTCGAGGACGAAAGAGCTCTGGGGGACGTCCGGCGACGGATGGGTGGATGGCGGACGAGACGGACGAGGCGAACGCGGAAGCGGACGCGCGGTTCGCGAGGATGGATGAGGATTACATCGGGTTCGGGGCGACGGCGGGGGATTCTTCGGGCGACGACGACGACGACGGGGCGGAGGAGGATGAAGAGGGACTCATGAATGTGGAGGACTCTTCTTCCGATGATGATGAGGACGACGACGAAGACGACGAAGACGACGAAGACGAACAGCTCGATGACGAAGATGAATTGGAGTATTCGGACAGCGAAGAAGCGGCGTTGGCCAAGGCGATGAAGGCGCAGAAGAAGCGCTTGGAAGGCAAGGTTCGCCGAGACCGGGTCATGTCCGAAGACGAGGACGAAGACGAAGACGAAGACGATGAAGACGGATTCGGCATCAAGGGTAAGAAGAAGAGAGATTTCTACGGCGATGATGACATCGATCACGAGGGGTTGAGCGATGAAGAGGATCGGTTGGAGGAGGAAAAGGAGGCTCGTAGAATGCGTCGTCTCATGGCGGAGGAAATGAAGGCGGAGGATTTCGGCGTGGATAGCGAAGACGAGGAGGAAGAGGAGGCGACTCTCGGTGCCAAGGCGGCGAGTTTGCGTCGCGGCGACGGTAAAGCTTCCAAGGCTGCTCGCTCTGTCGAGGTGGAAACCTTGACGGCGGAGGAGCGCGCGACGGCGGAGGATGACGCGGCGGCGGCAAACGACGCCCCAGAGCTCATGGCGCTCACCAAGGAGCTGACGAGCACGCTCAGCGCCATCGAAGCGACCGTCGAACCGTTGGTCAAGGCTGCCAAAGATGGTTCTTTCGCCACGGCGGACGGTATCTCGTACTTGGACACCAAGTATTTGCTCATGCTGAGCTATTGCTCCTCCATCGTCTTTTACCTCTTGCTCAAGGCGGAGGGTAGAAGCGTCAAGGATCATCCGGTGATTGAACGGCTCGTCGAGATTCGATTGTATCTCGAAAAGCTTCGCCCGATCGATAAGAAACTTCAGTACCAGGTGCGTGATTTGCGCGTTCGTCTCGTATCGTTTGGTAACATTTTCTCGCGCGCCGCGGCGAGAGACGAGAAAAGAGAGGACAGACAGAGAGAGTTTGGCTCGGCGATGCGTGGCGGTGATGAAAACGCTCACAGCATTGGCCTGACTACTCACTGAAGGTTTTTTTCAGAACATCTAAGGGACTGAGCCACGCATCGATGGTCACTCTCTCTTCTGTTCTCTCACCCTCGACGCGGCTCGATGAGTTTTGTCTTTTTTGCTTCATCTTCGCCACGGCGAGAAACTGACGAATCGCGTTTTCCATTTTAACCAGATTGATAAATTGTTGAAACTGGCGAGCGCGTCCGAACGCGCCACCGCAGACAAGGCGGATGATGACGAAGATCCGCTTCGATTCGCTCCGAACCCTGGCGCGCTCGTCTCCAAGACGGGCGAGGAAGAAGAGGGCGGAGACGGCATCTATCGTCCGCCAAAGATGCTTCCGACGTCGATGGATTACGATACCGGCGGAAGAGACGCAAAGGAGCTTCGCAGAAACAAGGAACAACGTCGTCGCGCGAGTCGTTCGCAACTCATCAAGGTACGTAGAGCATCATACGATGCGCACGTGAAGAATTTCGTACGCCTGTTTGCCCCCCGGGTCTCTTTCCGTGAGATAGTCCGGGGCTTCCTTTTTTACATGGCGAAAAATAAACGTACCAAATCTTGGGCAGGGTGCCATTTGTTTCCCATCTGTGAACATCCAATCAAGAGCTGGACATTTGTCTCACTCGACATTCGTGTGCTTTCTCCTTTTGGCTTTTTTTTCCTTTGTTTTCTCACGTTTGTCTCTATACATGGATTTTATACTGACGCCGTTTTTCACGCGCGCAGGAACTCGCCCGAGAGGTTGGCGAAGCGCCGGAAGAGATTGGACTCGGCGACGAAGATTTGGCGCAAAGCGCGTTCGCCAAGCGCGAAATTGCTCGCATGGAAGCTCGCGCTCGCGTCGAAGAAGATTTGTTTACGCGCGTACCGCTTTCCAAGCAAGAGCGAAGACGCCAAAAGGCGTCCACGAGAAATGTCAACTCGCTCGCCGCCGTCGGAGACTTTGGCGACGATGTCGCCGATCTCGTCGAACGCACGGAGGAGTTGGACAAGGGCTCTCGCAAGCGCCGTCTCGTCGACACCGTCGCGGATGGATACAAGCCGACGGCTCGCAACATCACTTCTGGAGAACAAGACGTGCCCATGCGCGACACGCTCGGGGTGAGTATTTTTACATCGTCGTTTCGTTTTGTTTTTTACCTTGCGTGTGCGCCATTCTTCTTCTTGTTCTTGTTCGCATCATATCGAAGCTTCGGGTGTTTTCTTTCCGTGATCTTCCGGGGTCAAAATTGATGCCACATCAAACCATCATTCGCTTTGAAGTCTTTTCACCAATGTGATTTTGTTGTTGGTGTTACTCAAAGCGATTGAGACATCCGTTTGCGCCGAGACGAATGATTGGACTGACGTGTTCTTTTTTTCTTCCTTTCCCTCACAGGAACGTCGCTCCAAGTACGAACGCGGTGTGGCGAGATCCATGGAGCGCAGACAACGCATGGAGATGGACAGCTACGACGACGACGACGGTCCGCGCGAACACATCGAGGACGACCAAGAGTACGTCGACGCGGCAGAATTGCGCGACCGCAAACGTCAAGCCAAGGCGGACAAGTACAGACGCGAACCAGGTTTGGTCATCGCGCCCGAGGAAGAGATCGAAGGCAAGCGCGAGATTGGTCAAAAGATTATGGCGAACAGAGGTCTCACGCCGCATCGCAGCAAGGAGACGAAGAATCCTCGCGTGCGTTTGCGCGGCAAGTTCAGCCGCGCCGTCACTCGCAGAAAGGGTTCGGTTCGCGATGTCAAGGAGAAGACCGAAGGTTACGGCGGCGAGTTAACGGGCGTCAAGACGTCCGTGGTGAAATCGCGCAAGTTGTAACTCGGCTCTCCTCTTCTCAGTACGTAGTTCTTCTTCTAGAAACATTTGTGAATTATCAACGATACAATTTTTTGTTCCTTTGACGCGTTCGGGTTCGCGCGTGACTTCGCCACATCGCGAGGGGTGCGGGTGCGCGGTATCGATTCCTAGCGTGCGTTATTCGTTACGTGTGTGTGTGTTTGTGTGTGTGTATGTGTAAACCCTAAAACCTAAACCCCAAACCCTAGGCGGCGACGACGACGCGAAGGACGAATCGTCATTGCGCGAGCGATTGCGATTGTTCCGTGGTCCGGTCTGACATGGACCGACGGACGCGCGCGAGCGCGGCGCGAGTGTTACGAGAGGTGCGACGACGACGACGATCGCGCGAATTCGCGCGCGACGACGACGAGGACGATCGAGGCGGTGACGGCGTCTTCCTCGAGATGAGGGGCACGAAGAGACGCGGGAAAAAGATTGAATTGATTACACACCGTCGGGTCGGCGCGACGGGGACGAGCGGGGACGGAGAGACTGACGGAGAGGTTTACGCGACGGCGACGATAGGTTGGGGAGAGTTATGGACGAGATAAGTCTCTGTGCGTCACGTTCGCGGTGGCGGTGAGCGGGGTGGTTGCGTACGCGGCGCATCAGACAAAGAAGGATGACATTCGGTTGTATTACGGCGTCATGCGAGACGTGTTCGGGGAAAAGAAGAAGAGACGAAGATCAGAGGCGAATAAGAAAAACTTGACGACGACGGGTGAGACGACGGGTGAGACGAGCGGCGATGTGTCGACGACGACGACGGCGGCGACGGGTAAGCCACCGTTAGCTCGGGCGTCAGAGACGACTTTGTCTTCGGCGAGAAGACAAACCCTGGCGCGAGGGTCGACGAGGTCGGCGGCGGCGGTCGACGCCACGTTTTTGCGAAGATTACAAATGTTGATGAAGATTGTCGTCCCTTCTTGGCGGAGCGAGGAAGCCTTCTTGCTCTTTGTGCAGTCTGCGGCGTTGGTTTCGCGGTCGTACATTTCGCTTCGCATCGCCGAGACGGGCGGCGACGGTCTCAGGGCGGTGATGGAACGGGACTGGGTCGGTGGCACGGTCGTTTTGACAGACTTTTTCGTTTCTGGTGTCGCGGCGGCGGTCGTCAACTCGGCGCTCAAGTACTTGACGAATAGCATCACGACTTGCTTTCGGGAACGATTGACGCTGCACGTACACGACGCCTACCTCTCGCATCGCGCCTACTACAAGGCAGCGGTGCTGAGATACGGCGACTTGGACAACGCCGACCAGCGCGTGGCGGAAGATTTACATCAGTTTTGCTCCACCGTGAGCGACCTGTACGCGCGGACGTTTAAACCACTCTTGGATGTGATACTGAGCACGTCTCGAATGTCGCAAACGATGGGATACTCGGGCTTGTTTACGCTGTACGCGTACTTTGCTCTGTCTGGCGCCGTGGTTCGCGCTATTTCGCCGCCTTTCGGCGAATACATTGCGCAGACGCAAAAACGCGAGGGAGAGTTCCGACGAGCGCACTCGCGTCTGATTCAACACGCCGAAGAGGTGGCGTTTTTGGATGGCAGCGCGAGAGAAAAGGCTATTTTGAACAAGTCGTTGCACGAAGTGACGACGTGGAGCCACTTTTACTACTTTTTGCAGTTCAAGCAAGGAGTCATCGACCAGTACGCGCTCAAGTATTTCGCCTCCATGATTGGTTGGCCCGTCCTCGCCGTTCCGTTCATGTCTTCGGACTTGTCCACGAGCGAGATTGCGGCGCGATACAAGGAGAACGACACGCTCATTCGCAGCGCGAGCGGCTCCATCGGCGATTTGATGCTCGTGTACAAAAAACTCCAACGCTTGGCGGGATTCACCGCGCGAGTGACTGAGCTCATCGAGAGCGTCGACGCCGTGTCGCACGAGGCGAGCAACGTCGAGGTGACGAGCGAGGACGATGGGATTCACTTTAAAGATGTGACGGTGCACGCTCCGGATGGACGCCTCCTCGTCAAGGATTTGACGCTCAGCCTCAACCCGGGCGAGAGCGTCTTCATCACCGGAGCGAACGGAGCCGGTAAAACTTCTATATTTCGAGTGCTCGCCGGTTTGTGGCGAGCCACTTCGGGCACCGTGATTCGTCCGTCGCACGGCTTGGCCACGACTGAAGACGGCGACGCGGCGGTGTTTTACGTGCCGCAGCGACCGTACCTCGTGTCCGGAACGCTTCGTGACCAGGTCATGTACCCTCTCGAAGGAGATCCCGAACGCGACGACGAAATAGTGGAATGTCTGCAGCTCGCTAATCTGATGAAGGTGGTCGATTCGAGCGCGGCGGGCTTGAACAGGTCTGAGCACGACTGGACGGATGTTTTGAGCGGGGGCGAGAAGCAACGCATCGGTTTGGCTCGACTGTATTTCCATCGTCCAACCTTTGCAATTCTCGACGAATCGACGAGCGCAATCAATCCAGACGAAGAGGGGCTGCTCTACGCGCACATAGAAACTTTAGGCATCACCGCGTTTAGCATTGCTCATCGTATGGAGCTCAAGCGCTTCCACGCTTTGCATCTCCATCTCGCCGCCGACGGAACGGGCAGGTGGTCGATGAAAAATCTTCGTAGATCGAGTTGGAACTTAGAATCTCTCCCGGGCGCGGCGTCTCTGAGACGATCGTTCGATGGGGGCCACTCTTCTGAATGAAATAATTATGTAAATAACGACGATGACGATGATGAGAGAGTTCTATAATCTTCACTACACGGTTGACTTGGTTGACTACGCGACAATTTTAGATGATTTGATAGCCAACGAATCGACAACTTTTTCCATGTTGGCAACCGTCTCGAGAGCCGCCTTGTACATCGTCTCCGGCGCTGGATCGTCGTACACGATGAGACAGCCCGTGCCTTGATCCAAAATGCCCTCAAATTTACGATCTAAGATCATCTGCGACAGCTTCATCTCCACGTCTGGCACGGGGAGCTCAATGAGCGAGGCTACGTGCGCGATTTCGACGCGCGAAAACGGTTCGATGAGTCTCTTCAGGTTTTCCTCCATCAAAGAATCCTGGAGACTGCCCAAATGCGCCGCGATGATCGGATCGTCGCCCAACTGAGAGCTGTACCCGTGCAAAACACTTTGTAAATCCTTGAGCGAGCGCGCCTTGTACGCTTCGCTCACCGCCTTCATGGCGTCCAAAGCGCTCTCGCCTTGGTGCTGCAAACCTCCCTTTGACGAAATCAACGCCCCGACGTCGTCAGCCTGGCCACACATAATCTTGCACATGAGCATGTACTTGAGCGCCGTCACCGCGGTCGGTTTATCGTCCAAAGAGTTGAGCTGCTCAAAGGCTTCGAAAAAGTACGAGTACGCCGTCTTGTAATCTTTTTCGTCGGCGTGAAGAATACCACTCTGCATGTCGATTTGACACTGAACGCTGGGTGGGACGTATATCGCGTTCGCGTTCGTTCTCGCAGCCGTGAGAGACGCCTTGCTCTTTGGCAAGTTTCTAAGGGCGTAGTGAATCCTCGATTCCAAAAGGTGAATATCGACCAAGAGCAACTTGTCGTCCAGCTTCTTCACTTCTCTCGCCAACGACCCAACGACTCTCAAAGCTTCGGGGTAGTCTCGCATCTGCAGGTGAAGCGTCGCCAATCGCAGCTCGACGCGATGCCTGAGAAACGTCCGTCGCTCCCGGCGCGCCCAATCCACCTGTTCTCTACACAGTTCCACCTGAAGGGCGTCGTTGCCCGCGATCGTCCCCATGATTTCAATCAACGTGCGCACGATTTTCGCCGTCTTCGCCTTGGGCGCGTCCGCAAACATCGGTCTCAGCTCGGCAAAGAGCGTCGCGAACGCCCCGGCGTCGTCTCGAGACGCGTACGCCGCTCCCAGGGCTTCGATCGCAGCCTCCTTTGACTTGATCGTCGTTTGCGAAGACGTCGTCGTCGACCCATCGAACACGCGCGCCCGCAGTTCGGCGATCTCCGCGTCGCTCGCGCGTCGGCTTCCCGCCCCCTTCGTCGTCATCGTCGTCGTCGTCGTCGTTCGTTCCGCGACGTCGCGACGGATTGACGTGCCGAGCGCGTCAATCTGTCGAGTCGCCTTCGATCTCGCGCGAACGAACGAACGGACGGACGGACGGA
>Ga0255743_10004107_pt1 | contig 11269 bp, 11 predicted proteins | sample 101ome_19_FD_179950 | JGI IMG/M metagenome (GOLD analysis project Ga0255743, IMG submission 179950) | Coastal salt marsh microbial communities from the Groves Creek Marsh, Skidaway Island, Georgia - 101405AT metaG (version 2) | ecosystem: Environmental > Aquatic > Marine > Intertidal zone >...
TCCTGAGAATGAGTCAACATTAAACCATTACTCTGAATCAAAACTTCTTTTTGATAACTTTGTAAGAAGTAATTTTGATAAGATAACATCTCAAATAGTTGGGTTACGTTATTTTAATGTTTATGGACCATATGAACAGCACAAAGAGGTAATGAGTAGCGTTGTTTACCATTTTTATAATCAATTTAAGGAACATGGAATGTTGAAACTGTTTAAAGGTAGCCATGGATATAAAGATGGGGAGCAGAGAAGAGATTTCGTATATGTAAAAGATACTATAGATGTAAAACTTTGGTTTATGCAAAATAATGTATCAGGTATCTATAATGTAGCAACAGGTAAGAGTAGATCATTTAACGATATAGCAAATACAGTCATAAACTATTTTAATTCTGGTCACATAGAGTACATAAATTTTCCTGAAGGATTAGAAAGACAGTATCAAGCATTTACAGAGGCAGATATGACTAACTTACGCGAATGTGGTTATCTTAAAAAATCTACTGAATTAGAAGATGGAGTCACTTCATACTTAGAATTTTTAAACCAATCCTAATATGTCTAATAATAAAGTCCTTGTTGTTGCCCCAGCCTGGATAGGGGACTTAATAATAAGCTCTGCATTTATTAATGCATTGAAAAAATCTCACAGAGATTTGCAAATAGACCTACTGGTAAATGAAAACTTATCAGACATTGCAATGCTTTTTCCAAACATTACAAATATTATTATTTCAAAAACTACTCACGGTAAATTGTCTTTTTTTTATCGTTTACAATTGGGTTTCGAGCTTAGAAAAAATAACTATTCTAAATCATACATACTTACAAATAGTTTTAAATCAGCAATTATTCCTTTCATTGCAGGTATCAAAGATAGAATAGGTTATTTAGGCGAATATAGATATGGTTTAATTAATAGGGTTATAAAAAAAATAGATCGGGATAAAGGTATGGTAAATAGATATTTAAATATTTTACATGAGGAATATGTTACTGATTTACAACCATCATTCATTATTAGTAATAGCCAAGAACGAGTTAAGAAAAAATATGCTATGAATACTAAATATATTGTTTTATGTCCTGATGCAGAATATGGTCCAGCTAAAAAATGGCCAGCACAGAATTGGGTGAATTTGGCAGAGAATTTGTTTCCGACTTATCAAGTAGTATTTGTGGGCTTAGATACATCTATAAAAAATAAATTAAACCGTTTAGAATCAAATAACTTAATTAATCTTATTGGGAAGACAAGTCTAAAAGACGTAGCTGAAATTCTATTACATGCGGAATGTGTAGTTTCAAATGATTCTGGTTTAATGCATTTAAGCTCAGCAGTTGATACACCTATAGTTGGTATATATGGTTCCTCATCTCCAGAATACACGCCTCCATTATGTGAAGAGAGTAAACGTGAGATTATTTATAAAAATTTAGATTGTAGCCCTTGTTTTAAAAGGTCGTGCCCTCTAGGACATACCAATTGCCTTAATTATATAACTGTTGATATGGTTTTATCTGCGATAGCTAGATTAACTCAGTAGTTTCCTAAAAATTATTTCTGCAGTTTTTGGAATATTTATAGTTAGATTTGAATCATCTCCACCTGTGTCTGTAAAAAATAACTTCAGATTATCACTATTCATAGTATCCCATCTTATAGCAGTAGATGATTTTTTCGATGGATAAAAACCAACCGTCATTTTATTCATTGCTGCTGCAACGTGAAGTGGACCCGTCGAGCCTGCTATAAATAGATCACATTGCATAATGTTATTGAACATTTTTTTCAAATTATTAGTTGGTTTTATAGTTTCCATATCTAGTGAATTGGCCTTTCTCTCTAAGATACGACATTTATCATAATCATTGTGATCACAATGTAATATAAATTTACAATCGCAAAACTCTTGCAAAGAATGACAAAGTTTTAGAAAATCATTCTGAGAGAGAGTCTTTGATGAGCCCCCAGTATATGGATGTATAAAGATAATTTTTTTCCCTATATTATGAATTGACTTATTATTCTCAATAGATACCAGAGGATTTGAACATATCTTCGAGGTATATCCATTATCTTTTAAAAAGAAATTTGCTAAATCATTATTATATTCATATTCAGATTTTATTGATTCTGACCTTCTTTGTTTAATCTTTTTATTGTAAAAAATTTGAGCAAGCTTAGTTGAAGGAGCATATCTTTTTTTTATGCCTCCTTTCCATAATTTATATGCGACAGAAAAAGTAGAAAAAAATGAAATAGAACAATCATACTTTTCTTCGAAAACTTTAATATTTAATTCATCATCTGTAATCATGCCGTCTATATATGGAGTAAGATTTTTAAGTTCTTGATAATTTTTATTTGCTAGACAATCTATGGTTATACCAGGCATAGATGTTTTAATTAATCTTAGAGCAGGGAGTATAAGCATCAAATCACCTAGGCGATCGTTTCTAACTACAAGAATCTTTTTCATACGTCTATTACACCAATAAATAATACTTCTTACAAATTATTCTTTGTTACTCCATTCAGATTAAGTCTATAATAGCCACATCATATGAATACTGAGAAAATATTAGCAATCTGTTTATCTCCGGATCAGGGAGGACTTGAGTTATATTTCATAAAGCTAATAAAGTATTACAAGATGTTAGGACGTAAGATACATGTTGGCTGTGCAAGAAAATCTTACATCACACAGACCGTTACTGATAATAAAATAGAATGTTATAATGAAGGTGTATTTCGACTTATTAAAAACTTCATATTACTTCGCAAATACATCTTAATTAAAAATATTGAATTTCTACATGTAAGTTGGGCTAAAGATATCTTTCTTGCTGTTTTATTAAAAATATTTACTCCTGGAAATATTAAAATTATTTTTTATCGACAAATGAAACTGTCTAGATCGAAAAAAGATTTTTATCATAAATTTGTATATAAAAATATTGATTTGTTTTTGGTAATTACAGATAAATTAAAAGCAGAAGCAAAAAAGTATCTGCCAGTACCATCAAATAAGATAAAAAAGCTCACCTATGGAATTGAAATACCACCTTCTTCAAAAGTTGTAGATAAAAAAACATTTTTTAGTAAAAATAGTTTAAATGAAAATATTCCTACTGTAGGCATTTTTTCTCGCATTGAAGAACAAAAAGGTCAACATTTAGTATTAGATGCAATAAATCAATATATTGATAATATTCAATTATGCATCATTGGTCATGCAATGGATAATGAATATAAAAATAGACTATTAAAGGATGCTGCAGATTATAATTTAACTAATAATCTCAGATTTATTGATTTTGTAGAATCTCCTATGTCATATATGCCTTGTTTCGACATAATTATTCTTCCAACTTATGAAGAGACATTTGGACTAATTGTTGCAGAAGCTATGTTAATGAAAGTCGCTGTTATAGGTAGTAATGCAGGAGGTGTCCCAGAGATTATATCTAATAGAGAAAATGGACTATTATTTGAAACAAAAAATGCGAACGATCTCTCAGAACAAATAAACATTTTATTAAATGATTCTGACCTAAGAAATAAACTCATCTTAAATGGTTATGATTATGCTAATAAACAGTATGCTTATGAGGCTCATTTTGATAAATTAGAGAAAATGATAGATTCAATTTAATTATGCATCAGATTACAGGCACTATCATAACTCTCAATGCTGAAAAATATATACTTAGAGCTATAAAAAGCCTAAGTAAAATATGTGATGAGATAATAGTTCTTGATTCAGAAAGCACTGACTCAACAAGAGATATCGCATCCTCAGCTGGTGCTAAAGTTTTTATTCAACCTTTTTTAGGTGATGGTGGTCAAAAAAAAGAAGCCTCAAAATTCTCAAAAAATGACTGGATATTTAGTTTAGATGCAGATGAATATTTAGATTCTGATTTGATAGATTTTATGAATAAAATTAATCTTGACGATAAGTCTTTTGATAGTTATTCATTTAGAAGAAAAAACTTTTGTGGCGAAGAGTGGATAAAAGCAGCTGGATTTTATCCTGATTCTGTTACGAGATTATATAATAAGAATTTTGTTAACTATGATACCAGGGCAGACCATGCAGCAGTTAATAGCACCAAAACACGTAAGACTAAAGTCCATATTATTCATAATACTTATGATTCAATGGAAGAATGGGTTAACAAAATGAACTTTAGAAGTAGTATGAGCGCACAGCAGTTATTTAAAGATGGAAAGATGCCGTCCGTACTAAGGCCAATTATCAGATCATTATTTGCTTTTTTCAAAAAACTTATCATTAAAGGTGGTTTGTTTCAGGGAAGCAATGGATTTAGAGTAGCTCTGACCACAATGTTTAATACGTATCTTAAATATACTAAGCTAAATGAACTACATAAAAAAAAGGATTCATCAGATAAATAATAAATCCTCACAACTGTCAATATCTTTGAGTACTCTAGTAAGACCGTAATCAAATTTATATCTTAAACATTCCTCTATCATCTTATTAAGGGTAATATGATCTAGTTTTAAATATTTAAAGACTTCATGAGCGTTATTTTTTACACCTACAAAATAAAAACCACCATCCTTTGAGGGGCCTAAAACTACATCATATCTATCAAGGAGACCAATACATTCTTCAAAATCACTTGTGTTAATAGACGGGATATCTGATCCAACTAATATTCTTTTGGATATTGTTTTATCTTGTATATTCAAAACTGAATAAATCTTGTCACTCAGAAATCCATTTTTTTGTATAGATACAGACAATTTAAAATCTTCTGACAAATTTTTAATAAAATCTCCTTTGATATTAGGATATAAATATAATCTTTTTTTTACATCTATCTTGGAAATAGCTTTACATGTCATCTCAAGCATTACTTTTGAAATAAAAGATCTATCATCTTTAGATAAGAGCGTTTTTAGTCTTGTTTTACAATCTGTTTGATCTGGATTTTTTGATAAGATGTTTATTACTGCATTCATTTATAAAGTTTATTTAATAATTTATCGTTAGCGCCACAATAATAAAATAATCTCAAAAGTCTCATGATAATGATAGTTTTAATAAATCCTTTTTCTTCCCATCTCCTAACAGACGTAAATGCATGTTCATTTATTTGTATAGGCTTTTTAATCCTCTTTATTCTATTAGTAAACTCAATATCTTCCATCAAACATATATTTTTAAAACCTTTATTTTTATTAAAAAAATCCTTTTGGATTACAAGAACTTGATCCCCGGTTGCATAATTAAATATTTTACTTCTTAAATTAATTAGATATGAAAGAACCTTATATTTTGTCTTATTTGAATTTAAATTTACTTTAAAGAATCCCCATATAAAATCGTTTGTAAGCTTTTTAATATATTTAATTGCTTCATCACTGATTATAGTGTCTGCATGCATAAAGATTAAAAAATCTCCAGAGGCATATTTTGCACCTATATTTTGCTGTTTTGATCTTGAGGGACTGCTCTTTACTACTTTACAAGAAAATTTTTTTGCTACATGGGTTGTGGCATCATCGCTTCCCCCATCAACAACAATAATCTCTGCATTGAGTTTATCTTTTATTTTTTCAAAAAATAAAGTGTTTTCAAATAGAATATGTTCTTCATTTAGTGTGGGAATGATTATAGAAAACATGTTTTTATGAGATTACGCCACCACAACTACTTCCAGAACCAGCAGTACAGCCATAACAATGGTCACCTGTAGCAATAATCTTATTTACTAATTCATCTTTTTTGATATCTGTAATATGAGTTTTTTTATTTGATATATCTACACCTAGCATTTGATTAAAATCACAATCATATACATAACCTTCATAGTCGATACTAAGTAGATTTCTACACATAACATTTTCTTTTGCTATTTGAGAAAAAGTTGATTTTAACAAATCCATATAAGTATGAAACATTTTCTTGCTGATTAGCGTACTACCAAATCTATTTATAGGCATATTAGTAATCGTAAAAAGATTATTGAACAAGATATTATAATTCTCAAGAAGATATGATTTGTATTCAAGTTCAAGTTCCGTCTGTTTGGGTGGCAACTCAGCGCCTTGTGGGTTGTAAACAAGATTTAACATTAATTTCTTGTTCATACCATATCCTTTTTTATTTAGTCGTTGCAGAGCTTTTATACTTTTAGTGAATACACCTTTTCCTCTTTGGGCATCTACGTTTATATCTTTATAACATGGAAGTGAAGCTACTATCTCTACTTCATGTTCAGCTAAGAAATCAATCATTTTAGACATTCCTTTTTCTTGTAAAATAGTTAAGTTACACCGATCGATAATATGGATATTTTTTTCTCTTAATTTTTTAATCATATATTCAAAGTATTGGTTCATTTCTGGTGCACCGCCTGTAAGATCAACAGTTCCCACATTATTCTGATAAGAAAAATTAATAACCTCATCTATGGTGTGTTTATTCATCATTTCCGTTCTTTTTGGACTTGCGTTAACATGACAATGTAAACAGCTTTGATTGCATTTATAGCCAAGATTCACTTGAAGTGTTTTTAAAGATAATCTTGTTATTTGTGGAAAGTCAGTATCTTTTATTAAAGGATAAATTTTATGCATAACTTTACTTAAATGATACAATGTATTTTCTGCAAAAACATGAAAAACGAATTTTTAACACAAATAAATACATACCTACCCAATGTAGACTATTGTTCATTTAGATTTGTAAATAAATACACAAATGTTCTCTCTGTTACAAGAAATGTTCTTGAGCCTATAGAAATTATCGAAGATGAAGGACTCATGGTTACTGTGATACATGACGGTGGCTTTGGTTATTCTGCGACCAGTAATCTTACTAAAGAGGGGATTTTGAAAGCTACAAATGAAGCGAAAAGTTGGTCTGAGTTCACAAAAGGTAAATTAATTCATCAACCTATTCCACCGCAAGAGTCTATAGATAATGGTCAATATTTCACTCATGAAAAAGATACATGGGCAAGAGAATCGAACATAGACAAAGTTGATTATCTCATGGAAGTAAATAAGTCCTTAAAATCAAAGCCAACTATCTCTAATTGGGGAGCTAGTTTTAGGTACAACAAAATAGAAACGCTTTTTACTGATACTAATGGCAGTAAGTTTAGACAAAATATTTCATATATACTTCCTCAGCTAATCGCATGTGCTGAGTATAAAAAACAAATCCAAACAAGAACATATGGCGGCCATGCTCATGCAAGACAAATAGGTTACAACTTTTTAAAAGATTCTGATTTGATCAATCAAGCAACAACGATTGCAAATGATGCTATCGAATTATCTATGGCTCCAAATTGTCCTAGTGATAGCATTGATGCCTTAATAGCTCCTGATCAAATGATATTACAAATTCATGAATCGATAGGTCATCCACTTGAATTAGACAGAATACTTGGAGATGAGAGAAACTATGCAGGATCTAGTTTTGTAAACCTAGAAATGTTTGGAAATTATAAGTATGGATCAGAATTACTAAACATATCATTTAATCCTGAACAAGAAACTGAATTAGCTACATATAATTTTGATGATGATGGAACAGCTGCTGAAAAAAAATATCTTATACAAAATGGGATTCTTAAAAGACCGATAGGTAGTTTCTATTCCGCACAAAGAGCAGGTCAAGATTATGTGGCATGTTCAAGAGCTACTAGTTGGAATAGACCTCCTATTGATAGAATGGGAAATATTAATATGGAGCCAGGTGATTCTTCAATTACAGATATGATTGCATCTGTGGATGATGGCATCCTACTAGAAACTAATAACTCATGGTCTATCGATGATTATAGAAACAAGTTCCAATTTGGTTGTGAAAAAGGAACCATCATAAAAAACGGAGAACTCAAAGGAGTGGTAAAAAATCCAAATTACCGTGGTATCACAAAAGACTTTTGGCATAATCTAAGCATGGTTGGTGATAAATCATCTTTCTCTATACTTGGAACTGCTAACTGTGGAAAAGGCGAACCTAACCAGACAATTTTTGTAGGTCATGCGACACCATCTTGTTTATTTAGAGACATAGATGTCTTTGGCGGCGAATAATGCGCGAATATTTTGAACGCATAACGGGAGAATTATTTAAAAATATCAAAAGCAATGAGTTATTAATTGTAAATTTTGATGCCGAAGAATCTAATTTTGTTCGTTTAAATAAGGCTAAGATAAGGCAAGCAGGAAGTGTAAAACAAATCTCTATGACAATGAGTTTATCAAACAAGGATAAAAGAAATTTAAAATCATCCGTAAGATTAAATGGAAGCTACGACAGAGATATTCATACACTTACTAAAACTCTTAATTACTTAAGAAGAGAATTACCAGATTTGCCAAAAGATCCCTATATGCTCTTTTCGACTAATGTCCATTCAACTGACATTTCAGAAAATATAGAAAATATAGATGATAAAGAAATGCTTGATCATATTCTTATGAGTTCATCTAATCTTGATCTAGTTGGCATTTATTCGTCAGGGCCTATCTACACCGGTTTAGCTAATTCACTCGGTCAAACTAATTGGCATAGTAACTACTCATTTAGTTTTGATTACTCAATATATAACAAGAATAATAATGCAATTAAATTAAACTACTCATCGAAGAAGTGGAATCATGAAGATTATGATTCTATTTTACAAAAAGGTATAGAAAAATTAGATGTACTATCAAGACCAGATAAGACGATCGGAACTGGTGAATATCGCGTATATTTAGAGCCAGCTGCTCTTAATGAAATCATTGATATGATGGCCTGGGGTGGATTTAGTTATAAATCAAATAAAATTGGGACTAGCCCTTTGCATTTATTAAGTAAAAATGAGAGGGAATTAAATAGTTCGGTATCAATAGATGAAAATATCAAAGATGGCATTTCAGCCAATTTTAATTCAGATGGATTTATAAAGCCTGAACAGATAGCAATGATTACTAATGGTAAATTTGTAGAGTCCTTAACCTCTCCTAGATCTTCTTTGGAATATTCTGCAATACACAATGCCGCAGGATCTTCTGAATATCCATGCTCTATTGATATGAGCGCAGGAAAAATAAATAATGATGAAATATTAAAAACTATTGATAATGGAATTTATATTAGTAATCTTTGGTATTTAAACTTTTCAGATAGAAATAACGGAAGGATGACTGGTTTGACTAGATTTGGATGTTTTTTAGTTGAGAATGGCAAGCTCACGGCACCTATAAATACTATGAGATTTGATGACAGTGTATACAGCATGTTAGGTGAAAATTTAGTTGGACTAACTACAAATAGAGAGCTCTTAATCGATTCAGGAACTTATGAAGAGAGATCAACTTCCAGTGCACGATTACCAGGTGCTATAATAAACAACTTTAAGATGACTTTGTGATGATTAAAACCAGATTTGCACCGAGCCCAACAGGATGGCTTCATATTGGCGGGGTACGAACAGCGTTGTATTCTTGGCTGTACGCAAAAAAGAATAATGGTAAATTCTATTTAAGAATAGATGATACAGACACAACAAGAAGCACAGAAGAATATAAAAATTCAATCATATCCGCATTAAATCAACTTGGATTAAATCATGATGATGAAATCACTTATCAATCTAAAAGATTTGAACACTATATAGATAAAATTGAAAACCTCTTAGATAATGACCTTGCATACTATGATGAAGTAGAGGTTAATGAAAAAACTAAAGATACGGATCTGTCAATTCAGTATGATAATCGACTAAATAAAGAAGGGCATGTAATAAGGTTTAGAAATCAAAAAGAAAGTAGCATTAAAATTAATGATTGTGTTCATGGAGAAATTACTTTTGACCCAAAAGTCTTTTTTGATGTGGTGATACTAAGATCGAATGGCGTGCCAACCTACAATCTAACTTCTGTAGTTGATGATATCGATATGGAGATAACTCATTTAATAAGAGGCGACGATCATCTTAGTAATCTCCCTGTGCAAGTAAATTTATTCAGAGCTTTTAATGCAGATGTACCTATATTTTCTCACTTACCTATGATTCATGGTACAGATGGCAAGAGATTATCAAAAAGACATGGAGCAGTTGATATTAATTACTTTTTAAACGAAGGATATCGTGTTGATGCAATATTAAATTATTTAGCCAAAACTGGATGGTCTCATGGGGATCAAGAAATATTTACTATAGATGAGCTTATTGAGCTATTTAGTTTAGATAGAATAACAAAATCAGCTGCGGCTTTCGATATAGAGAAACTTAATTGGCTTAATCAGCATTACATCAAAAATGATTCCATTGAAAATATTGCAGAACAGATTCTTCCTTTCTTATCATCTTTTGAATTACCAAATGTCCCTAAAAATGATAAGTATCTTAAAGATATATTGTTACTAGGAATTGAAAGAGAATATTCAATGAAAAATATTGCAAAAAGTATTACATATTTTTACGAAAATGAAATTGAATATGATATGAGCATCATTGAAAAGTTTGAGAAAGAACAAACAATCAAAATTCTTAGAGATATAATCGCAAAACTTTTCATTGTAGACTTTAATGATAAACCATCCATTAGTGCATGTGTTAAAGCTACCTGTAAAGATTTGTCTCTTAAGTTTAAAGATGTTGGTCCTCTCATTAGATTTTCAACAACCGGAAGATTAAATGCTCCTTCTATTGATGACCTATGTTTTGTTTTAGGTAAAAAGAGGGTAGTTGAGAGAATTTCAAGATTTCTAGAATTATATCAATAGGTGTTATTACCAGTGAGGTGGTTTATCCTTCTCATAGTCAATTTTTTCATTCCTTTTATCACCATACTCATCATAATCACTTTTCTTTTTTTCATGTACTTTGGAGGTTTTTCTTTCTTTTTTATAAGGAATATCTTTTTTCATTTGTATACCATAGATTGTCCACATAGAATTTAATTTATGGACACATCCTTTAGATAATTAGCTTTAGCTGTTCTACAATTTACTAGACTATTTTTTGCACTGGAAACAACCTGAGTTTTGTCGTCATAATCATCTTTAGTAATTCTAACTATACCTCCAGTATATCTATCAGTTTTGTAATCCCAACAAAAACTCTCTTTGACAGAACCATCATCATTGTAATGAATTTCTAAACCAAACTTATTGCCAAAATGCTTATATTCTTGTGTTGAGATTTTTATTTGTTTCTCATTGACATATTTAAACTTGGTCTCCAAGCCATCTTTAAAATTTATAGAATACTCAGTAAT
>Ga0255743_10004108_pt1 | contig 11269 bp, 6 predicted proteins | sample 101ome_19_FD_179950 | JGI IMG/M metagenome (GOLD analysis project Ga0255743, IMG submission 179950) | Coastal salt marsh microbial communities from the Groves Creek Marsh, Skidaway Island, Georgia - 101405AT metaG (version 2) | ecosystem: Environmental > Aquatic > Marine > Intertidal zone > Salt...
GTCGTCAACCGTTCGTCGACATCCATCAATCATCCGTGCCGTCCGACGCGGCGCGGGGGATCGACACGAGGGACACATCGACCGGTCACGACCGGTGAACGTATCTTCCAGCGACCGCGCGCGAGGCCATCGTCGACGAATGAAATCTCTCGCGCGTCGTCGTCGGACGTACCGCGTATGTATTTTTATATACCAGATAGGTTTTTATAGATGTACAATACGGTGTATGTGCGCGCTACATAAAAAAGACGTCACCGTGCGAGTTTTTTACAGTACACCGCCCCGCGCCGCGCGCGACGATCGTCCGAACTCGGAGGTAGTATGGTACTCTTTTGTACTTATCTCCCTTGGATATGGTACTCACGTAGTATACTAGGTCTGTATTACGGTAGACATGATACAAAGTTACTTCACGGTGAGACGTCGCCGCGCCCGTTCGCTCGGGAGGAAAGATTGTTGAATTTGAAACGTGGCCATCGGTCGGCGCGCGCGGTGCGCGCGTGGATTCATTCGTGCGTGTGCGCCGTGGACGCGCGCGATCGATTCGATTCGCGTTCCGTGCGGGCGTTCCGGATTCGTGCGTTCGTTCGTGCGCGCGTTCGATTCAATCGCGCCCCCGTCTTGTCTGTCCGTCTGTCGTGTCCCGAGAGGCGATGGACGCGACGGCGGTGACGGGTGGTGACGACGGGACGACGAACGCGTCGCGCGCGCGAGGGACGTGGCGATTATGGCGCGAGACGACGACGATCGGGGTCGTGGTCGAGTCGACGGTGGACGACGACGCGTCCAAGTCGATGACGTTCGTGGAGCGCGGCGAGGATTTGGACAGCGCGCGGCGACGGGACGTCGGCGACGCGACGGGACGGGTCGGCGAAGAGACGACGACGGGAGAGGCGGTGCGAACGTTGGATTTTTCAAACGTCGATGATGATGATGTCGACGATGACGCGGTGACGATGGCGTCGGTGTCGGCGCGCGCGGTGGAGGAGGAGGACGCGTCGGCGAGGTACGCGTCAGAGTCGGAGGAGGAGGAGGAGGAGGAGGACGCGCCGGGACGTTTGCGTCGAGCGTTGGATGCGGTGGACGCGGCGTCGAGAGAGGCGTTGGCGCGAAATTTTAACGCGGTGAGCGTGAGGACGCTGTCGAGAGAGGTGACGCGCGCGCGAGAGGCGGCGGGCGTGGAGGATTTACGGTCGACGGATTCCGAATCCGAATCGGAGGACGCCGAGTCGCGCGCGGCGCGATTGGAACTGTCTCGAGCGAGGTATCGAGCCAAGGTGGCCGAGGCCGAGGCGTTGATTTTGCGCAGAGAGGCGGACGAGGCGAAGAAACGGTGTGTGGACACGTACGGCGAGGAGGGTAGGGCGTGGTTGGAATCGCTGCAACTTCGCGTCGACGCGTGGCGCGACGAGTGCGATCGACGTTTGGAGACGCTTCCGGGACGGCTCAGCCGAGGCAAATCGACGCTCGACGCGTCTCTCGACGCGATGGCGAAGGAAACTCGAGTGACGTGGTTGCAATTGCAATCGTCACCGACCGAGCGAGCGGGCGATGAGTGTATGTAATAGCTCCTTTTGTAACGAAAGCGATGAGGGCGGAGAATTTTTAATGGTTTTTGTATCTTTATTTACCTCGCGATCGTAGTGTGCCTAACGATCTCTACAGTGTCCTAGCTTCTAAAAGCTTTTTTTGTTCTTTTCTCTTTTCTCGTTAGTTGTGGGAGAGAGTACATGTAACAGAAGTGGTATCAGAGATGAATCATGACGTGGCGGCTGCCACCGGTGCGGGCTTGGGGATGCCCTCCTTGTCTTGTTGGGGCAAGCACGAGCGAGCGACGGACTCGAAGAGTCGCTCGATTTCCTTGGAACACTTGGTGAACGAGTGTGCCCAGAAGTTATACCTCGGATTCTTGATGAGTTCGATGAACGTGATGAGTAAACCCCACGGGTGCGGTCGGTTGACGATCAAACGCTCGAGGAGCACTCGCGTGATTTGTTCTTGAATGATCCCGAACCTGGCTTCGGAGAACAAGTACAGAATCACGCACGAGAAGTAGTGCGTGTGACAGTTGGGGTATCGAAGCTGGTTCGCGATGGCGTTGACGAACAGATATCGACCCTCCATGTCGAGCGCTTGCGCGAGCTGCGAGAAGAGCTCCATCGGCGCGCTCTGCGCGATGCCGCTCGACGCATCCTTGTTGCGGTTGGCTTGAATCGCCTGAACGCCGACGTAGAGCACGAACGCGTTCATCAGCGGCACGTTGTACTTGGTGCCAGCCGCGAGCGCGGCGGACGGGGACAACGTCAACCTATGAATGATGTGTTGGCTCAAGTTGTCGGGCTTGCGCGTCTTCAAAAAGGTGTCCACCTCCTCGCGCAACGGCGACGAGCGCAACGCGTGGTCGGCGTCAGCGTTCAATCTCGGCGGTTGTTGAATCTCCGGAAGCAAGTCCACCTTTAAGTTGGGCGTGAACGGATCTGGGAGTCTCATGCTGCGAGGATACGCCGACAAGACCAAGTTGCGCAACTGAACGCAGTTGGGCGGGATGATGTCGCAAAAGTTGACGTGGTGGTTGCACAAAAACTCTGGGAAATCGTGCAACAAGACCAAGAACAACCGAAGCATGCCCTTGTACAACAACTTGATGGGCTCGGAGAGATCAGCCGTTCGCAAGTGCGGTTCCATGAAGCGCAAGATGGCTGTCAACAGGCGTTGCAACAGCGGCCAACCCTTTTGCTCGTGATCGATCAAGAGTCGAGGCATGAAGCATCGATGCGAGACGAGCTCGAGCCAGGCAAAGGCAAAGCCGGGCACGCGAAGCGGTTGAAGCGCCAAAAACGCCGACGCAAACGCGGCCAAGACTTGCGGATGCGACGAATCCAGAGAGTTATCCGGGGCGTGCATCTCGTTCAGCAAACCCGCGAGGGCGCGAAAGTACGGTCGGGCGTTGAACGCCACGTTGCGCTCGTCAGTGTCTCGCATCGCCGTGCGAACGACGGCGACCAAGGCGCGACCGAAGAAGGCCAATCGAGACGCCAATGATTCTTCTTTACGTCGGACCAATCGCGTGACGAGACGTACGTACGCATCGATGGCGGCGAAGGACAGCTGTGAGCTCGCCTGCGGCGTCGAGCTCGGCACCTCGCTGCCGAGACAGTGCGTGACGGCGAGCTCGACGAGAATGCGCAAGAAACGCTCTTGAGTGTCCTCAGCGAGCAAACGGGAGTCGACGAGACGTTGCATGAAAGCGATGCTCGCGGCATCCGTCGGCGGCAAGTCTTGAACGCGAGCCCATTCGTCGAAATGAGCGGCAACCTTTTCTCGCAAACCCGCCGGATCGGGTTGTCCGTGCGTGACGCCGCTCGACGGAGGAATCTTGGCGGCGGCATCCTTGCCGGCTTCTTGCGCGCCCTCGGCGGCGCCTTCAGCCGCGGGACCATCCGGAGGTAACGGCGGCGGCGCACCCGGAGGTGGCGGCGGCGGCATGCCCGGATACGCCACCGGCGGCGGCGGCGGTTGCGGCTGACCGAACGGCTGTCGAGCGAAAGCCGGCGGCGCGCCCGAGGGCGGCGGCGGACCAGACGGCGCGCGCGGAAGTTGCGCAAAGTCGTCATAAATGCGAAGAGCGGCGCTCGGAAGCTGCCCCGGTCTCGGTCTGAGCGACTCCGGAAGGGCAGCCGGGTACCGACCTTGCATGATGGACGCGTCGAAGAACGGTTGGTTGATGCCGGATTCGCGATGCTTCTGGCGAACCAACGCAATGGCGGCGAGCGATTCGTCGATATCGCGGATAGCCTTGGACGAAGCCGCCTTCTCGATGAGAGCACATCCTAACTCGAGGTTATCCACCGTCGCAGACTGCACGGCGGCTTCGAGCGCGGAAGCCTCGGAGCCGGCGCCGGCGCCGGATTGTTGCAACAATGCGCGCAACTGGTTCGCGACGCTCGCCTTGAGAGGTTCGCGGCACGTCACCAGTGCGAGAGAACCGGCGAGAGAGGACACCATGAGATGCGCTGCCTTGCGAACGCGGTTGATGTCTGCTTCAGTGGCAAAGTCCTTGCGCACCAACTCTTGAGACGTTTTGCACGCAATGGTGACCGAACGCTCCACAACCGGAGCCACGATCTCGCAGATGCCTTGCGTCAAGGCGACCGGAAGGAGTCGAACGAGCGCAGCGCGGGTAGACTCGGGCAAGTTCGGAGCGGCGGCGACGCGAACGTGCGCTTGCATGTTCGGCAACGCGCCCTCCAGACTTTGCGCCTGCAAGCGAGTCTTCTCCTCTTCGTCCATGCCGCGACCCATGGGCGCTTGAAGCGAACCCTCCAAGGGGCTCGATTGCAACGGCACCGGTGCGGCGAAGTTCTTGTCTGCGACAAAGTCAGGATTGTTTTGACGCTCACGCATGCGAGACGCGAGCAACATCGACGGCTCGATATCCTTCATGTTGACATCCAGGTGCTTGAAGAGACGCTCCATCTCAAACTTGAGGTTGAGCTTTAAGTCGCGCTCGTTGTAAATCTCGCAGAGCAACGACAGGATGGCCATCGTCCACGGGTTCGGAGGCTGGAAGATCATGTTATCCTTCGATGGCTCGAGGACTTTCGCGACGAACGGCACGGTGCCGATCATGCGTCCAGATTCGTAGCTCTCGAGGATCAATTCCTTGATGTCCAAGTGACGCTGAAGCACCGGCTTCAACTTCGCGATGGTCAATTGTCCGAGCCACGAACCGAGATTCTTCAATAAGCTTCTCTCCCCACTGTTCGTTTTGACCTTATCGCTCGACAGAAGCACCTTGATGTTGCGGTAAGTTGCCTGCAAAATAGCCGCGTCCAACGTCTTGTCGCCGACCTTTTTGAGCAGCTCGAGGTAGAGCGAGTGGTAGTTTGGCTCAATAGAAGCGCGCTTCACCACGAGATAACCCGCGAACCATTCATACAAGTCCGGGGACACCTTGCTCTTCACCTCCGCCACCTTGTCGTCCATGTTTTCAGCAGAAAGATTGTTCACCAAGAAGTGAACCTTGTCGGCGGTGGCCGCGTCGGGCTGCTTCGCCTCGGCGCTCGCCGCGACGAGCGTGTCGATGTTCAAAGACGTCGCGAAACCACTCGGAGTGCTTCCACCACCAGTGATCGAACCCGTGCTCTGCACGCTGACAAGCGTCGGAGCGCTCGCACCTCGGGTCGGTGCTCTCGTCGTCGCTCCTGTCGCCGCCGTCTCACCCGGAGGCGGCGGTCCCGGAGGTTGCGGCGGCAAATTCATCGCTGAAGACAACGAGCGAGGCAAAGGCGGGTTGTTTCCTTCAGTCTCACTGATGCGCATTCCAGCGACGCCCGCGGCGAGTTGTGCGTCCGCATTCACAGCAGTGTTCATGCTCGGTTCGCTTCGACCGAGCGCCACCGTCGCGTCATTGCCCTTGGAGAAGAGAGGCATCAAGTCCGGGTGCGCCTGCGCGAGGTTGGGGATCTGCGCCAGGTGCTGACAGTACTGCGGCCACTCGGTGAGTCGACGCTTGAATTGTTCCAAGGCGTCCGAACCGAAAGCGAACATCTTCGAGCCAGTCGGCTTGCGAAGCGCGTCCAGGACGCAACGCAAAGCGACTCCGAGAGTGATGTTACTCACGAGATTGTGCAAAATGAGCTGGCCAAAAAGGACCGCGGTGATCCTCAGTTCCTTCTCCGGATACTTCGGAAAGAATTTGTACTCATCAAATAGGTTGTGCACCATGCACGAGAAAATGTCTCGTTCGCGCTGCACCTGACTCGCTCGGAAGTTTCTCAACACTTCCACCAACTCCCCGATGGATTGTTGCATGGAGTAAACGCGCTGGAAATACCGATTCGCTTCCTCCTCAACGTCCGCACTGAATCCCTGCGCGGTACCAGCCCGCGCCGCCAGGTTTTCCGCGCTCATGTCTCGACCCTTGTTCGGCGAGTTTTGAATCTGCGTGATGAGTTGACGCAACTCCGCCTGCAAGTCCGGCGGCATTCCCTGCGCCGCGCCCTGAAGCACCTTTAAGAAAGTCTGCACAATTTCCGGAGACAGTGGCAAACCACCCTTATCACCACCCTCCTGCGTCGCCCTAGTTCTTAAGAATCGCATGCACGCGCTCACAAAAGCGCCGCCGTTCGCCTTGATCTTCTCCTGCAGCCACTGCTCCAAGTTGACGCCCGCGCGCCGAGACGCGATGGACACCATCTCGATCGCCAAAGGAAACGGAGATCTATCGATCACGACTTGCAACGCGTTCAACTCTTGGCACACTTCAAAGATTCGCTCAGCAGCCGCCGGGGATGACGTGTGCGCGTCGACCATGGCGCGAATGACGGCGACCGAGTGTCGACTCCACACGTTGCGTAGTACCAAGCCAGACTTTGGATGCGACGTCGCCACGTACGGAGGCAACAACGCGCTGAACGCATCGCGAGCCAGTGCGTTGTGATCGTCGCACGCCTGCGCGAGCGTGATGCACACCGTCTCTGGCGAGCGTCCCGCGCCCGGCTCGAGCGCCCCCCTCGTCGCGTCCCGGTGTCCCGTCTCACTCAGAGAGCAAAGCGTGGACATGAGATCCAAACACGCCCACGGACCCGCTGACGCCCCTTCAACATCTATGTGCTTCAAATCCCCCCAATCGCACGTCTCCGTCGGTGCGCCCAAGAGTTGGCGCAGCGCCTCAATCTGACCCGTCTGATTCTTGCCCCACGGCGCCGCGCACAACGTCTTCGCCGGGAAGCTCTTCCCAGTCGCTCGAGAGTACACATCGCACATCACTTGCAGCGAAAGCGCGCTGGGACATCCAAACTCGGGCTGATCGAGCTTTTTCATCGCCTCTTCCCAGTTTAAGTCCTTGTACGCCGCGCAGATGGCGTCCGCCACCACGCCCGCGTTCCACGCCGTCATCTGCAAAGCCTCCGCGCTCGGAGGCGCGATTCCCGCACTCTTCGCCAGAGACGTCAACGCACTCTCACCCTTCGCCCTCTCCAACCCTTGCGCCGTCCTCCCCATCATCCCCACAACCTTGGCGAGTCCGACTTCGTCCAACTTTGGCAATTTCCCTAGAATTTCAATCAGCCCATCCTTGGCGAACGCGCACGCGTACCCCAATTCCTCGAGCGCCTCCGCCGTGGACGCCACGGACGCTACCCTCGCCGCATCGCTCTCACCCTTCGCGCCGCCATCACCCATGACGACGACGTCGTCGACGACGACGACGCGAACGCACGCCTCGGACGAACGCGGTCGAGATCACACCCACCGCCTCCTCCTCGCCGTCGCCGCGCCACCGTCGCGCGTCGCCGCCGTCCGTCCGCCCGTCGCGCGCGCGTCGTCCACGCGCGTCGCCGTCCACGCTCGCGCGCGAAGTCGACGCTCGCGTCGAGCGTCGTCGCCCTCGCTGTGTGCCGTCGTCGTCCTCACCGCGACCGGGGGCCGACGACCGGGGACGACGCGCACACCACACACCGAAGGAGACTCGTCTTCACACCACCTTTCATACGTACTTTTAATACGTATTCGAATACCACACGAGTCTATATACGCCACATTCACGTCACACCACTCGACACGCGCGGGGCACGCGTCGACTCGAGTCGGTCAACAACTCGCCACGCGTGCGTTTTCGCGCGATTCGTCGAATATTCTCCAACCGCGCGTCGTCGACGAATGACGATAAAAAATGTATACATAGCACTCTCGACATGTATAATATGGACGACGCCCCCCCCCCCCCCCCCCCCCCGCCCCCCCCCCCCCGCGCCCGCCGTCTCCGCGCGGCCTCGATCGTCGCTTCCGCGACGTTTCGGTCGACGACGCGCGATCACCCGATGGCGGGTGTTCGCGACCGACGAGTGCGAACTCGCGAAACACCCCCCACGTCGTCGTCGTTTCCCGCCAAAACGGGAGAAAAGGCGCGTGTCGGTCGGTCGGTCGGTCGGTCGGTCGGTCGTCGTCGTCGTCGTCGACGATGACGTTCCGGGATCGTTCGTCGTCGACACTCGTCGCCGCGACGCGACGCGACCGGTGAACGTCGACGAAGCGGTGTCGAATTGTTTCTGTGCGCGTCTCGCGTCTCGCGCAATGTCCTCGCGCGCGCGTCGAACGAACGCGGGACGTCGACGCGTCGTCGGTGCGGACCGAGACGCGCGCGCGGAGACGATGATGATGGCGATGGCGATGGTGGGACGGAAAACGCTCGCGTCGACGACGACGCGGGACGACGAGGACGAGGACGTGGACGAGGAGGAGGAGGACGCGCGCGAAAATATCGACTCGCGTCGACCGAAACGTCGCGGGACCGCGCGACGCGTCGTCGCCGTGCGCGCGGAGACGACGCGCGATGATGGGACGCGCGCGGCTGCCGCCTCTTCCGGCGTCGCGTCGTCGAAGCTTCATCGCGCGCGCGGTCAACGCGCGGCGACGATGCGCGCGCGCGAGAAGTGGACGCGCGGACGTCGGAAAATGAGTGAAGAGAATGGTCGCGTGGGGTGCGTCTCGCGCGCGCGCGCGGAGGCGACGACCGTGGACGAGGAGGGCGCGCGATTAGTGCGTCGGCACCCGACCCAAAGCGCGGGCGCGTGGGCGGGAAAACGAGGCACTCGAACGCGAGGCGAGCGTGCGGAGAGGTCGGAGGAGGAGGACGCGGAGGAGGGGACGGTCGCGGTGGAACGGTGGATGACGTTCGAGGAGGGTGACGACGATGAAGATGCGGTGATGAAGGATGATGGATCGGTGACGACGACGATGGTGCCGGCGCGGTGCGGGTCGACGACGACGACGGCGAACGCGAACGCGAACGCGGAGGCGGCTGTCGAGCCCGAGGCGCCGGCGACGGACGAGGCGTGGGACGTGATTAATTCGTTTCCGATCGTGCGTGGGGACATGGTGATGTGTGAGGGGGATGGTGAACACTCGTACGGTGTCGTCGATGTTCCGTTCATTCCTCCGGCGTTTATCGAGCGACCGAGCGCGGAGGAGGCGGAGAGCGATAACGAGGCGGACGAGGAGGAGGACGCGCGACGTTTTAGTCAGGCGATTCGTGAATCGAGTCTGTTGTGCGAAGACGACGACGTCTTCGACGACGACGTCGGCGCGCCGGTGGACTTTATCAGCGAACCGGTCGCGTTCGCGGCCCGACGCGAAGCGAGGGAGCTCGCTGCGGCGGCGCGAGTGCCCGGTGTCGATTTCATGGTGAAGAGCGGCGCGTTGCTCTGCGACGAGGATTACGACGCCAAGGATGTTCATCTCGAGTGCAGCGCCATGACGAACGTGTCTGATCTCGAGGGCGAAGAGGAACACTTCGCGACCGCCGCCGATGGGCGCGTGTTCCGAGTTTCTCAAGCGCTCGTCACGTCGAAGTCGTCCGAAAAGCTCGCCAAGGGACACGGCAAGCACCGTCTCGAGGACAGCGCCAACCGCGGAGGCAACGATAGCGAAGATTCCGATGCCGATCTCGTCGTGCAAAGCACGCGAAAGGATGTTCCTGGAAAGAAGAATTTAGCTACGAAGCGTAAGCGTCGTCCGGACGCACCGATTCGCCGTGCCAAGGCGGCGAAAAAGGAAAAGGGATCGGGCGTGCGCGCGACGGACATTTATGTCATGGCGAACGGCAAGAGACAGCGCCGCGGGTGCTTGCACTGCGGTACGGTGAAGACGCCGCAATGGCGCATGGGACCGGAAGGCAAAAAGACTCTGTGTAACGCCTGCGGAGTCCGTTTCATGAAGGGCATCCTCTAACTCAAGTCGGGGATGCGTCTCGTTTTGTTCTCGTCGACGAAATTAAAAAGGAAAAAAATATCGTTCGTTTCGTTCGTTCGTTTGTTGTTTTGAAATCTATAGCAAATCCACATCACAACCCCCGCTCCGCCATGTACCGCTCAATCGTATCCACGATGACTTGCGTCTGCGATTCAATCTCCACGTTGACGGTGTCGCCCACCGTTTTGTCGCCGAGCACCGTCACTCGAAGCGTCTCCGGAATCAACCACACGTTGAACCGTCCCGTGTTCTTATCCACCTCACCGACGGTGAGACTACACCCATCGATGGAGATGAACCCTTTCGGCAACACGTATTTAATCAACTTCGTATCGCTCACCTCAAACACCACCTTTCTATTGTGCTCGCTGTCCACCACCTCGACGACGTCCGCCGTGCAGTGCACGTGTCCGCTCACCGTGTGCCCACCGATCTCATCCCCCACGCGCGCGCTGCGCTCGTAATTCACCTCACCCCCGACCTCGAGCTTCCCCAAATTCGTCGCTCGAAGCGTCTCGACGATCAAATCAAAGCTCGCGCTCTCGCCGTCGTCCCCGAGCTCGACGACGGTGAGACACGTCCCGTTCACCGCCACCGACGCGCCGATGAGTATCCCATCCAACGTCTTCGCCGGAAATCCGAGCGTCAATCGCGCGAACTCATCGTTCAGATTCTCAAACGCGCGCACGCGCGCCTTGCCCTGCACCAATCCCGTGAAGAGCGCGCGCGCGACGCGCGCCCCGCGTCGCCCACCGCGGGGCCACCCTCTCGAGTCGCCACCACCACCACCCCTCGGTCGTCGCGTCGTCGTCACGCGCGTCCCCGTCGAGAACGCCGACCGTCTCGCCCGCGCGCCGGCGACACCACCACCACCACCCACTCCCGTCGTCATCCTCATCGCTCCCACCACAGTCGTCGTCGTCGTCGACCTCGCGCGGCGGGGTGACGACGACGGCAGTGACCGCCGACGAACGACCGCCCTCGCCCTCGCGTCGTCGTTCGTCGTTCAACCACACACAGACAAAAACCGAGTCAACACACGCACCGATCGTCCGATGTATACACACCCACACCCACCCCATTCTCTTTGAACACACCCACATCCCAATACACACCATCACACCATACTCTAACAGACACGTACCCCATAAACCGGTCCAATCGCGCCCACGACGCCCCGACGCGCGCGCGACGTCGCGCGCGCCGCCGTCCTCGCGCCCTACACAGTCGCGTCTCGCACGCACGACCCGCACCTCTCGAACGAACCTCGCGCACGCACACGGGTACGTCCTGGAGAAGGAAAAACGAACGATCGCGAGCGCGTCGTCGCGCGCGTCGTCGCGCGTCGCGTCGATCGGGGATCGTCGGTGATGCAATCGGACGCATGGCGGCGCATCCGCGCGACGTCTGGATCGCGCGGTGATGTCATGTCGCGCGGTGGGCGTCCCGACGGTGACGGACGACGCGCGCGATGATGGAGGATGGCGCGCGCGGGGGGGGGGAAATGTGTGCGCGC
>Ga0255743_10004137_pt1 | contig 11235 bp, 4 predicted proteins | sample 101ome_19_FD_179950 | JGI IMG/M metagenome (GOLD analysis project Ga0255743, IMG submission 179950) | Coastal salt marsh microbial communities from the Groves Creek Marsh, Skidaway Island, Georgia - 101405AT metaG (version 2) | ecosystem: Environmental > Aquatic > Marine > Intertidal zone > Salt...
GGCGTGGTGAAGTCATTCGCGTCGCCCGCGGTGCGTCTCGTCGTTCGCGTGTGTGTGTGTTTTGTTTTGTTTCTCGTCGTGTGTGTTCGTCTGGTGCGCACGCGTCATGGTGAAGACGCGCGTGACGTGTTACTTTGAAGTCCCGGGGGCGCGGAAAGTGCGACTCGGTTTGCTCGATGCGTGGTACGTCGACGTGGATATTTCAGAGAACGACACAAAGGCGGAGGTGAAGCGCGAGATTTGCGTGGCGACCGGGGTGAAGTATTCGGATTTGAAGCTTCGCACCGGGTCGTTTTACGAATTGTTGGCGTTCGATACGAAGCGGTACGCCGACATGCGCGTCGGAAGCTGTGGGGCGACGGGATCGATTTTCGATAAGAAGCTCTTGAGACAACGCGAATTGAATGAGGTCGGTGCGTTGGCGTCCGAGTTGCCGGAATGGGATCCGAAAAAGTATGACGGCCGCTACAATTGGGTCCAAGAGCGTCCCGAGGAGCGCAAGTCGTAGAGCAGCGCTCGTTCGTTCGTTCGTTCGTTCGTTCGCTCGCTCAGAGGGTTGTGAATAAAACAAGAAAATAATAAACACTGTCGTCTCTGTGTTTCGTATTACCCTAGATCTCTACTGGAGTGCCGCTTGAAGCGCGGCTTGCTTTTCAGTGCTCAACACTCCCCAAGCCGCCGCGAGTTTATCCTGTGGCATTTGAGACTGCATCTGGATGAGGAAAGCCTTCATCTTTGCCGCGACGTCCGGTTCCACCAATCTCAACTTGGAACTCAACGTGGACGTTGGTAGCACGTCCGCGAGCACGCTCACGACGCGCGGCACGTGTTCAAACTGGGCACCCATCAACGCCCCGCTGTTGGTTTCGAGGAGGCGCATGAGTTGGGCGTGCACGTTTCTCGCCTCAACCTTATCCTCCGTCAGCGGCAAGTTGGCCAACCAAGACGGAAGAATGACGCTCGCGTCCAAAGCACCGCTTTGGAATTCGCACATCTTACCGAGCGCCGCGACCGCATTCTCAAATGCGTAAATGTTTTCGTCGTCGCGCGCGCCTGGGGCTTGAATAACCGTGGCGAGCGCGGTGAGCGCACTGGGCACGTGCGCCGCAAAGCTCTGGCCGCAGTGCTCCGCCATGACACCGACGCCGTACACGGACGCTTGACGAACATCCGCGTCGTTATCGGTGCAACCGGCTATGCACGGACTAACGAAACCTTCGAGGTACTTGAGCGCCGCGCCGCCGTCGCTCGCGTGTTCGAAAATGTCGTCAAAGACGCAAATCGCAATTCTTTGCTCTGCCGCGCTTCTGCTCTTATCCAAGAGAGGAATGATGAAACCCAAGAGCGGTTCGAGCGCGGGTAAAATGGCGCTGTGGAAGCTCTTGAGCAACGAACCGACGCATTCCGCAAACTGATCAAACACCTCATCCTCAGCCTCTTGTTCCTCCTCGAGCGCTTGCATTTCCTCCTCGTCGAAATCATCCGTGCCGGCGCGCTTGTTACGCTCGGCTCGGCGCTCGAGGGATTCCGTCAGCAAAACCTTGAAAGTCTCCAACATCGCGGTCAAGTGATCGCGGACGAGTTCACCGGCTTCGCCGGCAGACTCGGCGAGGGATTCCAACATGCGCGCCTGCAAAGGTTTTCGTTTTGTCAGTCAGTGTTCGTTTCCAGGCGTTCGTCGTCGATGAAAAAAAGCAAATACAAAAAGACCAAGCATCAGGGACTGTTATAACGGATTTATCAACAGTGCTTAGAGCATCTTGAAGGGGAATCCATAAGTCTCATCACTTGCTTGCTTGAACGAGTGTCTTTGTCGCCGCACCTGAATTTCCACATCCGGTTCCTTGGCCATGGCTTGAATGAGCGGCGGAATGATGTGGTTGACCAATTGTTGGAACCACGCTTGATCCTTGACCCCCTTCGTGACGGCAATCTTACCCGCGCGCAAAAGGTCCGGCAAGGAAGCGACGGCAGCGCGTCTGACGTCCTCGTGAAAGTAAAACTCGAGGGACGGAATCATGGTTTGGAGAATGTCCTCGAGGTAGGGCAAAATGCCATCCTTGAGTTCGTCGACGTAGCAGCACAACATGTTGCACGCGGTCGCCTTCTCTTCGAGAACGGCGGTACGAATGGACACACGCTTATCGCCGTAGTCGACTTGTTCGTACTCGTCATTCTCTTCCTCTTCTTCTTCCTCATCGTCATCCTTGGACGTAACGATGACGTCCGCCTTGAGGTTCGCCGACTTGAGCAAGGGTTGCATGACGACTTGCAAGTACGGGATAAATTCTTCACCGAGGCACTTGCAGAGACGAGTCCAGGCTTGTAACATGTACTGTACCGTGGGATCATCGTCTTCAAAGCCACCAGATTGGAGGCGCATGAGCAAGTCCATAACTTCGCGGGCATCTGGGGCGAAGCGCGCACGGCCGACAGCCATGCCGACGAGGGAAATGCACTCGACCGCCTTGGCGCGAAGCATTCTGTACTCCTTTCCGTTGGCGTTCACCAAGATTGACTTTAAGAACGGAAGGACGGTGTCGTAGTACTTGACGAACGCTTCTTGCGCGTTGTCTGCGGTCGACGCGAGCGCGGTGAGCGCCGCCTCTTGCACAGACTTGTTGCCGGATTGCAACAAGCTGAGCAACTTGTTCATCAGAGTATCCAAGTACGGAGCCATGCACTCTGGCGGGCAATCTTCGCTGAAGTTGACCGTCGCCGCCGCGGCGTGCGCTTGGCACCGCGGGTTCTTCGAGTCATCCATGGCGTTGAGAAGGAGCGGAAGCACGTTGGCGTGCGCCTTTTCTTGCAAACGGGGACCGAGATCGGTGCACATTTGACCGAGGCCGTTAATGGCTGCCCAGCGAACGCGCGGGTGCGGATCTGTCGCGAGCGCATGCAAGCACGGTTGCACGGCGCCGACAACATCCTTCTTCATGCCCTTGGCGCAACCTTCGGCGATTTGCGACAAGGCGATGAGCGCAGCGTGACGCTTCTTCCAGTCGGCGTCGCCGATGAGAGACGGCATCGTCGCCGCGCACGCCGGCAACACCGAGTTGGCTCCGAGCGCGATGGCGATGCGGTCCAAGCACTCTTGTCCGACTTCGTACAAATCACCTTGACCAATACCCTCGTCTTCTTCGTTCTCAGCCGTGTGCCAGTCCTCGTCATCCTCAATGTCGAGCAAAAAGTTGACGAGGCAGTTGTAAAGCCGCTGCACAAAGTTGGGCACCTTGCGCATCATACCCGGCGCCCGGTCGCGAGCTTCGGTGAGCGTCACCAAGAATTCTGTCGCTAAAGTGCGCGTACCATCCTCCAAATCGGCGTGTTCGGCGACGCTAAGCATCGCTTCGACGAGCTGAGACAAGTGGTTGCGCACGAATCGAGGATCCGCCTCGGCGAGCTCGATGAAATACCCCAACGTTTCTTGCGCCGTATTCTCATCTTGACCCTGAAGCGCCGCACCGAGCGTGTTCAACATCGCCGGCAACAAATCTTGAAACTTCATACGATCGCTCGGGTTTTCCAACGCATCCACAAACGCGCACGTCGCTCGAAGCGCCGCCAATCGCACTTGCGTGTCCGCGTTTGCCAAGCACCCCGAGAGCACTCCGTGCAACGTCGGAATCTGCGGTACCAATTGCTCACCGATAAAGGGCGCCAACATGCCAAAAATCGAAAGCGCGCTCTCCTTTAACCGATCCGACGAACCCTCGCTCACCGCACCGAACATGAACGGCAACAGCTCTGGCCACGGAGACTCTCGCTCCATACCAGCCGCCGCGACTTCGCAAATCAAATCGCAAACCTTTCTCGAAATCTTCACCTCTCCCTCCTCTCTCAACGCGTTCAACAGCTCCGCCTTGATCATCTCTCGCGTCTCTCCACTCAACGCCGCGAACAGCGCCCCATCCTCCGCCGTGAAGACTCTCCGCGCGAGCACCGCCGAGGTTTCTCTCGTCCGAGCGTCCGCGTTGGTTCGAAGCGCCCGCGTCAACTGCGTCGCGAACGCGTCTGGGTGTCCCTTGGCCCGTTCAAAAACCGCCTCACACCTCGATCGTTGCGCGTTATCCGCCGAGGATAACCCACCGAGCAGGCTCGCGAACGCATCGGGCGAACCCGGGTTCAGCACGCTCGCCAGTTCCGCATCCATTTCGTTTCGTTTCGATCGCGACAGAGAGGCGCACTCAAAACTTGGCGGCGGCGGCGGTTCTTTTCCTTCCCGCGCGCGAGTCCCGTCGCGATCGGGGGCGTTTCGCGGTTGATTTCCCGACGACGAAGGCTTATTCCCGTCGAGTCTGCGCTCGCGCCGGGTCTCGGTCGAGCGTCTCGATGTGTCGAGCGCCGTCGCGCGCGCGCGGTTCGTTCGGATCTGTGTCGGTCTGCAGAAGGGGGTCATGGTGTATTTGACGAGTCATGAACCGTCGAATGATTGAGATTTTTTGAATGAACCTGGAGCCGAACGCGCGCTCGACCTCGCGCGTCGAACGGAACGCGAAACGGCGCGGTGCGACGCGCGCCACGGTGGTTGTGATTCCAATCTAGAATTTGTCTGAGTTCTTTACACGTCGTGACGACCGCGAGTGGGGGAACACGGGGATGGGACGCCGCGCGGGGCGAATCGAGCGACGCGTTCGGCGCCGAGGATGAAATCCTTGTGGCGTCGACGGCTCGCGGAGACGAAAGAAATGTCGTCTTCGCCGACGCGGGGCTTGGATTCGGCGCGAACGGCGGTGAGTTCGATGAGGGAGAGCTCGCCGACGAGGAAGACGACGGTGACGTCGCGATCGCTGGGTTTTGGGGCGGCGGCCACCTTGTTGATGAGGGAGCCGAGCCGGCCCATGACGGAGCCGCCGCCGCCGACGATGGAGGCGCTCGCGGCGGATGCGGACGCGGCGGCGGCGGATTTGAGCAAACCGCCGAGAGATGCAGCGATGTGCTTGAAGTCGGCGGTGATTCCTCGGTCGTCCGTGGATGTTTTGACCCGGCGGACGATGTCCACGAGGGTCGGATTGGGTAATCCGTCGGCGTAGAGCGCTTTGAGCTCGTCGCGACTCTTCAGAACGCGTCGGCGCGCGAGGCTCATCGACGCGATAGAACGGAGGACCGAATCGACGGCGTCTTTGAGTTCAAGCGCGGCGGCAGCGACTTCTGGATCGGTTTCGGTCGTCGTCGTCGTCGTCATCGTCGCTTGATTTGCCATCGGTGGTGATTTTCCCGTCGTGTCTCCCCATCCGTCGTCGTCGTCGTCGCCCCAATCGTCGTCATCTCCCCATCCGTCATCTTCATCCTTCTCTGGCGTCTGCGGTGCATCGACATCGGTCGCCTTCCCATTGCTATTGCTATTTTTCACCTTTTCTAACGCTTCGATCGCGCTCTGTCCGAGCGAGGGAAGCTGCGATTGGACATCCTCGATGTCGCTCGCCGCGAGGACGTTCGCGAGAGCTTCTCGAAGCTTTCCGTCCAATTCGGCGCTAAAAGGAGAGTTTCCCATGGTTCCAATGTTAGAACACGCGTTAGCGTCTTCTGCTATGACGTAAGCCGCCAAAACGATGGATAAGGCTTCGCGTAAACGTCCCGCGGCGGTGCCGCTCGAAGAATACATCATCTTCAACACGTCGACAGCCGTCTGTCCAACGCCGGGGGCCTTGTTTTCTAGCGCCGCAGCCGTGAGTCGCTGCAACGCGATGATCTGTCTGTTCGCCTCCATGTCCTTCTCGTTCGTCAACGCGCGCGAGGTGAGCTTGGCGCGCTGGATGAGCGCCCGATGTCTCAGTTCTACACCGGCGTCACTTTCGAGCGCTCGCACGAGCACGTCTAGATCCTCCGACGTCACCGATCGACTCTTCGATTCGTCCACCTTGGGTACAACAATCGACTCGACGTGAGCCACCTCTCTGAGCATCTTCCGCACGTACATCGCCCCATCTCGCGCGGTTTTGGAAAGCAAGCTCTCGTCCAATGCGATGGTTTCGGGCGACGACAGGAGCGGGCACAAAGACGACAACGCTTCGCCCACCGCGTTTTCATCCTCGTTTTCACCCGCACCGACGACGCGCTCGAGCCATCCATCCCGAGTCATGCTCGGCGTCATCAAATCTACTTCTCTATCGACGATGATGACCGCCGCCGTACGAGGCGTCACCATCGTATCCACGCCCACCGGGTCCGTCTTGGCTTGCGCCGCCACGCGCGCGATGGCTTCCGACTCTGGTCCGAGGGCGAAATAATCCGGTGCCAGCGCCCAATGCGCCATAATCTCCGCTAAGTGATGACCTATGATCCGATGCCGACGACTCTCACCCGTGAGCGCGTCGGCGGCGCTCTTCTCCTCGACGTTCGCACGCGCGCTTGAGAGCGAAAAGACGCCGTCTGAAACAGCTCCGTACATCATCGGCGGGAAAAACTTGATTGAAAACCGATTCTGTTCACTCCGAGACCGTGCCGGAGACGGCGCCGTGGCGTTCTCTGGACGTACTGGCGTCGACCCGCTCGCGCCCCAATCATCGTCGTTCTCGTTCTGGTCTCCCCAACTACCCCAGTCTTCGCTTTCGGCGTCGCTTCCGGCGTCGTCGACCGCCTTCTCTTCATCACCGCCGTTTTTCCCTGTTCCTTCTTCGCGCGTCGTCGCCGCCGCCTCGCGAAGTATCTTCTCACACTCCTCCGTCAACGCCCGAGCGACGTCCGCGTGCGTCTCATCCCCTTCATCGCAACCTACGAAGACGGTCGCTCGACTCGCGCGGCTTCTCGCTCGAACGCACGCCGTCACGTCCTCCCTCGCCTCCGCCAACCGTCGTCCGACGCACATCGTCACCGGCGTCGTCTCATCGATTTCGTTCCCCAGCACGTCGCGCAACCTCTCATCGGGTGAACCCGATCCCGACCGCGAGCGAGCGACGGCGTCGAACGAAGTCGCGCACGCGACGCCGCACGTTTCCACCAGCGCGCGTCCGCCCGCGTGGCTCCTCGCGCACGCCGCCCCGGCGTCGTCCATGACGACGAGCGCGTCTTCGAAGAACGCGCGTCCGGCGTCGACGAACCATCGTCGACTCGCGTCTCGCATCGTCGTCGTCGGCGCGTTCGACGTCGTCAAAGTCGTCATGCCGGGAGGCGCGCTGTAACTGAAAGTTCCGATTAATCCTCCGTTTCGGGTCGATACACCGTCGACGCGCGCACGTCAAACCGAACGGACGCGCGTGTAACCTCCCGAGGACGCGTTCCCAGCGCCGACGCGTCGACGCGTCGCGCGCTCGCGTGTGCGCGTCGACGCATTCGCGTTTCGAAACTAATCCAAAAAGTAAATATTATCCTCGGACATGTGAAACGTATATAAAACCCCTTAATTGATAGAAGTTGAAGATGATGTGAAACGGCGGCCAATAGCCCCCCTCTGACGTCACTTCCGCGCCGTCGTTCGACGACCGCGCTCGCCTCAACCCGCGTCTCGACTCGCGCGACCGAGGCTCGAATACCCTACAGACTTCACCCCCGCGCGCATCAGTACATCGCATGCGCATCGCGGCGACAACGACGACGCGACGTGCGCACGGTGTTCTTCAAGCGCGTGCGAGCACCCTCTCTGGACGACGCGTTTGCGATAGATTCGTCACCCCCGGTGGACCCGCGGGCGCGCGAAGAGCGACGAAAACGATCACGGCAAGTGCCGCGAACGGATCGTCGACGATCGAAGAGGAGGGCGAACGCCGAGCGACCAAGGAACAAGGTTTGGCGTTTGAAAAGATGACGGGCGGGTTTGATTTCGGCGCGTTCCGGCTGACGGATTTGAAGTCGCCGACGCCGAGCGACATCGATATCGCCACCGCGGCGACGGCGTTGCCGATTAAGATTGTTGCGGAACAGATGTGTGGCTTGGAGGAGGATGATTACGAGTTGTACGGAAAGTACAAGGCGAAGTTGTCTGAAAAATTGTCTACGACGCTCGGCGCGAGACGCGGCGCGACGACTGAAAAGGGATACTACGTCGTGACGGCGGGTATCACGCCGACGCCGTTGGGTGAGGGTAAGTCTACGACGACTATTGGTTTGGTGCAGGCGCTTCAGGCGCACACGAACGCGCGGGCGGTGGCGTGCATTCGTCAGCCGTCCATGGGTCCGACGTTTGGCATCAAGGGGGGCGCCGCCGGCGGCGGATACTCTCAAGTGATTCCGATGGAGGAGATGAACTTGCACTTGACGGGTGATATTCACGCCATTGGCGTCGCGAACAACTTGGTTGCGGCGGCGATCGACGCTCGGATGTTCCACGAATCGACGCAGAGTGATGAAGCGCTCTGGCGCCGCTTGATTCCGCGCAAGAAGGATGGCACTTGCTCCTTCTCCGCCATCATGTTGAAGAGATTGAAGAAGCTCGGGATCGATAAGACGAACCCGGATGATCTCACCGAAGAAGAGCGCTCCAAGTTTGTTCGTTTGGACATTGATCCGGAGCGCATGACTTGGAGACGCGTCGTTGACATGAATGACCGCTTCTTGCGTGAAATCACCGTCGGTCAGTCGCCGACGGAGAAGGGCTACACTCGCAAGACTGGCTTCGATATCACCGTTGCCTCTGAAATCATGGCTGTCCTCGCGATGACCACGTCTCTCGCGGACATGGAAGAACGCCTAGGACACATGGTTGTCGGTCCGGATCGCGCCGGTAACCCAGTGACGTGCGACGACTTGGGCGTCACCGGCGCCGTTCAGGCGCTCATGAAGGACGCCATCAAGCCGACTCTCATGCAAACTCTCGAAGCCACTCCGGTGCTCGTGCACGCGGGTCCGTTCGCGAACATTGCGAGCGGTAACTCGTCCATCATTGCCGACCAAATCGGTCTCGACATGGTGGGCAAGGGTGGTTTCGTCGTCACTGAAGCCGGTTTCGGTGCCGACATTGGCCTTGAAAAGTTTGTCAACTTGAAGTGCCGCAAGTCTGGCCTCAAGCCGAACTGCGCCGTCATCGTCGCCACCGTCCGCGCGCTCAAGTGCCACGGCGGCGGTCCGCCGGTCAAGGCTGGCCAACCGCTCGATCACTCGTACACGACTGAGAATGTCGACCTCGTTCGCGAGGGCATGTGCAACTTGGTGCGTCACATTGAAAACACCAAGGCGTTTGGCATTCCCGTTGTCGTCGCCATCAACTCCTTCCCGACCGACACCGAGGCTGAGCACGCCGTGATTCGTGAGCTCTCCCTCGCCGCCGGTGCCGACGACGCTGTCTTGTGCACGCATCACTCCCACGGAGGCAAGGGTGCCGTCGCGCTCGCTGACGCCGTCAAAAAGGCGTGCGAAAACAACGAAGACTGCAAGGATTTCAAGCTCGGCTATGAATCCTCCCTCGACATCAAGGGGAAGATTGAAGCCGTCGCGAAGAACATTTACAAGGCTTCTGGAGTTGAATTCTCCGAACAAGCTGAGGCTAAGATTAAGCTCTACACCGAGCAAGGCTTTGGCGACTTGCCGATTTGCATGGCAAAGACGCAATATTCTTTCTCCCATGACCAAAACCTCAAGGGCGCACCGAGCGGATTCACCCTCCCGATCGGCGACGTTCGTCTCAGCGCTGGTGCGGGCTTTGTCGTTCCGCTCGTCGGCGCGTTCCCAACCATCCCAGGTCTCCCCACGCGTCCGGCGTACTATGAAATTTCCGTCGACCCGGAAACCGAGCAAATTCTCGGCTTGTCTTAGACGCGTGCAGTCGGGTCGTCTAAAACGAAGGACGTTTATATTAAATTGGTTTGTCGCGATGTAATGTGAAGCGCAGGCATAGTTTCCAAATTCATAGGGTACTCGGTTTATTTATTTTACTTCTTCTTAGCCTTTTTCGCCGGCGGCGCCTTGGGCTCTGGCTTGGTTTCCACATCCGGCCCCGGCGTGAAGGATGGCAAATCCTTGGCGTCCTCCTTGTCAACCAAAAATAGCGTGAATCCATTACCGGCGGCGACGCGATGCGTCGTCTTACCTTCGAGAGAGGGTACCAAGTCTGGTTGCGCGCTGGACTTTTTACCGCTCGGACCATAGCCGAGTTCGCCGTACAATCCACCGCCCCAAGTGACGGCGGATTTTTCGGCGCACGCGGCGTACGTGACGTGACCGCACGCAAAGTCGCGAAGCACCCAACCAGAGAGTCCAAGGAAAGGGGTCGGGTACATCGTGTTGTCACCCGCCGTCTTGAGCTTCCCGAACGCATAGAGTTGCCCCTGGACGGCGCTCACGAAGGAGCTCACCGATCCCGCGCCGATGACGGCATCCTTGGGAACCAAGTTGCGATCGCCGCCTTGAATCTCAACCATTCTCGGCGCGAATTCATCTTGTTGCACCTTGTGTCCGAGTCGGCCGTATCCGCCGTTACCCCAGGTCCAAATCTTCCCGGCATCGTCAAAGCACACGACGTGATTGTGTCCACACCGAACCTTGACAATCTTCCGCTCACCGAACCCGTTCGCCGTCACGCGTCTCGGGTGCGGCTGCGGTTCGTAGACAATTTTAATCGAACTCGCGCTCTTGTTATACTCGTGATCCGTTCCGTGTCCAAGTTGACCGTACTGCGGCATCCCGAACGTAAAAACCTCCCCATCTCGAGTCAACACAGCGGTAAAATCCGCCCCGCAAGACACCGCCGCGCCGTTCGTCACCAACGCCTTCACCGGCGTCAGTCTGTCGTCCTCCCCGTCTCCCTTTTTCTTTTGTTGCTTCACCGCCCCGCACCCGAGCTGTCCAAACTTGTTCGACCCGAACCCGTACACGTCACCGTTTTCCGCCACAACCACCGTGTGCGATCGTCCACACGCCACCGCGACGCACTTGACGTCCTTCAACCCTTGCACGACCGTCGGCTTCCCCCGGTTGACGTAATCATTCGTCCCGCACTGCCCGCGTTCGTTGCGTCCCCAGACGTGGACGACGCCGTCGGAATCGATCGCCGCGCAGTGCGCCGCGCACGACCCCGCGCCGACCGCGCGCCAGGTCTTCCCCTCCAACCCGGCGAATTTCGTCGGTTCGTTCAGGTCCGGGTACTTCGCGTCCGGCGATTTCGTCACCCGTCCGATCGCCCCGTGATCCGTCGCCCCGCAGTACAACAGTTCGCACTTCAAACCGGAATCCGAATCTGAATCCGAATCCTTCTTCGCGCCATCTTCCTCTCGTTCGCCCATGACCGCGGTCTCTCCGCCGTTATTACGTTTCGCGTTTCGACGCGGATCGACGGTGGGTCCTCTGTCGCGCCTCGCTCTGTCG